>Ga0315537_1001746_pt1 | contig 16892 bp, 5 predicted proteins | sample SalMarSW160270MG_FD_203091 | JGI IMG/M metagenome (GOLD analysis project Ga0315537, IMG submission 203091) | Salt marsh sediment microbial communities from the Plum Island Ecosystem LTER, Massachusetts, United States - Salt Marsh Sediment SW1602-70 ... | reverse complement strand
CCTTGAAATCCACCTCAGATAACCAAAAATCCTCCAAATGTTACACTATCCACGATATGCAATACGAAATATATTTTTTTCTTGATGTCCTTCTCTGCATTAGATATGTTAGGATAACTTTGAGGAGGCGTAAAAAAGAATGAATCCGTGGCTTTGTATTACCATTGTCCCTATGGTCTATTACTGTGCCCGTATATTCACGAGGTTGTTCACTTGCCAATTTGATCCAGCCGGAAAGTAGCAGTCGTTTCCTGCGCCGGCTCTTTTATTGTCCCTTTGGGCAGAAAGAAAGGTTTAAAATGAAATGGTTCAATGGTTACAGAATCAGGCTAATGTTAGTTGGATTTATCATCAGCGGGCTTATGGGTAGGGCTGGGATAAGTCTGGCGGCAGTGGACACCTGGACGTACAAAGCCGATATGCCTACTGCCCGGGGTTTCGTATCTGGTACTGTTGTAGATGGAAAAATCTATGTTATCGGTGGATTCCCATCTCATTACTCCGTAACACCGGCTAATGAAATGTATGATCCGACTACTGACACATGGACCAGGATGGCTGATATGCCATCCGGTCGGTGCGGTCATGCAACCTGCGCTCTTGACGGCAAGATTTATGTATTTGGAGGAACGAGCCCCGATCCGTATTCTACGGCCAAGAAGAACGTCTATGTATATGACCCACAAACAGATACCTGGACTCAGAAGGCTGATATGCCATATGCAAATGCATTATGTGGAATCGCTGTTGTAGATGGCACAATCTATCTTATAGGTGGGTCGCTCAGTGCATCGAGCCCACCAGTTTCAACCGTAATGGCCTACGACCCTGTTACGGAATCGTGGACACAGAGGGCCGACATGCCGACAGCCCGCGGTTTTCTATCTGCCTGCGCCATCGATGGAAGGATTTATGCTATTGGCGGAGCTCCACGGAACTACCAAGCGGTTTGCTATAAAAATGTTGAAGTCTATGATCCGGCAATGAATACCTGGACTCGCAAAGGAGACATGTCGACTGGCCGCGCTGCTTTAGGTACTTGTGTTGTGGATGGAAGAATATACGCGATTGGCGGTTTTTCGCCGGCGGGTGTGTTTACAACGAATGAAATGTATGATCCCGTTACGAATATATGGACCACAAAATCTCCCATGCAGCAAAAACGACTCATGCCCTTTATAGGTTCGGTTGTAGATAAAGTATATATAATTGGGGGATCATATCCGGATCCTCAAAATCAGCCTATAATCCTTTCTACGGTGGAAGAATATGACACCGGGCTTTCTGTCCCGACGCCTGACTTCAACGGGGACGGAATTATCGACTGTGCAGACATGTGTATAATGATTGACCACTGGCACACCGACTATCCATTGTGTGACATTGCCCCGGCGCCTTGGGGTGACGGTATAGTAGATGTCCAGGATCTTATCGTTCTTGCTGAGCATTTATTCGAGGAAGTCCCGCCGTTTGAATAAGCTGAATAGGTAGCATACTGAAGGCCGGATGCAAGTAGTTTCTTCTCCGGCCTGATTGATGACGTCAGCATCTACAACCGGGCACTGAGCGCAGAGGAAATCGAGGCGCTTGCACAATAGTCATTTGACTATTGCATTACCGAACCAACATGTTCTATGTATTAAACGGTCATAGTCATTTGACTATTACTCTAAAGACTTCCTAAGCTGCAATTCTCGCTGAGCGGCAAATCTGTGTAATTCATCCTTTGTAACAGGACTACTGCGGAGAATGGATCCTTGCTTAAATCTGTGTAATCTGTGGAATCCGTGCTTAAATCTGTGAAATCCGTGGTTAAAAATCTTCTTTCAATTCTCCGCCATTTCTGATAAAAGTGCAACACGCAATACAATATGCGATATACAGCGGGTGGCATCCTCAAGCGCAGCGCCCCGCCTGAGCTTGTCGAAGGCTTGGGGATGGTTCTGAGCTTGTAGGATGGGTTTTAGCCCATCAAGAGATTGTTATGAAATTGATTATAGGAAAATCACGGTTAAAAGGAACGGTCGTCATTCCCGGCTCTAAGTCGCACACCATTCGTGCGGTCGCAATCGCCTCTTTAGCCGCCGGTGAAAGTCTCATTCGCAACCCTTTGGACTCAAGCGACACGCAGGCAGCAGTGCTCTGCTACCGGGCGTTAGGAGCTGCGATTGACACATCAGACCCTAAGCTCTGGAAGGTAACCGGCACAGGCGGCGAAATTAGCACTCCATCTGAAATAATCGACGTCGGCAATTCCGGCACAACGCTGCGTATCGCAATTGGCTCGGCTGCTCTGGCCGCACCCGGCCAGACCACAACCTTCACCGGCGATGAGCAAATTCAGACCCGGCCTGTCGGCCCGCTAATGAACGCTCTCAGTGAGCTCGGAGCGAAATGCACCAGCCTTAAAAACAACGGCAAAGTCCCTGTTGAAATAACGGGAAAACTAACAGGCGGAAAAACCACCATCGCCGCAACCACCAGTCAATACCTGTCCAGCCTGCTCTTATGCGCACCGCTGGCGTCAAAAGATACCGAAATTGACGTTACTCTGCTTAACGAGCCGGGCTATGTGCAAATGACACTCGACTGGCTCGATAAACAGCAGATAGAATACGAAATCACTGATTTACACGGATTCGCCACAGATTTAATCTGTGGAAATCGCCGTAAGGAATCTGAGTTAATCTGTGTAATCAAAATCAAAGGCAATCAAAGCTACAAGCCCTTCGATGCCACAATCCCTGCTGACTTTTCCAGTGCAACGTTTTTCCTTTGCGCCGCCGCTATGTCCGCAGAGGAAGTAACCTTGCTTGGGCTGGATTTTGCAGATAGTCAGCCGGACAAAGCTGTGGTCGATTACCTAAAGGCGATGGGTGCCGATATTAGTATTGGACCAAATTCAGTAACGGTTAAAGCTGCAAACCTCAAAGGCGCCGAGCTTGATATGAACAAAACTCCCGATGCGCTGCCCGCTATGGCCGTTACCGCCGCTTTCGCTGAAGGCTCAACCAAACTGCTGAACGTCCCCCAGGCACGCAGCAAAGAAACCGACCGAATCAAATGTATGGCCGAAGAGCTGAAAAAAATGGACGTGGATGTTGAAGAATTGCCCGACGGCCTTATAATATCCGGCAGCAGGCCCAAACCCGCTGAACTGCACGGCTGGGCCGACCACCGAATCGTAATGGCTTTGTCCTTGGCAGGCCTGAATTTAGACGGTCAATGCACCATTGATACCGCCGAGGCAATCAGCGTTACGTTTCCCAACTACGTGGAATTGATGAAGTGTATCAATGCAAATATGGAATTAACAGTTTAATGGATATTACTTAGTTATGTCATTCCCGCGGAAGCGGGAATCTATACTCTAACGATTATTCACTAATCCCTATGACCGAATTAAGAACAGCTAATTTTAAATTGAGAAGCAGAAGAATAGAGGTGTTATCATGACAAAACAAAATCCTTTCGCAGTCCTAATCTTCTTTATAATTTTTGGTGTTGGTGCAGTGCTGGCATATGCCATGTTTACTGTTTCCGGTAACCCTCAGAGCATTTGGATTGGAGTTGGTGCTTTTATTATTGCCATAGTTGTCTCTCTCGCCATTAAGGTTGCGAATCAATGGGAAAGGGTCGTAGTGTTAAGGTTGGGAAAATTCCACTCTCTGAGGGGGCCGGGCCTATTTTTCATTGTCCCTATTATCGACTCCTTGCCGTATTGGATTGACATCCGAGTTATAACTACTTCTTTCAAGGCAGAAAAAACTCTTACCAGAGACACGGTTCCAGTGGACGTGGACGCTGTCCTTTTCTGGAAGGTTCTGGATGCCCAAAAGGCAGCTTTGGAGGTAGCTGACTATCAGAGCGCTATAAGCTGGGCCTCTCAAACTGCCTTACGGGATGTTATCGGTAAGACAATGCTGTCTGATATGCTTGAGGGAAGGGAAAAAATCGACTCCGAACTGCAAAAGATAATAGATGAACGAACAGAGCCGTGGGGAATTAATGTTCTTTCTGTCGAGATCAGGGATGTTCTAATCCCTGCAGCTTTACAGGATGCTATGTCGATGCAGGCACAAGCAGAAAGAGAACGTCAGGCCAGAGTCATTCTCGGCGATTCAGAGCGACAGGTCGCTGAGAAATTTAAAGAAGCGGCCAAGTTCTACGTTGGCGATAATACTGCTTTTCATCTCAGGGCTATGAACATGCTTTATGAGGGTTTGAAAGAGAAAGCTACTATAGTACTCGTGCCCAGCACCGCTCTTGAAACCATGCAATTGGGTAGCATTGCCGGTGTAACCGCACTGTCAAAGCAATTGGCTGAAGAACTTAAAAACGAAGAAAAAGAGAATAAAACCAAGAAATAAAATAAAGACAAATCTTTAATTTCAATTTTTCAGGAGATTAACAAAAAATGATTGGTTGTCACATTGGACGTTGTTTTCAGGTAACGGTAGCCGGCGGCTCTTATCAGGAAGGCCTGGCGTCCGTCATACAGGGTGTCCCGCCGGGTATCTTACTGACCGAACAGGAAATCTACGGCGACCTTCTTCTTAGAAAGCCCGGCGCCGACGAATTGAGCAGTCCGCGAAAAGAGCCTGACCTTCCGATTATCTATTCCGGCCTGAACGCAGCCGACACCATCGAAAACGCCGGAAATAAAAATCACACCAACGGCACACCGCTGACGATTCTGATTCCCAACCTGGACCGCCATTTCATTCACATCAAGCAATACCAGGACACGAATCGCACACCCCGACCAGGTCATGCATCCTATGCTTCGTTCAAAAAGTACGGCCCGGATGATGATGCCATCGGCGCCGGCATCTTCAGCGGACGCTACACCTCGACCATCGTAGCTGCCGGATACGTCGCCAAAAAAGTCCTGAAAAAATGCGGCATTGAAGTTTTTTCCTATGTCAAAGAAATCGCCGGCGTCCGATGTCCCGACGTCCCTGCCGAGACGGCCTTTAAGTACACCAACGATTACAAAGAAATGCGGCACGACCTCGACCCGTTTTATCAGGAGATTTACGTCAAAGGCCGTATCAATATGAATATGAGATTTCTGGAAAAGACCAAAATATTAGCCGAGATTGAACAGGAAATTGAAACTATCCGCGATAAAGCTCCGAAGCTCACACACACTGCGATTCAGGACAAATACAGTGTGCATCCAATAGTAAACTGTCCTGACATTGATGCCGCCCAGGCAATGGTCGATGAGTGTAACCGCATCGCCGCCACAGGTGACTCAGCCGGCGGCGTAGTTGAGGTAGTTGTAACCGGTGTTCCAATCGGCCTCGGTGAGCCGGTCTTCTACAAGCTCGATGGTGAATTGGGCAAGATGCTCGGTATCGGTGCGGTAAAAGGTGTCGAGGTCGGTGCCGGCTTTGCTGTCAAAGATATGACCGGCTTCGAGAATAACGACCAGATGCGCGCCGAAAATGGCAAAATTATATTTGGGTCGAATAACGCCGGCGGTATTACAGGCGGCCTTTCTACCGGCCAACCAATCGTTGTCAGACTTACAGTCAAGCCTACACCAACAATCGACAAACCACAGAAGACAATTGACAAATATACACTCGAGAACAAAGAGCTGGCTGCTATCACAAGGCGTGACGCAACAATTGTGGCTCGAATATGGCCCGTCGCAGAGAATTACACGGCAATGGTGATACTTGACCACCTTTTCGCGCACTATGGCTACCAGACGCTAAAGATAAAGACCAAATGAAGATGTCCACTCGCTCCAGAGGCTCCTCAGCGCGCGGCTCGTTCATTTCTATGGTGTTGGGGCGGCACTTTCTTCTGTTGACCAGGCAGTCTCGTTGTGGTACAGATCGCGTGCCTTGACACGGAAACGTTGCCCTTGTCCGCTTCTTCCTAACAAGACGGTGTATGTGGGGACCTGCCCCGCCGGGAAGGTAAGCCAGCCGCTGCTGAAACGAGGATCGGTCGTGCACTCGAACATATACTCCACGACGCCGCTCGCATCTGTGGCCTCTATAGATCTCATTTCCGCCCAGTAATCAAAGGTTCCGCCGCCGAGATTGATTTCACGAGGCGTACCATCGAAGCCATTCGGATCGGCGACCGGGTCCCACTCCATCGGGTCCGGCGCCGGAGCAGTAATATCCGGAGGTATAGAAGTAGTAACATAAACTGTCTCTGACCAGCCGGTCTCGTTCTGGGCGGGGGATTTGTCCCTGGCCTTGACCCTGTAAGAGTATTCCGTGTTGGGGTCAAGGTCTGAGTCTGTATAATTCGGGTCATCCTGCCAGCCGCTGTCATGTCCGTCACCGGATGTGTTCTCGAAATAGTACTCTACGCCGCTATCATCGTAGGCGGTCGTGGCTAACATAGCAGCTGAATTCGCCGAAAGTGCATAAGGCTCAAGGGCCCAGATCGGGGCAGGCGCCGGCGGCGTAGTGTCTACTCCGCTCACATAGCGAATCGCCGACCACTCTGTTTTGTTGCCCGGCTCACCTGTTCCATCGTCCGGAATCCATTTGACTCCATCGCGGGCTCTTACCCTGTAGCCATATTCAGAACCGTAGGCCAAACCCGTATCTGTATACGTCTGCCTTTTCTGCCAGCCGCTGTCATGGCAATCGCCAAAGAAACATTCGAAGTAGTATTCCACATCCCAGCCCCAGGAATCAGTTGCGGCCTCAGCAATCATAATAATTGATGTCCCTGACAAATAAGGCTCTGTCTCCCACTGACCTGGGTCAGGAGCCGGAGCACTGGTATCTTCGACGAGCCAGCAATCAGCCAGGAAAGCTATGTCTTTGAAGTCAACACGCGTATCTAATGTAATGTCCGCACCATAGCACCAGGTATTTGTCTCGGAACAACCCTCATTAAGCCAGCTGTCGGCAAGTACTGCAAAGTCATGGAAATCAATAACACCATCATAAGCCAGGTCGCAGAATCTGCACGGTTCTGCCATCGGATAATGGAAGCCCATATCGACTATACTTGCATCAGCTACTTCGTCGGTTCGGGTTGTGTATCCTATCAAACCAATAAGACCTGCAGAATCACTGCCGGCATTGACACAAGGACTGGTACGCGATTGACCGGAATTAGTCTGACTGAGATAGTAGTCACCGAACGGTCCGGTTGTGAACAGTGGGTCTTCGTCAATATTACCATCGCCCCACTCGAGCATGCGCGTGCACTCCGCATCAACCCAGATACCACTTTGTAAAGCCTTGATGTTGCTATAAGAAATATCAAGAGTTGAGCATCTTGGGTCGAGCTCGAAACCGGAACCCACTGCCAGCTCATCTCCTTTCAACGCAAAGTTGTTCCAGAAAATGCTGTCGATAACCACAGAGCTGCTCTCATAGGAGCAGCAGAAGCCACCGCCGAAACCGGTGTTGTTGGGTTCTCCAAAGGTGCCTGCAGCAGCGTTGCGCACAAACGTGCAGTTCGTGATAATCGGGTCAGCATACCAGTTGGCAGAGACACCGCCGCCGTCTCTGCCGGCGAAATTGTCGGTGAACAGACAGTTTGCGAGTATCCTCGGCTCTGACGCATCACCGGCTAAATACACACCGCCGCCGGAGGCAACAGCTGAATTATACTGCATTTGACAATCAGTTATGTCTATCGGTATTGAAGAACAATATACAGCTCCGCCTTCACCGCCGGGAGCAGTTGCCTGATTACGCGTGAATTCGCATCCTCGTATAGTCGAAGCCACACTCTCAATGCCATATATTCCGCCGCCCTTGAACGCTGAGTTCTCGATGAAGTTGGAGTCGGTCACCACCGTCTCGGTCCCGTCCCAGTACAAACCACCGCCCAGGGTTGCGAAATTGTCGGAGAAGTTACAATCGGAAACTAACATTGAGTCAACATCTATGGTGCAGATTCCACCGCCGTAACTAATATAAGGACTCAGGCGATAAGCCGGCTGATTTGGATCGTTAGGGTCATCGACGTCCTGGGCAGAGTTGCCGGTTATTTCGCAGCCTATGAACACCGGTAACGAGCCGCTCTCACAGAATACACCGGCCCCGTAGCTCGGAATCACGTAGCCGGCTATTGGGTCCGTTATCGGGGCACCCAGAGGATTGATACCACCAATTCCACTCATACCACCGGTAATAGTGTTATTGCTGACTGTGCAATCCTCGAAGATGATTTTACTGTCCTTACTACAATATACACCACCGCCATAGGCGCTGTTCAACTCGTATTCGCCTAAGTTTCCACCACCGAAACCGCCCGCACCATCAGTATCACCGCCGCCAAAGTCGCCGCCGTTAGCAGCGTTCCCGGCAGTGGCTGAACAGCCGATGATTTCACAATTAGAAACGGCCGCAATATTTTTGCCGGCAAAGTAAATTCCGCCGCCGTAAGCTCGGCTGTTATTACCACCGTTACCGCCACTACCACCGATGCTGTTGTCACCGGTTGCAACGCCACCATTCCCGGCGATACCCCCGTCGCCGCCAATAGCCGAACAGTTAACAATATTACAATCACTGATGGTTGGTGTGCTGCCGTAGCCGATATAAATTCCACCGCCGTAAGCGCTGCCACCGTCACCGCCATTGCCACCGTCGCCGGCAACACCGTTTTCCGCACCGACGCCGCCATCAGCGCCATCGCCCCCATCTGTGCCTTCTACCTGGCAGTTAGAGATTGTACAACTAAGAATATGCGGACTGCTGAAGGAGCCGCAGTAAATGCCGCCGCCAAATGCGTTTCCACCATTACCACCGTCACCGCCTTTACCACCGAATCCGAAAGGTTGAGAATTCGGGTCGTCGGGGTCGCTGAGGTCCCCCTGGGCGGTACCAATATTGCCGGCGCTGGGATTGCCGGCGAGTATCTGGGAGTCCGTGATGATACAATTGACAATAGTGGGGCTGGCGCCGGATTCGATGTATATTCCACCACCAGCAATGTCAAACCCATCGGTGCCATCGCCGCCCGAGTCCGTCGGCGCTTGCTGGTCAAGCTTATAGTAGTTGGCATTTGCGATTGTCAGACCGTTTAGAACGGTATCCGGGCCACTGTCGCTGGAGAAATAAATGCCATAGCTAACAAAACCTTCCCGGTCGATGATTGTCTCGGCAACCGAAGCAGGATCGTCAGGATTGACGCTGGTTATCGTAATAGCTTTGCCCGGAATGTTGATACTGTTACCTCTATATCGGCCTTTGTTGATGATAATCACGTCACCATCACCTGAGGCATCAATAGCCTCCTGGATTGAGGGATAGTCACCAGGTACTTTAATGGTAGTAGGTTGTTCTATTATGGCAGTTACTGTCCGGGCTGAATACATTGTAACGGTATTGGTAAGAGCGCTAGACAGGTCGTTATTGGTGCCTATCCATCTGACCCGATATCCCGGGTCCACTGCTGCCGTCAGCGTTACTACAGCGAACTTGTTGAAGAGCCCGCCGCTCGGCTCGACCGTGCCGTGCTCACCAACGACATTTACAATCAGCTGATACCGCAAACCTTCCTCGGTGGGATAGTGCAAGCCCATATCCACCACGCCCTCATCATTATCTCCCTCGGAGCTGGTAGTATAATTGTCCAGGCCAAGAGCTACCGCCAAATCACTCCCGGCATCCACACAAGCACTGTTGGCAGTCTGCCCCGCCACGGTTTGACTGAGGTAATAGTTCGACTCGACAAAGAGCGGGTCAGCATCAATATTACCATCGAGCCAGTTAAGGGTACGTCCCGGCTCAACATAGATAGCTTCCGAAGCTCGCCCTCCCTGGATGTCGCAATACGAAACTGTCAGGGTGGCAGGTCTGTCAATATAGAACGGCTCCTTATCACTGCCAATCGCTATCTGCTTGCCGTTGCTGCCCGTGTTGCCCCAGAGGATACTGTCGACAAGAGTGGTGTGGCTTTCATAGGAGCAGGATAATCCTCCGCCTCTTCCGTTCTTGGAGTCGTGGGGGTCGTACGCACTATTGTCAACGATTGTACAGTTAGAGATTGTCGGCGTTACCAGCCAGTAGGAGACGATACCCCCGCCATCCAGGACTGCCGAGTTTCCTTTGACCAGACAGTTTCTAAGGATTGGCGTGCAGGGGTCTCCACCGAAATACACGCCGCCGCCCGACTTGTATGCCGAATTATCACTTATAAAGCAGTTTTCAATTTTAGCGTCAGATGACCAGCAGAGTAATCCGCCGCCCCCGCCCGAGAAGCCCCCAACATTACTGAGACTAATACGTCCACGGGCCTTATTACCGATGATACCGCAGCCGTTAATTTCCGCCGTGCCATAGCTCCAGTACATACCGCCGCCATGGTCGGCAATATTATCATTGAAAATTGATTCGGAAATTGTTGCCTTTGTGTCATCGCCGTGCCAGTATAGACCGCCTCCGAATGGCGCTTCGTTTTTGGTAAAGTAACTGTTACTGACTGTTATCGTACCACCATTGAACCATTCTCCAGTGTTCGGGTCCAATATTCCACCGCCATAGACTCCCCCCCCGGAGCTGTTATCAACGAATATGCTTTCAATATCAACAAGGGCCGAATTGCCGATAAATCTGCTGCCTGTGATATCCAGTAAACAATCGGACAGGCAGAACAATCCACCGCCATCAAGATCCGTGGAATTGTGCTTGTATTCACAGTCATTAATTTCCACCGAGCAGGACAAGTCAAAGTATTGGCCGCCTCCACTTCCATTATCGCCGGTTGAGTTGCCGATGATGTTACAGCGAGCAAGTTGCACTTCGCATCCGTATTCGTAATCTTCACCGCCGCCGTCTTCGCCGCTGCCGGCCTTTTGTTTTGTTGTGTTGTAGCTTATCGTGCAGTCGGTAAGTTTGACTTTGCACTCCGGCTCGTAGTAATTACCACCTCCGAAGCTTGAGGTATAACTCGATCCAATAAGCCCACCGTCCGCACCATCTTCGCCGTCTTCACCGTCTGCGCCGCCGACACCACCGATGCCGCCGATGCCGACGTCAATCTCTCCGGGGCCGCCGTCACCGCCGCCGCCGCCCATTCCGCCGTTGCCGCCCACGCCATCTCCACCGCCGTCGTTGCCGTCTCCGCCGTTACCGCCGTCGCCGCCGGCATAAGCGGAAGTCGGAACGCCCGTAGTAGTCGCATTGTCACTAATAATGGTATCCGAGATTTCAACTTCGCAGTTTTCACCGTAGTATATGGCACCTGCCCACGACCTTATGCCGTTTATACCCATGTCACCGCCGTCACCGCCGTCGCCGCCGTTACCACCTTGGCTGGCCGCACCTGCTGCACCATCTGCACCGGCCGGCTCACCGTCTCCGCCGCCGCCGCCGTCGGCACCTTCTGCACCTACGCCGCCAATACCACCATTGCCGCCATCTCCCCCGGCGTTACCCATTCCCTGCCGAGTCGAGCTGTTGAGAATCTGGCAGTACCGTATTTTCGGACGGCAGTTATTACCGAAGTATATCGCACCGCCTAAAGCTTCCCCGCCGTCGCCCCCTCTACCGCCGTCGCCCCCTCTTCCACCATTACCGCCGGGTCCAGCGTCGCCGCCTACTCCGGCGTCGCCGCCTTGTCCCGTGGCACCGTCGTTTAAGCCCTCGCCACCAGCTTGGCCGTCCTGGCCGGGCTGGCCATCCTGACCATCCTGACCATCCTGACCATCCTGACCTTGACCACCGAAACCTCCATCTCCACCGATTGCCTGGCAATTGATTATCGTGCAGTACTGAATGGTCGGAGCACTTTCGTCATCGAAGTACATCGCACCACCATAGCCGCCGCCGGCATTACCGCCGGTATAACCCGGCATACCATCGAGACCGGCCGCACCAGGCTCACCGGGCAGACCTGCTTCGCCCGCCTGACCGGGAAAACCATCTGCCACTGCTTCTGCCACTGCATTGGGATCGTCCGGATCAGGCTGTTCAGGCCTGTTGGGGTCGTTCGGAGCCCAATGGTCCGGATTGAGCGGATCCGGTACCTCTGGATCCGGCAATGGATCAAGGGGGTCCAGCGGTTCCAATCCATCAGCAGGAGCAGGAGGCGCATCAAAAACAAAGGTACCGTCCTCCCCGTCCTGACCTCGTGCAACGCAGTCTTTGATAACTAAATGAGACAGGGTTGGGCTGCTGCCGTTAAGACAGGTTATCGCTCCGCCAAAGCCGATAAGCCCGTTCTCACCAGTCCCTCCCGTATCCGGCGGAGGAATAGGACCGAGGTCTCCCTGGCCTTGAATAGTAAAGCCATCAAGCACAGCGCTGGGGCCTTCGCCACTTTGGAAGACAAAGGCAGGAGAATATCCGGTTTCTATAATTGTCTCAGCAACACAGCTGGGGTCATCCGGATGTTCGCTGGCGATAGTAATTGCCTTACCCATAAAGTCATAAATACCCCCGTAAGTACCGGGCGAGACAATGATTTTGTCACCGTGGTCGTAGGCTGCATTGATTGCCGGCTGGATGTCACCATATTGTCCCGGTACATGAAGACTCTTAGGCTGTCGGAACAGCACGGTAACTTCCTTGTCGGAGTCCATCGTTACAGTATTTGTATTGGACCAGGATCCATCATCGTCGGTTCCTGCCCATCGGTCAACAATGTAAGTTAGGTCGGGTGATGCGATAACTGTTACTACTGTGCCATCGGGATAATATTCACCTCTCCTATAATAGGGCATGATTGCTCCCCGCCCGCTGATAACTTCCGTACGCAATTGATAAAGAGGAATCTTTTCAAATTCAATCGTAATACTGGCCTCACCAACAATAGTGACGGCATTGCTGGGCTCCGTCGATGAATCGTCATCGGTTCCCGTCCACGCCTTGACTCGATAACCAGCGTCAGGGTATGCTGTAAGCTGCACTACTTCGTACTCCCGATAGACACCGCTGCCGGGTTCGACATAACCCTTGGCCAGGTTCGGGTCAACGGGCTCATTTGCATCTACCACGGTAACATCCAGCTGAACGAGCCTCGCCGGCAAAGCCGGATAGTGAGCACCTATATCAACGACACCTCCATCGGCAACACCGTCCGTCCTTGTCGTATAGGTATCTATCTTGAGACTAACATCCGTATCTGGGTCGCCGGCGTCCACACAAGGACTGTCGATTAGCTGTCCAGCCGCAGTTTGTCTTAGATAGTAATCGCCGACCGGGCCCTTCATAAAGAGCGGCTCCGAATGAATGTTACCCATACCGCTATCATCATCCTCGATGCAGGAATACGTAGCGGAACAGTTGTACAAATCGTCGCCGTTACCCCACAGGATGCAATTCGTAATTACCGGCGAAGAATCATGGAGGGCAAAGATACCGCCATCTTTCGGAGCATTGGGGTCGTCAACAACAATAGTGCAGTTGGTAATCGTCGACGATGAATAGTCCAGGTCAATTCCACCGCCCTTATAAAGCGCTGAATTGTTCGTAATTATACAATTGAAGATAGTCGGGTTCGCGTAATAGCACGCTATCCCCCCGCCGAAGTTATCCGCAAAATTATTGCTGATAATACAGTCTGCAATCATCGGCGACGATTGCTCACAATTCACTCCGCCGCCTATACCGGTGTTTGACGTGGTTTGGTTGTCGATAATAATGCAGTTTTGGATTGTTGGTGAAGCATCACGGCAATCGATTCCGGCACCATAATAGTTTGCAAAATTATTGCTGATAATACAGTCCGTAATCCTCGGCGATGCTCCGTCACACCGAATGCCGCCTCCGTAATCGGCACTACCCCAGCTGATAGTAAAGCCCTTCAGAACAGTATCAGGTCCTTCACCGCTTTGGAATGTTACTACAGTATCATCATTTAATATGCCTAAAAGAATTGTGTCTTCTGGACTTATGTTCGGGTCGTTTGGATTGCTGATATCACCGCTGCGAAGAGTTATCGACTTGCCCTTAAAGTCAAGGGCCTCGAAGAAAAGAGAGTTGGCCTCAGCAATCAGTACATCACCGTCATTGGCATCGTCTATTGCCTCCTGGATGGTGGAGTAAAGATTAGCAGGGTCACTCGGGTCGTCTTTGCTGTTGAGAGCTTTTCCTGCTTTTCCGCTGGGGATTAACGTTAACGCATTATACAGATTAATACGTCCACCTGACAGACAAAGTCGGGGCGATGACAATACCGGGTCAACCGTCTTTAAAAGAATGCCCTTTACAGTGCTGTGTGCCAGCGTTGGATACTCTGCCCAAATCAGTGCACAAGCACCTGATGCATACGGAGCGGATAACGATGTTCCGCTTAAGGTCTCGTAATTCGGCGACACATTAAAAACGAGCATCGCAAAATTTTGAGTTGTTGGAGATGTACTCAGGATCTCCGTGCCCGGCTCAGCAATGTCAACCGAAGTCTCTCCGTAATTGGAGAAATCCGACCTCTGGTCATCGGCGTCCGTTGACATCACAGAAATGATGTTGTCAAGGTTAAAGCTTGCAGGATAGACAGGATTCACGTCATTATCGCTGCCATAACCGTTACCTGCCGCAGCCACGAAAAGCAGCCCTGCATTCCCGGCGTCTCTGATAGCATCATAAAGAGCTTGCGAATGAAAGTCACCACCCCACGATGCGTTTATAATCTTGGCACCATTATCAACGGCATACCCAATTGCTTCAACCGCTTCACTAACAAATACCTCAGGCTCAACATTATAGTCATCGGCGAAAACTTTCAGGGCCATTATCTTGACGTTCCAACAAACGCCGGTAACACCCACACCATTATTACCGACTGCGCCGATGATTCCCGCTACATGGGTGCCGTGAAAGTGATTATCTATGGGATCGCTGTCATCATCATCCGGGTCTCTTGCCACGGCACCGGCAAAATCATAACCGTAAATATCATCTACGTATCCATTGCCGTCATCGTCAACATCCGGCGAACCTCTCATCTCTTCGCTGTTCACCCAAATGTTATCCGCAAGGTCGGGATGTGTATAATCAATGCCTGTGTCGGTAACTGCTATGATAATATCAGGGCTGCCGGTCTGAATGTCCCAGGCCTCGGGCCCATCAATGTCGGCACCCTCTGTTCCACCGGTTTGGCCGGTGTTGTTCATCCCCCACAAATCGGGAAACATAGGGTCGTTGGGAACAACAAGCAGCTTGTACTTGTAGTTCGGCTCGGCGTACAAAACGTTAGCCGACTGGTTGAATTGGATACAGGCATCCGAAACACTCATGCCTTCAGGAAGCTCCACTACAGCCAGGCCTGGTGCTATCTCGTCATATTCCCTATCTACTACTGCCCCGGTAAAGATATAATTTGAAATCGAATTCCTTATGGCCTGATTTGTCAACGGCCCCATTAACACCGGACCCTCCGGCAATTGGGCTCCTGATTCCACCTCTGCAAAACGAACTAACAGCTCGCCTTCCTTATAGGCCGTCAAATCATCTTCCGATAAGTTGTAATATCCTAAATCGGGTAATTCAACTGAACGTGCAAAACCAACTACGGACAGCAAAAACAATAAGCTAATCAGAATTTGTCGCTTCATTCTCTCGTTTCTAAACTTCCTTATTATTTATTACTTAAACTGTAAATACCTTAAGATACACTACGAGCTAAAACATTATAAATCAGATTGACAGAAATCAGATTGACAGAAATCAGAACTCAGAAGTCAAAGTCTGTCCTCTGTCCTTTGTAGGTTATAATTCTTCCTCCATTCCGGCAATTGCCTCAGCATCGCGTTCCTCCTGCAGAATGATGGTTGGTTTCACCAATATCAGCAATATCTTATGGTCCCTGATTTTGCTGCGGTTACTAAACAATCTGCCAAGGATAGGTATCTTGCTCAATACCGGGACACCCGCCTCCTTTTCAACCTCTGCTGTTATCTTCTGGCCGCCTAAAAGCAATGTCCCGCCGTCGGGAACGCTCACACGAGTCATGACACTTGACGTTTCCGTCTCGGGAACAATTACTTCGTATTCCTCGGTTCCCACTGTCGTGCCTGTTGTTACGACCTGTTCAACCTGATGCGTTCTCAGTCTCAGTAAGTCTGTCAGTTGAGTCATGATATACAACAACACGTGCTTCTTGTCCTTGGATATAGTCGGAGTAATACCCAGACTGCTGCCGACTGATATATAGCCTATGTTTTGCTGTGTACCGGCTGTCGTACCTGCAGTACCCACGCCTGTCGCCTGTGTCACGGTAGTCGTCGTGGGAGGAAGCGCATAAGAAATCAAATCTTGAACAGAGAACGTCGCCGACTCTCCGCTCATAACTGTTCCTTTCGGCGCTGTCAAAGATTTGGAGTCCGCATGAGCATGGACCGCTCGAAGAAGGAAAGAAACCTGCAAATCGTCAAGTATCGTACCATAACCTCCACCAATCGTGGCCGATGCATCAATACCACCCAGGCTTCCCTGGACCTTTGTTGAGATATCCGGTGTAGTAGTAACTGCCGAGCCTTGTTCAAAACTAAGCTGACCCCATTTGCCGCCAAGGTTGACCGAGAAATCTACATCAAGCCCGATATCTTCAAGGAAATTCTCACTTACCACTAAGAATACGGCCTCAATGGAAACCTGGTTCCCGAGCGATTTACGCAGCGCATCTAACAGCTTTTCGATTTCTTGATGAACCTCAACGGTTTGCATCACGGAAAGTTTCCTTGGCTGTTGGCGTGGGTAAGGTGTTATTGTTCCCTCTCCTGTATCACTGGTCTCAAACCAGCCATCCGGCTCGATGGTCTCTTGAATGAGATACCTCAAATCTTCGGCTATATAACCGCCCATGCCGCCCATGCCGCCCATGCCGCCCATGCCGCCCATCATGCCCATGCCGCCCATGCCGCCCATACCGCCCATGCCGCCACCGTAGCCGCCCATGCCGCCGCCCATGCCGCCGCCGTAGCCGCCCATGCCGCCGCCGAAGCCGCC
>Ga0315537_1001744_pt1 | contig 16911 bp, 16 predicted proteins | sample SalMarSW160270MG_FD_203091 | JGI IMG/M metagenome (GOLD analysis project Ga0315537, IMG submission 203091) | Salt marsh sediment microbial communities from the Plum Island Ecosystem LTER, Massachusetts, United States - Salt Marsh Sediment SW1602-70 ... | reverse complement strand
CATCGGATATTTGTGAAGGTATAGCAAGTGTGTTAAAGAAGGAAGGCTATATCCTGGATTTCGACCGAATTGACGACGGCAAGCAGGGAATACTACGAATCACTCTCAAGTATGATCAGCAGGGTTTGCCTGTTATAAGTGAGGTAAAAAGGGTAAGCAAGCTGAGCCGCAGAGTTTATTCTTCTGTTGATGGACTGCCTCGCGTCTTAAGTGGTATGGGTATATCTATTGTTTCGACGAGTAAAGGTGTAATGAGTGATAAAGACTGCCGTCAGGCCAATGTTGGCGGCGAAATACTTTGTATGGTCAGTTAATGAGTCGTATTGGGAAAAAACCTATTGATATCCCTGATGGGGTCAAGGCTGAATCGAAAAGCTCGTCTGTCACGGTATCAGGTCCCCTTGGAAGCTTGCAGATAGTTTGTCGTCCCAGCATAAAGGTGGAAATCGATAATAACGAGCGGCAAATTCTCGTTAAGAACAATCAGCCAAAGGAACGGCTGAGCAAGCAGCTACATGGTACAATGCGGTCTCTGATTGCCAATATGGTAGTAGGGGTCAGTAAGGGTTTTGAAAAGAAGATGGAGATTTACGGCACCGGCTATAGTGTTAAAGAACAGAGTGGGAAGCTGATTTTTCATATTGGTTTTTCCCGTCCGATAGAGCTGGTGATTCCGAAGGGTGTAAAGGTGAACATTGAGGTTAGTGCGACCCGAGGCGATGAGGTTCCTGCAAAGTTAACGCTCTCGGCAATAGACAAACAGATCCTGGGGCAATTTGCCGCGGATATACGGAAGATAAGGCCACCAGAACCCTATAAAGGAAAAGGTATTCGTTATGCAGATGAACATATACGACACAAGGTCGGCAAAGCATTTACTTCGGGAGCTGCATAGTTAGGATGTAATTTCCGTGAAAGTTGATAGGTTAAAAAAAGCGACGCTAAGGCGTAAACACCACGTGCGAAAAAAGGTTTTAGGAACGTCGGAAAGACCACGATTGTCTGTCTTTCGGTCTAACAGACATATTTACGCCCAGGTTATAGATGACGTGATGGGAGTCACCCTTGTTTCCGCAAGCACGAGAGCAAAGGGATTGCAGGATCAATTATCTAAAAAGTCGAACAAGAAAGCTGCTGAGGTTGTAGGTCAGACTATTGCGAAGCAGGCTATTGGTGTCGGTATTAAATGCGTTTGTTTTGATAGAAACCGTTATAAATTTCACGGCAGAGTCAAAATGCTTGCCGACGCAGCGAGAAAAACCGGTTTGGTTTTTTGAAAAACTGACGAAAGTTTGGAGATGAGAGTTTGGTGCAAGAAGCAAGTAGAGTTATCGAGCAGGAAGAAAAGCCGTTAGAGGATACGGTTGTAAAGGTATTCCGTTGCGCTAAAGTCGTCAAGGGAGGACGCAGGTTTAGCTTTGCGGCTTTGGTCGTTGTAGGAGATCGAGCCAGCACAGTAGGCGTTGGTTATGGCAAAGCTAATGAGGTCCCTCAGGCGGTTGAAAAAGGATTGAAGGATGCCAAAAAAAATCTGCGAAAGATAGTGTTGGTTAACCGAACGATACCACACAAGGTCATCGGTAAGTACGGAGCTACAGAGATAATAATGGTTCCGGCCAGTCCGGGAACAGGGGTTATCGCCGGCTCCGGCGCTCGTGCGGTCCTCGAATATGCAGGTGTGCAGGACGTTCTTACAAAAGTCTATGGAAGTACCTCTGCCAAGAATGTGGTTAAAGCTACCATGAATGGGTTGATGAAATTACGCAGTAAAGAAATAATTGAAGCCGTTCGCGGCATAGCAATGGCAAAGCAACCAACAACGGCTAACCGTCATTCAGGTGATTAAATGTTTGACTGGGAAATAACTTATATTGCAGGCAAGAAAAAAGCCCGCCGGCGTGTCGGCAGAGGAAACAGTTCCGGGCACGGCAAAACCTGTGGCAGAGGCACCAAAGGAAGTTGTAGCAGGTCCGGCGCGATGTTAATGTCACTTTACGAAGGTGGGCAGATGCCTTTGTTTAGACGACTGCCCAAACGTGGCTTTAATAATTTCAATTTCGCGACACGATTCCAAATTGTTAATGTATCGCAACTGGAATTATTCAGCGATGGTGACGATGTCGGTGCGGAAGAGCTGTTGAAAGCCGGACTGATTCAGAGTTGCACAAGTAAGGTAAAAATCCTCGGAGACGGTGAGTTAACAAAAAGGCTACAGGTAACAGCTCATAAATTCAGTAAAACCGCTGAGCAGAAGATCATAGGCTGTGGTGGTACAGCCCAAATAATAGATGGACGGCGAAAAACGTAGAGTTTCAAGCGTCGCAGTTGCCCAGTCTCCGCTTGAGATTTGGGTTTAATACCGCTCGCCTTCAGCGGGTCGGAGAATGTAGAGATGATTAAGACGGTATTTAACATATTCAAAATCCCGGATTTGCGCAACAAGCTTCTTTTTACACTGGCGCTGCTAATGATATACAGGATTGGGTTCCACATCCCTGTTCCAGGTTTTGACCAGGAAAAGATTGCCGCAAGGATGTCGGGAGATGCAAACACTCCTCTGGGCAGAGCCGCTCTGTATATGCAGATGTTTACCGGCGGAAGATTGGACAAAACAACTTTGTTTGGGCTGGGAATCATGCCCTATATCACCGCGTCAATTATTCTTATGCTGCTTGGCGAAGTTATTCCAACTCTGAAAAAGCTGCGCCAGGAAGGCCAAACCGGTTATAAAAAAATACAGGAGTACACACGCTATTTGACTGTGCTGATTTGCGTGATTCAATCAATAATGTTTATGAAAGTGTTGGGATGGGGAGGAGCAGGCAAGGAGGGATTGGCCTATGCCGGTATGGAACGTCAGGCTCTGCTAATGGGTGTTGTCGGCATGACAGCCGGTACAATCTTTATGATGTGGCTCGGCGAACAAATAGATGAATATGGTATAGGTAACGGCATTAGTTTGATAATTATGGCCGGCATCCTTGATAGGATGCCATGGTCTGTATGGTGGCTTGTGCAAAACGTCAGCTTCACAGTCGCGCCGCAGCCAGGTACCATAGGGCCTGCGAGGATATTTGTCCTGGTGGCAGCTTTCGTATTTGTTACAGCTGGCGCGATACTAATAACGCAAGGTCAGCGTAGAATACCGATTCAGCAGGCAAAAATGATGCGAGGCCATAGGATGTATGGCGGACAAAGGCATTATCTGCCGCTGCGTGTCAATCACGGTGGTGTAATGCCGATAATTTTTGCATCCAGTTTTATGATGTTCCCGCCCATTCTAATTGATTGGTTGGCAAGCCGATTCCCTCAGTCGGGTATTCTCAGTATGTTGCGTGGTGCTTTTCGCTACGAAGGTTACTTTTATAATGTCCTGTATATGTTGTTGATATTTTTATTTGCTTATTTCTGGGTGACGGTGCAGTTTCAGCCCAAGGAGATGGCAAAAAATCTGCGGGACTCAGGTTCCTTCGTCCCCGGGCTCCGGCCTGGGCGCAGAACCGCTGAATACCTCGAAACGGTAATGATCAGAATTACGTATTTTGGCGCTGCATTTTTAGCTGCAATTGCCATTATACCATCTCTGGTTGCAACATTGTTGGGAATTCCGTTCGGTGTGGCGACATTCCTCGGCGGCACAGGTTTATTGATTGTTGTTAGTGTTTCGTTGGACCTTGTTCAGAAAATCGAGGCCAACTTGCTGATGCGCAGCTATGATGGTTTCATGGGTACAGGCAGGATAAAGGGAGCTTACGCATGAGGATAGTTTTACTGGGAGCCCCCGGTGCAGGCAAAGGAACACAATGTAAACGGATAGTCGCCCGATATGGCCTGCAGCATTTATCCAGTGGTGATATTTTGCGCAACCAGAGAGCTGCTGGCACCGAGCTTGGGAAAAAAGCACAGAACTATATGGATTCGGGCGCACTTGTACCAGATGAGATTATTGTTGAGATGATGATCGATGCGATAGAAAAGGCCCCGCCTGCTGGTTTTATATTGGATGGTTTTCCCAGAACCGTCAATCAGGCTGTTGAGCTTGATAAATCATTGGCTGGCAGCGGGCAGGATATAGACGTTATTCTGAATCTGCAGATAGATGACCGAGTAATAGAAGAGCGGATGACCGGCAGAAGAAGCTGTCCGAAATGTGGCGCAGTTTATCACATCAAAAACCTGAAACCGAAAGTCGATGGAGTATGTGATAAAGATGGTGCCAAGCTGATTCAACGTCCGGATGATAAGCCTGAAGTTGTGGCGACTCGTCTCAAAACCTACCACCGGCAAACAGAACCACTTGTGGATTATTATCAAGACAGCCGAACGGTTTGTGATATTGATGCTAACATAGGCGCTGACGAGGTAAGTGCTTTGATATTTAAGAAGCTGGATGCCCTTGTTAATGCATGAGACGAGATGCAAGAGATATATACGAAGTGAGAGACATGAGATTAAATGGCTATAACGCTTCGCAGCCGAAGAGAAATTGATTTGATGGGCAGAGCAGGTACTGTTGTAGCGGATGTTCTTTCAAAATTACAAGAGGTCGCAGAGCCTGGGGTAACTACTGGCCGATTGAACGAAATAGCTTTGCAAATGACCGCTGACGCTGGAGCAGAAGCTTTGTTTAAGGGCGTACGTAACCCTCATGCTCGAATCCCGTTTCCGGGTGCAATTTGTGCCTCTATAAACGAAGAGGTTGTTCACGGGATTCCTTCAGAAAGTACTAAGCTCAAACAAGGTGATATCCTGAGTATTGATTTCGGTGTCAAACTGAATGGCTATTGTGGAGATGCCGCTGTTACGATCGGCATTGGTACGATTTCTGAAGACAGACGCAGACTCATAGATATAACGAAGCAGGTTCTCGATATAGCAATGGCAAGAGCTAAACCGGCTGTTAGATGGAGCCAAATCGCTGCCGAGATGCAGCAGTACGCGGAGTCGGCTGGCTTTTCAGTCGTGAGGGATTTTGTCGGGCACGGAATCGGCAGACAAATGCACGAAGAGCCAAAGGTGCCCAATTTTGTCAGCGATGAATTATTGGCTGATGATATTATCCTGACTGAAGGAATGGTTTTAGCTATTGAGCCGATGATAAATGCCGGCAGCGAAGCTGTACGAACACTTAAAAACGGATGGACAGTGGTGACAAAAGACGGAAAATGCTCGGCGCATTTTGAACATACAATCGCAATAGTGGAGAATGGTTTTGAAGTGCTGACTAAAAAATAACCAATATTGGTTTTGCAGCCTTTAATGTAACGGGCACTTATGGCAAGGAAGGACACAATAAAATTGCAGGCTAAGGTGGCTGAAGCTTTGCCAAATGCTATGTTCAGAGTTGAGTTGGAAAACGGCCATAAAGTACTGGCTCACGTTTCCGGCAAAATGCGAATGAATTTTATTCGAATTTTGCCAGGCGATACCGTGACGGTTGAAATGTCGCCGTATGACTTAAATCGTGGGCGAATAGTTCTCCGTCATTAGTTTGATTTATTCTGCAGCGGCTTGGACTAATTGATGAGTTGTGAAATATAGCTACGGAAGTTCAGGTATAAAAGATGAAGGTTAGAAGTTCAGTAAAGCGTATATGTGAGAATTGTAAGGTTGTTCGCCGCAAAGGTGTCGTGCGCGTGATTTGTACTAACCCACGACATAAACAGCGTCAGGGATGAAAAGTGTAAAACTTAAAATGAAAAATGTAAAACTATGGAGTAAGGTCTGCAATTTTTATACTATAATTTTTCGTTTTTAGCTTTACATTTTCAGTTGAAAGAGGTGTTGATATGCCGCGTGTAGTTGGTATTGATATTCCTAATGAAAAGGCTATATGGGTTTCATTGACCTATATCCCCGGTATCGGCAAATATACATCTGGACGGATTTTGAAAGAGGCTGGCATTGAGAGGAACGCAAAGGCTGGCAAACTCAGTGAAGATGAGCTTAGCCGGATAACTCAGATTATCGACCGCAATTATATCGTCGGTGGTCAGCTTCGCAGACAGGTTGCTCAGAATATAGCTCGCTTGCGTGATATAAACTGTTATAGAGGCATTCGCCATAGAAGGGGTCTGCCGGTTCGTGGTCAGCATACCCAAAGTAACGCACGTACCCGCAAGGGGCCAAGAAAAACGGTCGCGGGCAAGAAAGGTGTGAAAGAGAAACGTTAGCGGCTTAATTTATTCAGTACAGGTAAAATAATGGCAAAGAGTACAAAACGAAAGGTCAGAAAGAACGTTGTTCGAGCTATTGTGCACATAAAAGCAACCTTCAATAATACGCTGATTACGGTTACGGATTTAGAAGGTGGCACAGTCTGTTCGAGCTCAGCAGGTTGTGTAGGCTTCAAAGGTTCTCGTAAGAGCACGCCTTTTGCCGCTCAGCAGGCCGCGCAAAACTGCGCCAATGCTGCTATGCGTAATGGTGTTCGTGAGGTAGAGATTAAAGTCAAAGGACCAGGGGCGGGTCGGGAATCGGCTATCTCCGCTATACAGCAGGCAGGATTACGTATAGCTTCCATAGAAGATGTTACGCCTTTACCGCATAATGGCTGTAGACCGCCGAAGCGGAGGCGCGTGTAAAAAGTGTCATCTTAAAACTTTTAGGAGACAAACAGGAAAATGGGACTTTATATTGGTCCATCTTGTAGATTATGTCGTCGTGAAGGTATTAAGCTCTTCCTCAAGGGTGCCAAGTGCGAGACGGCTAAATGCCAAATCGAAAGAAGGCAGCGTAATTTGGCGCCCGGCATGCACCGTTGGCAAAGGTCGAGAGCGAGTGAATATGCCGTTCGGCTGCGCGAAAAGCAAAAGGTCAAGAGATACTATGGGCTTTTAGAGCGGCAGTTTATGAGATACTTTCATAGAGCTGAGCGGTTAAAGGGCAATACCGGCGAGAACTTGCTGCAATTATTGGAATGTCGGCTGGATAACGTGGTATATAAATTAAACTTTGCGCCATCCCGTAAAGCAGCCAGACAGTTGATTTCTCACGGTCATATCTATGTAAACGGATGTAAGACCGATATAAGTGACTATACTGTAAAAGTCGGTAATAAAATAACCCTGAAAGATTCCGAAAAGAGCGTCAAGGAAGTCAAGCAACAGTTGGAGAGCAACCCGAATTTCACTACCCAGAGCTGGCTGCAGTTGGACCGTGAAAAGCCCGAGGCCACTGTAGTCGCATTACCCAACCGAGCCGATATTCAGATTCCTGTTGAGGAGCAATTAGTTGTAGAGTTATGTTCCAGATAACGACCCGGGGCAAAACCAACCTATGGTGGAACCGTAGGCTAAATATGGCCTTGTGACACAAGCGAACTCATCGAGAGTAATTTATTGCGGGTTTTTATGTGTAATTTTGATATTTGAATTTTGAACGGAGGCCTATATGCGAGTTACATGGCGTGGTTTAGAATTACCGACTCGTGTAGAACGGGACACGACGGTATCAACCGATAAGTATAGCCGGTTTTTTATTGAGCCATTTGAGCGGGGCTTCGGCACGACTATCGGCAACAGCCTAAGACGCGTATTGCTTTCCTCGCTGGAGGGTAGTGCTGTTACATCCATCAGAATATCAGGTGTCGATCATGAGTTCACCTCGATAAATGGAGTGATGGAGGATACCACAGATATAGTTTTGAATGTTAAAAACCTCGTGGTTCGTCTCCAGGACCAGGGTCCCAGGGCAATGAAGGTCTCCGTTAACAAAGCCGGAGTTGTAAAAGCGGCCGACATCGTTGCCGATCCAGCGATAGAAATTATAAACAAAGATTTAGTATTAGCTACTCTGACTGAAAACGTAAATTTTGAAATGGAAATGGTGGTTGAGACTGGCAGAGGTTATGTACCAGCCTCTGAACGAATTGCCACTGCCGACAGATTCGACCAGGAGATCGGCAGGATTCTGATTGACGCTATATATTCACCCGTCAGAAGAGTTCGCTATACAACCGAGAACACGCGTGTGGGTCAGCGAACAAATTATGATAAGCTTATTTTGGAAATATGGACCAATGGAACGGTCACACCTGAAATGGCGCTGGTAGAAGCAGCCAAGATATTACGAAAGCACATCAATCCGCTTGTCCAGTATTTCGAGATTGGAGAACAAATCGTTGCTGTTCCGGTGACTGAAGAGGTAGAAGAAGATACTGTGGATGAGGAATTAGCCAAAAAGCTGAGTCTTCCCATTCAGGAGCTGGAGCTTTCGGTTAGAGCAAGTAATTGTCTTGAGTCGGTGAAAGTCGAAACAGTCGGCCAGTTAGCTCAAATGACAGATGCAGACCTGCTGAAGGTTCGCAGCTTCGGCAAGACTTCGCTGCGTGAAATCAAGAGGAAAATTGCCGATATAGGTTTGTCTCTGGGAATGAAAATCCCATAAATGAGGAGTATGAGCAAATGCGTCATAAAGTAGCTGGACGTCATTTAAGTCGAACAAGTGAGCACAGGCTGGCCTTGCGACGAAATTTGGCTGCTTCACTCATCGAGCACGAAACAATTTCTACAACTGTCGCAAAGGCTAAAGAGATACAACCCTTCGCCGAGAAGTTGATCACTTTAGCCAGGCAGGGCACATTATCCGCCAGACGACGGGCAATTGCCTTGCTTAGGGATCGTGACGTTATTGGTGATGAAGATGGCAGGGCGGTCAAAAAGGGTACGATAGTCGGAAAGTTGTTCAGTGAGCTTGGGCCTCGATACATTGACAGGCCTGGTGGTTATACGAGGATTATCTCTTTGTCTTTGAGAAGATTAGGCGATAATGGTCAGCTTGTTCTGCTGCAGTTGATAGGTGCAGACGAAAGTCCACGAAAGGAAGGTAAAAAAGCTGCCCACAAAGGCGCTCGCAAAAGAGCCAGTAGGACTACGCAAGCTAAAAAGATTTCACAAGGTCATGAAACCCCCGAGACTGAACAAACCTCGCAAGACGACCAGACACCTTCGGACAGCAGTCAAGCGGGTGAATCGAATCAGTAATAGTAATACCCCCCTTATTTTCTTGCGAAAACAAGAAGGGGGGGTAATAAGCCAGAGGGAGCGGTATGAGCAGTTGTATCTTTTGTAAAATTTCAGCCGGTGAGATTCCGACTGCAAAAATTTATGAAGATGAAGTTGTGCTTGCCTTTTTGGATATCGGCCCCATAAGTGACGGCCATACATTGGTAATGCCCAAGCAGCATTTTGAAACATTGCATGATTGTCCTTCTGAGGTTCTCGGCCAGGTGTGTTCACGACTTAGTAAAATTGCCGGTGCTGTAGCTAAAGCTATGAATTCTGAAGGCTATAATGTTTTATGCAATAACGGCAGAGCAGCTGGCCAGGTTGTCGAACATCTGCATTTTCATATAATACCTCGCAATACCGGTGACGGCGTATTTAACCGGTGGCCTTCGTACAAATATAAACAAGGCCAAGCAGAGGCGATTGTGACCAGCATTCAGAAAAATTTGTAATTTGTCTTTGTCGTTCTTGAACAATTTATCTTGTTTGGTATAAATATTTACGTGATCGCGGGGTAGAGCAGTCTGGTAGCTCGTCGGGCCCATAACCCGGAGGTCGCAGGTTCGAATCCTGCCCCCGCTATGGAAACTAGAGATAACTTCTTTGTTAGCAAGGAGTTATCTCTTTTTTTATATGCTCGATTTTGCCCGTTATGAACCTGCGACGACCGCGCTATGAACCCTGTTTTCAGAGGGTATAAAACGAGGTGGTCGGATGTTCGAAGACATCCCCCGCTATTAAGACCTAGAGATAACCTCTTTAATACCAAGGAGTTATCTCTTTTTTTATATGTTCGATTTTGCCCGTTATGAACCTGCGACGACCGCGCTATGAACCCTGTTTTCAGGGGGTATAAAACGAGGTGGTCGGATGTTCGAAGACATCCCCCGCTATTAAGACCGCAAGATAAATACAGGTCTTTTTTCATGCGCATAGAAACCACAGGGTATATATCGGGTCAGGCTTTGGTTGACGGCCCATGCCCTGTAATATATTCCTTTCTTACCATCCAGATGATTGCTGCAACTGGCGCGTTTTCTGTCTTCTGCTTACCCTTGTTTTTGACAGGAACCGCTGATTTTGCGCGCAAGGAAAGTACAATATTTCTCTAACCAAACCAGCGATATTAATCCTTGGGCTTTGCCTGAGCAGCGAGATAGTTTATAATTATTTTCCACCGAATTTAGTACGAACGCTGTAGAGCGAAGACCGTGCAGTGATAAACAGAGTCTTTTTGTCCTTTCCACCGAAAACAATGCTAATCGGTCTCTGTGGAACCTTGATTGTATCGATTTGTTTTCCTGACGGATCGAAAACAAGAATTTGGCCGGCGGCGAGATAAATATTATCCTGGCCATCGATCGCAATATTCTCTCCGCCCTCATCGGCAAAGAGCTTCCCGTCAGACAGCGTGCCATCAGGCCCTACAGTGAAAGCAAAAGTTTTCAAATCTGCTTCGTTAGTGACATAGAAAGTTTGCCCCGGCATGACCCTGGCAATTCTGAAGACCCTTATCAGATCAGCCGTTTTTATGCCCCAGGATGTGGCTCCGGTGGTAAATCTTGAGCTGGCCGGAATAAAGGTTGTGCCATCGGGTGAGATATAATGGAATTCTTTTTGCTGCATTTCCCTTCGTATAAAAGCTGCCTCATCAGTCCACGACCAGCGGTTAATCGGCAGATACGCCATCATGTCCTGTCGCGGTTGGGCCGGCTCAGGCACAAGACGTCTAATCTCACTGTTTGTATCTTCCGGATCAAACGCAAACACTGTTCCGTTGCCCTCGTATGCAACAACTATTAAATTGTCGGCTTTGTCGAAAGCTAAAATCATCGGCTGTTCTGGAATCTTACGTACCACTTCAGCTTTACCATTCTCCTGCGACCAACGATAAATGTTAAGCTCGCGAGCGTCAGAGAAATAAAGTTCGCCTTTGCTGTTTACAGCCACCCCGGCAATATTCTGGAATCCATCTGCAAGTTTTTCAACTTTCGCTCCTTCGGCTAAAACAACCGTACCGGTTTTCGGTATAGTAAGTTTAATGTCACTGGATGCATCCAGTACTGCGAACTCGATATCACGAATTTCAATATCCGAATCAGCCTCGTAAACTGCGCTGTCAAAAGCAACTCGACTATTACTGTAACAGTGGAAATTTCTGAATCTGATGTCACAGGAGTTTGTGACCTTTACCGCATGCGGATACGGGATAAAACAACTAATCACACGATAGAAGAATGTATTGGCAAACTGAATATTACTCGAATTATCTATTTCCAAAGGCAGAGCTTCCGGTCCTTCCTCGCGTTCTTCCTCGAATTGTAAAGCGAAAAATTTCCAGTTGGAAGAATTTTTAATAATCATTTCATTTTTGACATGATGCTCGGAGGACATTGTATACAGCCGACCGCTCGTTGATGTATCTGTAATAAGCATTCCGGATTTTGCAAAAACATTTGGAGTCCAAATGTCCTTGAATGTTCCGCCGCCACCGTCGGTAATCCAGAGACTTGCCGGTTGGCTGTTCCAGGTATCTTTGCTGCGGCGCCAGTTACGGCCTCCGGCTTGAAGATACGTTCCGTGTCCGCCGTGCAGGCGAACGTCATTCATCATAGAGTCCGCACCAGCCATCCATTTAACTGCGATCGCACGAGTATTGACCGCGCCTGTATAGATGCCGATACCTGTTATAATATTAGTTCCGCCCTTAGGAGCTTCAATAACCGGTTTAGGCTCGCCGGGACCGTGGAAAGCAGGTGTTTCGTCCGGGACATTAATTACCGTTGCCGAAGGATGCAGCGCTATCAGAACGGTATCAGGCCGCAGCGTAAGCGTATCACTTATATTATACAATCCTATTGGGAAATATAGCGTGCGATACTTTGCAATAGCATCTTTCAGTGCAGCGGTGTTATCCGTATTTGCGTCCCCGATAATTCCCAGCGTGCTTACGTTGGCCCATGCGTCGCGCGCGGGAAGGTCGGGGATGTCCGATTTTACAGGTGCCGGTAGCGAGCTGACTTCTTTCGCTACATAGGTTGTTTTAATTTCCCTTTTCGCACCGAGCGATTCAATATGCAGGCCATGGGAGAATTGCTCCACAACATACATCTGGCCTTTGCCTTCAACCGTCTTGCCGCTTCTACGGAAACTGGCCAGAACCGGCACGTTCTGACATGCGACATTTTGAAGGTTAATCTGGTTACAGGGATTGTATTCGTTACTGATAATTAGTGCCGGAACCGTGATATTTTCAAATCGAGCATCACTGATCCACAGTTCATCAAACTGACCAGCGAAAACTTCTACCGCTGTTGGAACGTTCCTGATTTGAGGACGTACCAATGCAAGCCCCGACTTCTTAAGACCTAGAGCCGCTACGCTTTGTCCCTCGAAAGTGCAATCGATGGCCAGAAGTGGCCAACCCGGTGCAGATCTTCCGGAGATTATGCCGTACTGGCCGCCGTAGAAATGCAGGTCCTCGACCTCGTTCCCGAAATCATCCAGACCTGCCCTGGCCGAGCCGAGCCGAAAATCCATGTGAGAGAGATAACAGTGCTGCGCGACGTGGAAGCGAATTCCGATGGCCGCAGGATTGCCCGGGCCGATTTCGATGTCAATATTGCTCATTGCGCTGTAGAACGTGCCGGGGCTACCGTCCCGCGGCAGGCCGCTGCCTCTTGCTCTTCCGCCGGAGAAATATAACATGTATTTATCCGTTCCTTCCTGGTAACCGGGAGTGTTTTCGCCGAGCTTAAATACCGGTCGTTTGGCACCGTAGCCGATTAAACGAATGCCCGGCCAAACGTAAACGGTTTTTGAAAGTAGATATATACCTTCGGGAATGAAAACAACGCCGGCCCTGTTATCCGAAGCTTTGTCAATTACCGCCTGCAAAACTTTGGTATCATCGCCGATGCCATCGGCACGTACGGAGACATCGTCCTTTGTTAGATAGACCGCACGGGGATCATCCAATCGGGTAGTGTAAAACGATTCTCCACTAAGGGATTCTGATGAAAAGATGATATTGATGAGAGTGAACCAAGTTAAAATTGATTTGATATGCATCTCGTGCTTCCTGAAATGGTCGTGCTGCATATTCTTTCGCTTTTCCCTTGATCTTACTGACTTCTTTCTGAACATTTACTTCCTTCTTTTTTCCAGACACTTTTTTTGCCTTACTTTTTGTAGGCGTTTTTTTCTTTTTGTTTGCAGATACTTTTTTCGGCTTCATTGTCAGATATTACCATGCAAAAACTAAAATTAATTGTATACACTTTAAGGCGGTTCTGCATCAGAAAATGTTGATCTACCTCTACAAACATTCTCCCCACAGGTTACTTGCCTTTTAGAGCTGGCCTGCATCAGCTAACCTTTGCACGCATTTATGACCGTGTTAAAGAATCCACCGTGGCTCTCGCTAATCCATAGGAAAATAGTAACTTTACAACGGCCGTTCCATATTGGGTATTGTTGAGTAAAAAGACGCTCCACTGAAAAGTCCATACTTTCTCTCGGAAATCCATGCTGCCACCCGTTGTAATAACTTGCTGTAACCTCTATAATCGGAACACGTATAGTTTCTCCTGGACGTGAAAGATCGTTCGGCTAAGTAGTTGGTCGTACAGGGAGGTTCTTCGTACATTTTCCAATGGTGAAGACTCATACAGGTTTAGATATGAAAAAGGTCCTGGCTCGGGGTGGGCCCATTTCTCAATCTCTTACAAACTTCGAAGTGCGTCCCCAGCAAATAGAAATGGCGCAAGCAGTGCAACAGGCATTTGCGAAAGGTCGGCACTTGGCTGTTGAGGCCGGAACGGGTGTTGGTAAGAGCTTTGCTTACCTTATCCCCGCCGCAGATTTGGTTGCCAATGGCGTGGGCAAGGTAGTAATTAGCACCTTTACCATCACGTTGCAGGACCAGCTGGTTAATAAGGACATTCCCTTCTTGGATAGTTGTATGCCACAGAGATTCACCGCAGTTCTCGCAAAAGGCAGGGGTAATTACCTGTGCAAACGTCGACTTACATTTGCTCTGCGGAGGCAAAAACGGTTGTTTGATGAGTTGGGTTCGGAGCTTGAGAAAGTAGGAGACTGGGCTAGTCAAACAAAGGATGGCTCGCTTAGCGACATCCCGTTCTTGCCGAAGAACCGCACGTGGGATAAGGTCAAGAGTGAACATGGCAATTGTCGCGGTCGCAAGTGCCCGCATTTTCGCGATTGTTTTTACTGGCATGCCAGACGTCGATTGGATAATGCCGGTATTATTGTGGCCAACCACGCACTGCTGTTTAGTGACCTTGTGCTTAAGGAACAAGGCGTATCTTTTCTGCCGGATTATAAATTCGTGGTACTCGATGAGGCACAGAACATAGAACATGTGGCCGAAGATCATTTTGGAATAGATATCAGTAATAGCAGGGTTAAATTCTTTCTTAATAGCCTTTATAATCCACGAACACATAAGGGATTATTGGCTTATACAGATGCCAACAAGGCAGTTGATTTGGTCTGCAGGGTTAGCAAAGAGGCCACTCGCTTCTTTGAGAAGACTCGGGCCTGGTATGAGCAGACGAAGGATGAGACAAAAGGCGGATGCTACAAAAACTTCGTCGATGATACTATTTCCGGATATTTGAAAGATCTCAGACCAGAATTAGCCAAACTCGCGAAGCAAACAGAGGATATCGATGAAAAGCTCGAGATTATGCGTTTTGTCGATCTTTGCACGGCATTGATCCAAGATTTGGAAAGTTTCCTAACACAGGCACGTGTAGATCATGTCTATTGGGTTGAGGCGGATCCCGATAGAACTGCCACTATTCGCTTAAAAAACGCACCATTGAACGTCGGGCCCGATGTAAAAAGATGTCTTTTTGACAAATACGACTCGGTGATATTAACCAGCGCCACCCTCAGCACAAGGGCAGCAGGAGATAAAGGTGGCTTTGATTTCTTTGCCAGTCGAATTGGCTTAGATGATTTCGATGCTGTTCAGCTCGGCTCACCGTTTGACTATGAAAAGCAGGTTACACTATATATTGAGAGGGACTTGCCGGACCCCAATGACTCTGCCTTTATTCAGGCTGCAGCTGAGGCAATAAAGAAATACGTCCTCAAAACTGCAGGCAGAGCATTTGTACTTTTCACCAGCTATGCAATGCTCGAACAAATAGCTGCATCGCTTTCTTCATGGCTCGGCAACCAAGGCTTTTGCCTGCTACAGCAGGGATCTGATTTGGATAGGAGTCTGCTTCTAAAGCAGTTTAAGGATGAAGGCAAACAGGTGCTATTCGGAACAGACAGTTTCTGGCAGGGAGTGGATGTGCCAGGGCAGGCCCTTTCCAACGTGATTATTGTTCGATTGCCTTTTGCCGTTCCGGATCAGCCGTTGCTTGCCGGGCGGCTTGAACAGATAAGAGAACTGGGATGCAATCCTTTCAATGACTACCAGTTACCCTCAGCTATTATCAAGTTCAAGCAGGGCTTCGGGCGGCTGATTCGCAACAAGACCGATACAGGCATAGTGGTTATCCTAGATAGCAGGATAATTAATAGAGGATATGGTAGTAGATTTTTGGCAGCAATTCCAAAGTGCAAGGTCGACATTGTTCCGTTGGAGAAATAGTATTTTACCGATACGCTCCCGCCTCGATTTGAAAACTTCCATTGCTCTGGGTGTAACTATATCGAAAACTTACGGTCGTATGTTCGAAACGCTCCCCCGCCACGAAAACATAGAGATAACTTCTTTATTAGCAAGGAGTTATCTCTTTTTTTATATACTCGATTTTGCCCGTTATGAACCTGCGACGACCGCGCTATGAACCCTGTTTTCAGAGGGTATAAAACGAGGTGGTCGGATGTTCGAAGACATCCCCCGCTATTGGGACCTGGAGATAAATCCGCCGAGGCGGATAAATCCAGGTCCTTTTTTATTAGCTGTGCTTCCTTTGGTTTCCAATCCGAATTATGTCGAATTTGATTGCCGATAGAGAAGAATTTTACTTTATTGGCCAGCCGCAAGTCGTGAGCTTTGTCGAACGGCCGTCGTGGGCGTCGGTTATAAGCGAAAACCGAAGCCTTAGCTGGGCTGTCTAATTGGCTTTGATTGGGTTTGTTTTCACCAAGTGTCCTATTCGATTATTTCTCATAATCCCTTGTTGTAATTAAGCTTACATTCACTTGACTTTTTCGAAAATTGGCTTTGTTTTGCAAAAAATAGGCCGATTTGTCGAACATTCTCGACACTTGTACGCCGTAGGCGTAATTGTGGAACAAACCGTGGCAGCAAGTGCCACGGCTAACCGTGGAATTTTTGCGTTGTAATTTTACCTTTTGCATTTTTGACCCCGTTCGGCTTCGCTCAAGGCAAGCTTTTGATTTGTTTTTGTCCTCCGTCTTCTGTCATCTGACGGGTATTATACCAAAAACGGCTTAATTTTTAAGTGAAATCTTTTCTTACCTGCTTACCTCTCTTGAGCGTTGTCAGGTTGTTTGCAATTTATTTTCATATTTGATGAAGGATAAAATCAATATCAAGAACTGTTATTTCTCTATCATGGTCTAAGTCACTGCTACATAACGTATTGGCACACTCATGGCATTTAATAATTGTCTTTAGATATTTCTTTTCCAATAAAGGCTGGATAAAGTCGTAGAACTTTTTCTCACCCGGATATTTTTCTCTATAGAACTCATACAATCCTTTTGTGCCCTTTGAGAAGTTACATTTACTGCATGCCCATATCTGGTTATGTATTCCCTGTATGGTTTCGCACGTTTCGCACTGCGGCTTCACACTCAAGGACTTCGGCACGATATGTTCCCAGTGTAAATCATTTTCCGCCCCACGATATATGCACCGCTTCTCTACTTCAACGAATTGCCTGTCTTCTCG
>Ga0315537_1001743_pt1 | contig 16916 bp, 16 predicted proteins | sample SalMarSW160270MG_FD_203091 | JGI IMG/M metagenome (GOLD analysis project Ga0315537, IMG submission 203091) | Salt marsh sediment microbial communities from the Plum Island Ecosystem LTER, Massachusetts, United States - Salt Marsh Sediment SW1602-70 ... | reverse complement strand
CGGCGAGTCAATGAGAGTATGCGCCAGGTCCTCCACCCACATCCAGAATGTGCGCCGGCGGCGGTGGCAGATGACGACGCATGATCTGGTGGTGCCGCTCCTGCTCGATCGAGCCGAGGGCGCTGTCGGGGCGGCTTTTCTCGTCGAAGGCGTCGTAGTGATCGATGATCTCGGAATCGCCCGCGGGCTCGTCGCTCATGGCACCAGCCTATGCGCCAGCTGCACACCCTCGGCCGACACCGGCACATTCATGAGGCGGCTCGCCGTGGCCGCAAAGGCCTCGGGGTGACCTGTCGTCAGGTAGCTGGACACTGACGACCCATGGTGTGATGACGCCATTCGGGCGGCCTGGCGCGCCACGGCCGGGGCCGGATCGATGACGGTCACGTCAGGGAAGTCGGCGCTGATTCCGTCGGCGAGAAAGGCGTAGTGGGTGCAGCCCAGCACAACCGTGTCGGCACCGGCCGCGACGAGGGCAGCCACGTGTCCAGCGGCCTCGCCTCGGGCGGTCTCGAGATCCCCGTTCTCCACGAGCTGCGCCAAGCCGGGACAGGGACGCGGGATCACGGTGACGCCGGTGGCGAATCGATCTACGAGGCTGTCGAAGACGGCGGCCTGGAACGTGGCTGGCGTGGCCAGCACACCGACGACGCCTGAGCTGGTCACGGATGCGGCCGGCTTCACCGCCGGTTCCATGCCCACGATCGGCAGGCCCGGGTGCCGGCTTCGAAGGTGATCCAGAGCGGCTGCGGAAGCCGTGTTGCAGGCCACGACCACCTCGTTCGCGCCGATGGCCACGAGGTGAGCGGTCACATCGGCGGCGCGCCGGCGCACCTCGTCGAGGCAACGGTCGCCGTAGGGGGCGGCGGCCTGGTCGGCCAGGTAGACGAGATCCGCCTCAGGAAGGAGAAGGCGGATGTTGGTGAGCACGGAGAGCCCGCCCACCCCGGAGTCGAAGATGCCGATCATCGTCTGGCCTCGACTACCTAGAGGTGTTCAGCCGGCGAAGGGTGCATGACGAACGGTCAGGCTACTCGGTGGGAGTGGATGCGTGGTGTCCCGGTGCAGGCTGACCGGGCGGGGCATCTAACCTGCACTTGTGGCGCTTTGGCCCTTCGAACCGCCGGTGACGCCGATGGAGGCTCGGGTACACGAGACGCTTCCGGCCGAGGGCGATTGGTGGTACGAGCCGAAATGGGACGGGTTCCGTGCAGTCGCCTGGAGCGGTGAGATCCGTCTCGACAGCCGCAACCGCAAGCCGCTGCTCCGCTACTTCCCCGAGTTGACGGAGCCGCTGCGCCGGCTTCCCGAAGGTTCGGTGGTGGACGGTGAGGTCGTCGTCGTGGTGGATGATCGGCTCGATTTCGAGGCTCTGCAGATGAGGATCCATCCCGCCGGGAGCCGCGTCGAGGCTCTGTCGGAGCAGATCCCGGCCCGGCTGGTGGCGTTCGATCTTCTGGCCTGGCGGGGAGAGGACCTGCGCCCCGCCCCCTTTCGTCATCGCCGCGCCCAGCTGGTGGCTCTGCTCGATGGTCTGGCGGAGCCGTGGCACTTGACGCCTTCGACCGTCGACCGTGACACCGCGCTGCGCTGGTTCGGCGAGTTCGAGGCCGCAGGCTGCGACGGCATCGTGGCGAAGCAGGACGATGCCGGCTACCGGGAGGGCAGACGGGAGATGGTGAAGGTGAAACGGCGCCACAGCGTCGACTGCGTCGTGGCCGGCTACCGGGTGCACAAGGAGGGGGATCGTGTGGGTTCGATTCTCCTCGGGCTCTACGACCCCTCCGGGCAACTCCACTATGTGGGCCATTGCTCTGGCTTCGGGGAGGATGAGCGCCGGGCCCTGCTGGTCAGCTTGGGGCGGATGCGGGGAACCGACCCGTTCGGCGAACTGGCTCGCCGGCCTGGATTCGAGAGCCGCTGGAGCAGAGGCCATGAATCCCCGTGGGTGGGACTGCCGCGACTCGTCGTCCAGGTGTCATATGACCAGCTGGCCGGCGCCCGCTTCCGGCACGGCACACGTTTCGAGCGCTGGAGACCCGACAAAGACCCGGCAGACTGCACGACGGACCAGCTCCAGCACGTGAAGGGCCCGGGCTTCTCAGGGGTCGTGGGGCGGTGAAGGGAACCTCGGCGCAACGATGAGACGTCTCAGAGCCGAGGAGGAGGAGGCCTATGTCCAGATCCCTCGTTGCCGCCGTGGTGGCCCTGATGGTGGTTGCCGTGGCCTGTTCGCACGACGATGCCGGAACGACCACGTCGAATGAGGCGAGCAGCACGACCGATACCGTGTCGACCGAAGGCATCAGCTACATCGCTTCCGATGCTCCGCGACGTTCCCCTGACGCGTCCGCCGCAGATATGACGGCGCTGGCCGCGGGCAACAGAGCCTTCGCCGCCGACGCCTACACCTGGCTGGCGGCCAACGAGGATGGCAACGTCGTCTTCTCCCCGGTGAGCTTGCGCCTGGCGCTGGCGATGGCATATTCCGGCGCCCGGGGGGAGACCGCCGAAGAGATGGCCGCGGCACTTCACTTCGACCTGGGCGACGATGCGCTTCATGCCGCCTTCAACACGCTCGACCAGATCCTGGCGTCGCGGAACAGGCAGGAGGAGCCCGGCCCCGACGGGGAGGAGCGCAAAGTCGAGCTGTCCGTCGCCAACGCTCTGTGGGGCCAAGAGGGTTTTGGCTTCGAGCGGCCGTTCCTCGACCTCCTGGCCGAGGACTACGACGCCGGCATGCGCATCGTTGACTACGTGGGTGCCACCGAGCAGGCGCGCCAGACCATCAATGGCTGGGTGGCGGAGGAGACGAACGATCGCATCACCGAGCTCATACCGAGCGGAGTGCTGTCGGCTCTGACCCGACTTGTGATCACCAACGCCGTGTACCTGGATGCGACGTGGTGGTCGACGTTCGATGCCGACGATACGTGGGACGCTCCTTTCACTTTGCTGGACGGCAGTGAGGTAACTGCCAGCACCATGCATCAAGACGCATGGTTCCCCTACGCGGCCGGCGACGGCTGGCGGGCGGTCGAGCTGCCATACGTCGGGGAGGAGCTGGCGATGCTGCTCCTGGTGCCGGACGAAGGGAGTTTCGCCGAAGTGGAGGGGCAGGTCGGGGACGGGCTGATCGACGAGGTCCTAGCCGGTCTTGCGCCGGTCGATGTCAGTCTTGGCCTGCCTAGGTTCGAGTTTCGCACCAAGGCGAGCATGGCAGACATGCTCAGCGAGCTGGGTATGCCTCTGGCCTTCGATCCCAATGCGGCCGACTTCTCGGGCATGACCACCGAGGACCGGCTCTTCATCTCGGCCGTGTTGCACGAAGCGTTCATATCGGTGGACGAGGCGGGCACCGAGGCAGCGGCGGCCACGGCGGTGGTCATGAATCTGGCGGCCGCCCCGGTTCAGGGCGTAGACCTGCAGATCGACCGTCCCTTCCTGTTCTGGCTGTACGACCGTGAGACGGGGACGGTGCTCTTCATGGGGAGGGTGCTCGACCCGACGGCCTAGTCCGTGTCGTGGCGTTTGGAGGGGGCGACTCGAGGCGGCTCGCCCGGCTGCTTCGGGTAGTGCGGGGGCCAGGGGGCGTCGCCCAGGCCGCGCCTTTCGTCGGCGCGCGCCAACTCGAGAAGACCGGAGATGTCGCCGGCCGACTCGTCGATGCCTTCGGTGAGGTCCCCGACGATCTGCCAGCGGCGGTGGAAGCCTTCGAGGGTCATCTCGGTGGGATCGATCGTGCCGAGTTCGTTCCAGTCGAAGGGGGTAGACACGAGGCCGGTGTGGCGCAGGCTGTAGGCGCTGGCCACGGTCTTGTCGGGAGCGTTCTGGTTGTAGTCGATGAAGACGCCGCGGCGTTCCTCCTTCCACCAGGCGGTGGTCGCCAGACCGGGCAGACGGCGCTCGACCTCGCGGGCGAGGGCGAGAACGGCGCGTCTCACGAGGAGGAATGTCCAATCGGGCCGGATGCGCACGTAGATGTGTATCCCGCTGGCGCCGGACGTCTTCGGCCATCCGTGTAGACCGTGCTCTTCGAGCACCGACCTGCAGGCGGCGGCGACCTGCCTGCAGTCGTCGAAGCAGTAGTCGTCTGTGGGATCCAGGTCCAGACGTAGCTCGTCGGGATGATCGAGCCGTCCGGCTCTGCTCGCCCAGGGGTTCAGATCGATGCAGTCGAGCTGAACCTGTTCGATGATGTCGGAGAGGTCGTCGACCATGGCCATGCGGCCGGGGCGCGCCGAGGGGAAGAGCACATCCACCGTCTTGTGGATCGTGGAGGGAGCCCGCTTGGTAAAGAAGGGGTCGGCCCCGACACCGTCGGGCCAGCGCTTCAGGCTGCAGGGGCGCCTCCATGTTCCCCGCACCGCTCCCGGAGCACAGGCCAAGTAGTGCTGGGCGACGTCGAGCTTGGACCAGTGCCGGTCGGGGAACAGCAGCTTGTCGGGGCTGGTGAGCCTGATGGCACGGCCCGCCGCATCGACGGTGGTGAAGTCCGCGGCCAGGTGGAACCTCCTTGTTGGGGACGGCCGGCCCTAGGTTGGCTCGCCGTACTTCTTCCGATGCTGCTCGGCGGCGCTGGCCATCCAGTTGTCGCGTTCGATGCGACCCGGGAAAGCGGACAACGCCGCCGACACGTAGGCGATGTCGTCGGTCTGCAGGTTGGCCACCTGTCGGAAGCTCGTGATGCCGAGGCTCTTGAGCAACTGCTCCAAGCGCGGCCCCACCCCGTGGATGAGTTTTAGGTCATCGTCGACAGGCGGGTCCGCCCCGCGGGTCCGATTGGCGATCTCGGCCATGCGTGTGATGGCGGTGTCCCTGTCCGGGTACCTGGGCTCTGGTCCGCGGGGGAGGGTGAACCGGGCATCGAGCTGGGCGATACGTTCATCTCTTTCGTGCAGCTCGGCGGTGCTGTCGGCCTGATCCTGTGTCGCTATGGACAGCTGCGCCTCCAAGTCGGCGATGCGTTCGTCGCGTTCTTCCAGCTCGGCCAGCGTCTCCGCCTGCTCCTGGGGGATCACCGCCAGCTGTGTTTCCAGGTCGGCGATACGTTCGTCACGCTCGCGCAGAGCGGTTTCGTTTTCGGAGTGGGCGTGCTCGGCCGAGGCGAGCTCCTCCTCGAGAGCGGCGATGCGGCCTTCGAGGTCGGCGATGCGCTTCGAGCGTTCCTCCAGCTCGTCTTCGAGTTGGGGGATGGCGGCGGCGAGCTCGCCGAGGCGGGCGATTTCGGCGTCTTTGTCTTTGGTGACGGCGCCGAGGCGGCTCTCCAGGTCGTCGGCCTGGCGCTGCGCAGTCTCGAGTTCGTCTCGCAGCCGCTCGATCGTGGGCTCGAGCCGGGCCGAGTTATCGACTGCGGCCTCGAGCTCACCGCGGACCGTGGCGACCTCGCTCCGCAGCTCGTCGAGCGCCGATTGCTGCCTCTCGAGGACGGTGCGGGCTTCGGTCAGCTCTCTGGTTCGGGCTTCGAGCCCGGTGACGTTCTCGGCCGCTTCGGCCCGGGCGGTGGCGAGATCGAGACCCGCCTTGGTGAGTCGCTTGTCTAGGGCGGCGACGCTGAGCTTCCACTCGTTCAGCTCCTCGCGGAGGTGCGCCGTCTGCTCGTGCGCGTTGCCGAGCTTGGCCTGGTAGTCACGTTCGAGTCTGCGCTGCCGTATGAAGCGGCGCAGGACCCAGCCGATGAGGAAGCCGACGAAGGCGGCGGCCAGCATCCACCAGACGATCTCGAGGACGGCGTATCCGGTTCCCCGCATCACCCGTCTCCTTCCTGGATCACGAACTCGATTCTGCGGTTCAGCGCCCTGCCTTCTTCGGTCGAGTTGTCGGCGATGGGCCGGCTCTCTCCGTAGCCGATCGCCGAGAGCCGGTCCGGGGTGATGCCGCCGGCTATGAGATAGTCGACGACGGCCTGTGCTCTGGCCTCGCTCAGGGCGAGATTGAACTGGGCATCGCCGACGTTGTCGGTGTGGCCCTCGACGACGAGTGCCACGTCGGGGTTATCGGCCAGGATGTCGATGGCCTCGTCGAGGAGGGCTTGGGCCTCCGCGCTGAGGACCGCGCTGCCCGGATCGAAGCTCGTGGTGCCGCTCAGTAGCTCGGTGAGGCCGGCGGCGAGGCTGCTGTTGTCGTCCTCGAGGTCGACGATGACCTCGAGATCTTGATCGGCGAGATCAAGGAGCGCGGCGTTGGCGGCCGATACGGCCTCCGTGGATCCCTGTCCCCAGATCGTGAGGACGTCGTCTTGAAGCGTGATGGTCCATGCATCGAGCTCGGCGAGGGTTGCGAAGATGCTCGGAATGGATTCGAGGTAGTCGGGCGAGGCCACGGACTCGCCCACCGTGAGCCGGTCGTCCACGTTGTCGGGACCGAAGCTGTTCTCCGTGGCGGTGGTGATGGCGGCGGCAATGGACTCGTCGGGCAAGAGGCCGCGTAGGGTGACCGTTCCTTCATCGAACACGGCGCCGAGGGTAGGCGCCTCGATCGTGACCACGAGCAGCCGCTGTTCGACGGTCGCGGTGCCGCCGACGGCGGCGGTCACTGCATCGACGAGGTTTGCCCGTGCCAGCGCAGAGTCGACGATCCCGGCGATGAGCACGGTGCCGTCTGAGAACCCGATGCCTCCGTCGGCGAGGCCTTCGACCACGCGCAGCACGTCGGGGACGGTGGCCAGCCATTCAGGCGCCGCGACGTCTGGGTCGACCACGAGCTCGTTGGTGACGGCGCCGAACTGCTCTTCGGCAGCCTCGACGATCTCGTCGACGGCATCCTGGTCGGGCACGGTGCCGGACAAGGTGACCCCGCCAGCGGAGAACACCACGTCGATGTAGGCGAGGCCGGACGCCTGGGTGTTGCCAGAAGCCTCGGTGGCCACTAGCACCTGCGCGGTGTCCACGCTGTGCACGCCGCGCAACGCTGCCACGGAGGCGGCGGCTTCGTCGAGGGCAAACTGGCTCGGGGCGATACCGGACAGGATGGCGTAGCGGCCCTCGAACGCGACACTCAGCTCGGTGCCCGCGAGAGCGGCTTTGGCGCGGCCCGTGAGATCCTGCTCCTCGTTGGGCACGCCCCAGGAGACGGCGGCGACGACCAGCGCGGCCAGGGCGACGGCCAGCAGCCAGGCCACATAGGGAAATCGGAGGCCACGGTGCTGCTTCCGGGTGCGTGGCACGACTACCGGTCCCGGTTTCGCGGCGGAGCGGCGGAATTCCCCGAGGCTCGCCGTCTGCCCCTCGAGTGGTCGGGTGTGGGTGAGGCAAGCATGCGCTACTCCCTGAAGCCGATCATGTCGCCTGGGGGGACATTATCCGAAGCGCGGGCGATGTGGGCCCGAGGGCGGCGGCATGTCGGCCGGCCTGCTTCGAGTTGGCAGGAAGGGTCAGCCGGCGAGTGTGCCGCCGAACACCTGCCATGCAAGTGCGCTCTTGGCGCCGAGGCTGAGCACGATGTACATCTTCTCGCCGTAGAGGTAGTCCTTCCATTTGCCCGCGCCGCGGTATTGGAGCGCTTGATTGACGGCGAAGCTGTTGAAGAAGACGAACAGCGACACGAATATCCCGAACACGAACCCGGGAACGCCCCCGTGGGTGGCCTGTGCTCCTCCGAGGGCGATACCGATGGCGACCCAGGGCACTATGCCGATGATGCAGCCGAAGGCGAACGGCCACCAGTCGACCGTCTCTTTGCCCTGATTCGCCCTCTCCATGAGCAGGCCGAAGAGGATCATGGCCGAGTTGGCTCCAAACAGCCCGACGAGGGCGTACAGGTTCGTGATGCCCGTGAGCATGGCGATCAAGACGACCATGATCGAGGCGCTCACCGAATACTCGATCCAGCGGGCGTAGTTGATGGTGTTGCGCAGATTGTGTTCGTACCAGCGCACGATCCTGGGGGCGGCGACGAGGAGATGGTCGAGGGCGGCCAGGCCCAGGAACAGCGCCACGGCAATGCCGTAGCGGACTTCGAAGATCGTGTCGGGCTCGGGTAGTGCCGTGCCCGGAGGGCCGGTCTGGAATGTCGCCGACACCGGTATGGCGAAGCTGTTGCTGAGAACGAGGATGGCCGCCGCCTGTGCCAGGTGCACCAGGCCGACGACGAGGTTGCCGACGCGAAGGCGTCGCATGCGGTCTGCTTCGGTCGTCTTGCTGTCCATACGGACAGATTGTTGTCGCCGTGGTGCCGCTATGAGAAGTGAGGCCGGCTCATTTGGCGATGGCCCGCAGGTTCATGCCCCCGGCCGAGGTGGAGTTCACCATCTCGAGTCGATCGAAGGACTCGCAGATAGCGGCGACGAACCGGTGCTTGTGGCGCAGCAGGAGGCTTCCGTGGCCCGCGTTGGTCCACTGCATGCTGGAGCCGGGCCAGTGCCGGTGAATGGCCTGCACGGAGCTGGTGGGGACATACCCGTCTCGAGTCGCCGCCAATAGTACAGGACGCTGGCCGAGAGCAGAAAATCTCGTAGGCGACGTCTGGTGTCGGGATTGTCGCCTCCGAGGGCGTCCCAGTCGAAGGTGAGCTGGATCAGCCCATTCAGAAACGGTGGCGCGGCCGAGTGGGCGGCCGCGATTGGGGCCGCCGCCACCGGGAACGGAACCGTGGCGGCGACGAAAGCGGCCGTGTTGCCGCCCATGCTGAACCCGCTCACACCGACGGTGTAGCCGAGGCGGTGGAAGTGACCGGCCAGGACGCGGCCCTCACCGACGGCGCTCCGTCCCATCACGGCGAAGTCGGAGATGCTCGTGATCGGCTGTTCACCCTCGGGAAGAGGGCTACGCAGTCCGTAGAGCGGCTGCTCGAGCAAGACCGACGCGATGCCGTGTTCGGCGAGGAGGTGAGCCAGCTTCGTGCGTGCGCCGTATCCGTCCTCGTTCCACGCCGCAGCAAGCAGGACCAGGCGGTTCGGCTCCTCGGTGGTGGTGATCAGTCGGGCTCGGGCGAGACGGGCCGCTTCCGGCAGGTACTCCCCGGGGCTCTCGAAGGCCAGGTCCTGGATCACCGTGTCGCCCTGCCTCCTGGCGGGGTGCTCGATTATCGGGATCTCGGGTATCGGCGGGGCGTGCCGGGCATTGATCACGTAGTAGTCGAGGATGTCGGTATCGCCCCAGCCGTGACGAAACACCCGCCTTTGTGGCGGCGTGCGGGCGAGGGCGCGGGCGGCGAAACGATCGAGCCAGTGCACGGGGATCAACCTTAGACGGTGGGTTTTGCGGGTAGCCGCGGTGAGGGCACGCGGCGTAGCATCGGATGGCGATGGAGATGTCCACCAAGAAGACCATCGGCCTTGTGGCGGGTGCCGGGCTGGGCGCGGCGGCGGCGGTTGCCCTCAGGCGGCGCTGGAGCAGCAGGGGCCCCGGCGGTGAGGCCGTGAAGGCATCGGCGCCGGGGCCCCTGGGCGCGGCCTTTCTCGACCATTTGGTCGAGGCCGTGCAGATTCGGACCGTTGTGGGGGCCGATGTCGACGGGTCGGCTTTCGACGAGTTCCAGGCGTTCCTCGTAAGGGCCTATCCGCTGACCCACGAGCGGCTTGATTGCGAGACCGTGGGTGGTCACTCCCTGTTGTACTGCTGGCCGGGCACACGTGCTGAGGCGGCCCCGGTGCTCCTGATGGGCCACATGGACGTAGCCGCGGTGGAGCCGGGCTCGGAAGACGATTGGAAGCACCCCCCCTTCTCCGGGGCACGGAGCGGAGGCCACCTTTGGGGGCGTGGCAGCCTCGACGCCAAAGGCCCGCTGATCGCCATCTTCGAAGCGGTGGAGAGTCTGCTCGCCGAGGGTTTCGAGACGGGGCCGTCCGTCTACATCTCCGTTGGACACGACGAGGAGACTGGTGGATCGTGCGGCGCCGCTGCCGTCGCCGACCTGCTCGCGGCGCGAGGTGTCCGTTTTGGTCTCGTGCTGGACGAGGGAGGAGCTATCGGCGAAGGGCTGCTGACCGGGGCCGCCGACCCGATCGCTCTCCTGGGTATCGGGGAGAAGGGCTGCCTGGATGTGGAGCTGAGGGTTGCCGCGCCGGGCGGGCACTCGTCGGTGCCGCCCGGTCACACCGCGGTGGGTCGTCTCGCCGCGGCGGTGGCCCGTCTCGAAGGCCAGCCGATGCCGGCGCGACGCGACGTGCAGAGGGACTTCTTCGCTGCGGCATTCTCTCGGACGAGAGCGCTGACGCTGCGCGGTTGCGCTCTTGCCGGTGGACGTGCCGGCCGCCGCCGCCGCCGCTCGACACCTCTTGCGGATGCGCTGGTTCGAACGACGGGCGCGGTGACGATGATCGAGGGGGGCGTCGAGCCGAACGTGGTTCCTCAGCGGGCCCGAGCGGTGGTGAACTTCAGGGTCCTTCCAGGCGACACGGCCGACGACGTGCTTGCACACGTGCGCTCCGTCGTCGGCGGTGCCGTGCGGGTGGCTGAGGTCGCCACGGACTTCTCGCCTGATCCGCCCCCGTTGTCGGATCCGCGATCCGCGTACTTTCGTATGGTGGCGGAGACGATCGACGATGTGTTCCCCGGCACGGTGGTAGCTCCGTGGATCGTGATGGGAGCCACGGACTCGCGCCACTTCGTGCCCATTGCCGACGCCGTCTATCGGTTCATTCCGTTTCGCGTCGGCCCGGGAGACCTGGGCCGGGTGCACGGCATGGGAGAGCGCGTGCGGCTCTCGGATGCCGACGGCGCCGTGGCCTTCTACCGGCGCCTCATGGCACGGGCGACGGGATCTGTGTAGGCCTCCGAGCCGACGACCATGGAAGTGGAGAGCAGGCTCCGGGCGTGGGCGCCGAAATCGAGACCTGGATCGACGATCTTGGCCAGTGCCAGTCCGTTCAGCGCGGCCAGGAGCAGCTCGGCACCTCGGGCTGCGTCGGAGCCCTGGAGGCTGGGATCGTGGCGCTCCAGGGCGGCGGCGAAACGTTCGATGCGGTTCTGGTGGTGGCGCAGGATCCTGGCGGCGAGGTGGGTGTCGCTGCTGGGCGCCGTGACGGCCGCGTGCATATAGACGCGGGCCAGCGCGGGCCGTTCTTCGATGAACCGGATGTAGGCCTCCAGGAGGTCTTCTATGGTGTCGCTGCCCCGGCGATCGGGATCGGGGTCCACCGCTTCGAGAGCTTCACGCACAACGGTGACGACGGCCGCTTCTTTGCTGGGGAACAGGTTGTAGAAGGAGCCGGGACGGATCTCGGCTTGGGCGCAGATGGCCCGTATCGTCGCCCCTTTGAGGCCACCGTTGGCGAGCAGCGACCTGATGGATTCGAGTATGCGGTCTCGTGTCTCGATACCGGCGCGGTATCGGCGTGGCATGCCTGTCTCCCCTGACTGGGCTACGTATACTCAAATTAGGACACTCGTTCAAAAACGTCGAATCGGGAGCCCATGTCGCACTACCTGACCAACCTGCGTGACATCGAGTTCAACCTGTTCGAGGCAAACCGCATCCAGGATTACCTGGGCCGTGAGCCGTTCGCCTCCATAGATGTCGACAGTGCCGGCGACATCCTTCGTGAGGTCAACCGCCTTGCCGTGGAGGAGTTCGCTTCGTCCTTTGTGGAGGCCGACCGCGACGAGCCGCGGCTGGTCGACGGTGAGGTGAGGCTGCCCGCTGCCGTGCGCGACAGCCTCGACGCCTACTTCGCCGGTGGGTGGGATCGTGTCGGGCTGCCGGAGCACCTTGGCGGGTATGGAGGGCCGCCGTCGCTGCGCTGGGCGGTCGAGGAGCTGTTCATCGGGGCGAACCCGGCGGTGTTCCTCTACATAGGAGGACCGCTGATGGCCTACGTGATCGACAAGGTGGGCACCGGGGAGCAGCGGGAGAAATGGGCCAAGCGCATGCTCGATCGACGTTGGGGAGCGACCATGGTTCTCACCGAGGCCGATGCCGGCTCGGATGTTGGTGCCGCCACAACCGGGGCCCGTCACGTGGACGGGGACACGTACCACATCGAGGGTGTGAAGCGTTTTGTCACAGGCGGAGACAACGACTACTTCGAGAACATCGTGCATCTGGTGTTGGCCCGCCCGGAGGGTGCCGTGCCGGGCACCAAGGGCCTTTCCATGTTCATAGTGCCCAAGTACCTCGTGAATGCCGACGGGAGCATCGGTGAGCGCAACGGTGTCGTGACCACGCGGCTCGAGGACAAGATGGGCATCAAAGGCTCCACCACATGTGAGATCGCATTTGGTCTGGAAGGGCCGTGCGAGGGTTACCTGGTGGGTGGGGTGCACGAAGGCATCAAGCAGATGTTCCTGGTCATCGAGGATGCTCGATTGACCATCGGCTCGAAGTCGTCGGCCACGCTGTCCACCGCCTATCTGAACGCGCTCGCCTATGCGCGGGACCGTCTTCAGGGACCGGATCTCACCCGGGCGAGAGATCTGGAGGCGCCGCGTGTGCCCATCATCAGGCATCCGGACGTGCGCCGCCTGCTCATGCTGCAGAAGGCGCATGCCGAGGGCATGCGGGCGCTGATCCTGTACGCGGCGTGGGTTCTCGACCAGGTGGTGCTGCAGCCCGATGAAGAGTACTGGGGCAAGCTGGCGGGCCTGCTGCTACCCCTGGTGAAGGGGTACTGCTCCGAGAGGGTGTATGAGTTGCTGGGTCAGTCGCTGCAGGTTCTGGGTGGATCGGGCTTCACCAAGGACTATCCGCTCGAGCAGTACATCCGCGACGTGAAGATCGACACTATCTACGAGGGCACTACGGGCATTCAGGCGCTCGACCTGTTCTTCCGCAAGATCGCTCGCGATCAGGGGGTGACCCTGACTCGCTTTGCCGGGACTCTCATGGAGACGGTGAAGCGTGGCGGCGAAGATGACGCCTTTATACGGGAGCGTGAGCTGCTGGGTGCGGCCGTGGAGGGCGTTCAGGGCCAACTTGGTGCCATGGTGGCCAACGCGGTGGCATCGATGGAGGAGCCCGAACACCTCTACAAGGTGGCACTGCACACGAACTCGCTGCTGGAGGGCCTGGCCGAAGCGGTTGTCGGCTGGCTCCTCCTGCGCCACGCCGAGATCGCCGATGCTGCGCTCGAGTCGGGGTCGGATCGGTACTTCTATGAGGGCAAGATCGCTTCGGCACGGTGGTTCGCAGCCAACGTGCTTCCGAAAGCGGCGATACGTCGTAACCTTGCCGAGGCCGAGCAGGGCGAGCTGATGGCGCTGGACGACGCCGCCTTCTAGGTTTCGGGCCCTGTGGAATCCGGGGAGTGATCGTGTCGACGTACCGTGCCGTCGCGGCGAAGCTGCGTCGGCTCTCGATAGCGGTCGTTGTGGCCATCGCCGGTGCCGCGGCAATCGCCAGTGTGGCGGGATTCGCCGGTCGGTGGTGGTGGCCTCTCGATCTGGCCGCCAACTTCCGACCCCAGTATGGCGCGGGCCTGGCACTGCTCGCGGCCGCTCTGATTGCGCTGCGGGCGTACCGATGTGGCTCGGCTTTTATGGCGGTGGCTCTGCTCAACCTGGTGCTGATCTGGCCCTACCTGTTCGGGGTCCATCCCGGTATCGCCGCCGATACCCCTCGCCTCGAGATCGTCTCGTACAACGTTGGCATCAGCAACCCGGAGCGAAGTGAGGTCATGGAGTGGCTGCGGTCCGAGGATCCCGACGTCGTGTTCCTCTACGAGAGCAGCTTCGAGTGGGAGGACTCGGCGAGGGTGGCCGGCCTGCCGCTGTCCTTGGTGGCGCTCGTGCCCGGCGACCGCCTTGCCGGTATCACGGTGCTGGCGCGGGCTTCGGTGGACGCACGTGTGGTGGCGGCGCCGTTTGACGTGAGGGAGGCGGTGGCGGTGAGCGTGAATCTCGAGGGGGAGAGGGTGACCGTGCTGGGCCTCCATCCGCCGTCGCCAACGACGAGCAGCCGGGCGGCGGAGCGCGACCGACTGCTCACGGAGGCCGGTGATTGGGTGGCGGCTCGGGGGGCACCGACCGTGGTCGTCGGCGACCTCAACGCGACGCCTTGGTCGTACGCGTACCGGTCGCTTTGCCGGCGGGGCGGCCTGGCCGACTCGCTGCGCGGGGCTGGTCTGCAGCCCACTTGGCGCGCCGGATTGGGCCCGCTGATGATTCCCATAGATCATGCGCTCTACACGCCGGACCTGGTGTCGGGTAATCGCAGGACGGGGCCCTCCTACGGGTCGGAGCACCGTTCTTTGGTGGTGGAGGTTGTGTGGGCTCCCCGCCGTGCGGTTTGATGCTGGGGCGGCGGGGGCGCATGATGAGGCGAACCGTGTCGCCGGAGCCGGAATGATCGAGCTGACCACCACACTCTTGGAGATGAGGGAGCGTCCCAAGCTTCAGGAGAAAGGCCCTCATCGCGGTGGCATGCTGCTTCGTCTCGAAGAGCCATCGGTGTCCTTCTATCGGTATCTCTATGAAACCGTGGGCGGGTCGTGGATCTGGTGGTCTCGCCGGCGGATGGGCGACGCGGGGATCATCGAGATCATCGGGGATCCTCGCGTCGACGTCTTCGTCCTCTATCTCGGAGGGGTACCGGCCGGCTTTTTTGAGCTGGATCGTCGCGTCGAAGGCGAGATCGAACTCGTTCACTTCGGGCTCGTTCTCGAGTTCGCCGGAAGGGAGCTGCACCGGTGGTTGCTTGCCTTCGCTGTCGAGATGGCTTGGAACCACGAGCCGGAGAGGCTTTGGACCACAACGACCAATTTCTCGGATCCCCGATCGGTGCTCACCTACCAGTGGGCTGGGTTCGTCCCCTACGAGACTCGGCGTGAGTCCGTCGAGGATCCGCGCCTCGGGGCCTAGTCGGTGTTCATGGATCCGGGTGGGGGCCAGGCGACGACGAGATGTAGGCAAGGACGGTTGGCGTCGCGGTGATACCAACCGTCGTGTCCGAACAGGACGACACCGGCGCAGTTGCGGCAGACCAACACGTGTTTTCGATCGGCTCGCCTGGAGGTCGACATGAGAGTTTCCGGGCGGGCCCGGCGCGACCGGGGACTTTGACCTCTTGCCACCGGTGGCGTGAGCGACGAGGCTCGAGGTTGGAGGGGAGGCGACGATGACGAAGCTGGCCGCGTGCTCACATTGTGGCTCACCGGTCGTAGTCGGTGAGGCCGTGTGCAGGTCGTGCGGGAGCCGTCTGCTTTGGACGCCCAGGGCGTCCATGGTCCCGGCGTCGTCTCGGTCGGAGCCGGAGGTCGGGACGGCGCCGCCGAGGGCGGCGAAGCGGCGCCGTGCCTGGGTGTGGGTGGCATCGGCGTCGGCTGTGGCTGCTGCCATTGCAGTGGTTTTGGTCGTGTTGGGGCGGGGTGGGAGCGCTTCGGGCTCGGCGTTGCCCATCGAGGCGCCCGGCGGCATCGTCCTGAGCCAGGTCTGTTTGAACGAGGCGTACGGCATCACGGTCTACTACCCGGGCGACTGGGCCGTCTACCGGGATGACGATTCTTCTGAGGAGTCGTGCCGCTACTACCGAAGTGGGGGATTCGCCGACCTCAGCCTGGTCGAGGTGTGGGCGTCGCCGTTGGAGGTGTCCGTGGTCGAGGATCTCGGGGAGTTCGCCGATGTCGTCGAGTTCTACCGGAGGGGAGGCTTCGGGGTGGCGCCGACGCTGGAGGAGCAGGTCGAGGTCGGGGGGCATGCCGGATCGCTATTCGACTTGGAGATGGACCTCGCGGCCGGGACCTATGTCATGCACGTGTACGTGGTTCCCCTTGTCGGTGGGGACGACACTTCGCTTCCCGTGATCATTGAGGCTCAAGGTGAGCTAGGCGCGCCGGAGTACGACGAGGCCGTTGCGGTTGCCGACGCCATGGCCACGGCCATCCGATTCGACGACACGCCGTGAAGGAGGGGAGAGGATGGCCCTGGATGTGACGGAGGAGGTGGCGCTCCTTTCGAGGCGACTGCGCCGCCTGGGGGCCGTGCCCATCGACCCTTCGCCGATCGTGAAGACCGAGCTTGCCTTCTACGGGGTCAGGCTGGACGATCTGAGGGCGGTGGCGCGGTCGTGGGCTTCGGAGCATCGGGATCTCAGCGGTGCCGACGTGCTTGCCGTGGCCGATGCATTGTGGGACCAGGCGGTCCGTGAGGAGATGGTGGTGGCCACCATGCTCGTGGCTCGTCACAGGCACGCCCTTGCCTCTTTCGGCTGGCGCCGGCTCGATCGCTGGGGTCGCCTGCTCGACAATTGGGAGACGACGGACAATCTGGGCGGGCGGGTCGTGGGCCCGTGGGTGGCCGCCGACCCACAGGACCGCGTCGGAGGGCTGGAGAGGCTGGTTGGCCGCCGCAGTCCCTGGATGCGTCGTATCGCCCTGGTTGCCTGCGTGCACGTGGGTCGCCGCCCGGACGCGGAGCGCTTCTGGCCTCGGGTGGCCGGGATTATCGTGGCTCTCTCCGGGGATCGGGAGGCATCGATACCAAAGGCGATCTCTTGGGTGTTGCGCGAGCAAACGCGGCATTGCCGCGACCAGGTCGAGCGTTTTGTCGACGAACGGGCCCATGAGCTGCCCGCCGTCGCCGTTCGGGAGGCGCGCAACAAGCTCCGTACCGGCTACAAGTCCCGCCGGCGCTAGGGCCGTGGGGTCGGCGTTCGGGGGTCCGTGTCCCCGGGATTCGCCTCCACCCGGACGCGCCGCACCCTGCGCCTGGTGGCCGAGGTGACGCGGAAGGTGTGGCCGGCGATGTCGATTTCCTCGCCGACGCGTGGGATGCGTCCCGAGACCCCGATCACCAATCCGGCAACCGTGTACCAGTCGCCGGCAGGAAGATCGGCGCCTATGACGGCGGAGAGCCGGTCGACCTCCGAGGCTGCATCGACATCCCAGAGGCCCGGGCGGATCCGTTGGATCTCTTGCGGCCACGGCCGGTCGGCGTCGGCGATCTCCCCGACCAGCTCCTCGATCAGATCCTCGATGGTGGCGATTCCGACCGTGCCGCCGTGCTCGTCGATGACGATGGCCATCTGCTGGGATCCCTCCTGCA
>Ga0315537_1001741_pt1 | contig 16934 bp, 9 predicted proteins | sample SalMarSW160270MG_FD_203091 | JGI IMG/M metagenome (GOLD analysis project Ga0315537, IMG submission 203091) | Salt marsh sediment microbial communities from the Plum Island Ecosystem LTER, Massachusetts, United States - Salt Marsh Sediment SW1602-70 ... | reverse complement strand
GGCAATGATAGAAAACGCTCCCAGCGGCTTAGCTCCCATCAGGGCAAGCTTTAAAAAAACAGTCAATGGTTCTGATTATTATGAACAGGCGTGCCAGACAATAGGAATCAATGGCCAGTGGGTTTATATGGTCGGCCTGTATGACCTTAGTGCAAACGGGACTCTAACAGGGTTGGAACTTTATTTCGAAGGTCCTGATCCGGGAATCAATTTCTATCTTGACGATGTAGAGGTGTCGCTGTATGAGCCGCCGACGCCCGAGCCGAATGCAACAGGCGAGGTGAATTTTAGAGAGGTTTATCAGGAGCTTGAGGGTTTTGGTGCCAGCGGCGCGTGGTATCAAAACTGGCTGACGGCGCATCCATTGAAGAGCAAGATTTATGATGTTGCCTTCAGGCAGTCCGGCATTGATATTTACAGGATTCGGAATGGTTACGGTTACGACAACGGCTACATAACCGACACCAAGGAAATTGTCCAGGCAGCCAAGACCCGAAATCCATCGCTGAAAATTTTTAACTCGGCCTGGACGCCTCCGGCATATCTGAAAAGCAATAACGACGTGAACGGTTTCCCACAGCCCGCAACGCTTAAAAAAGACGCCAACGGCCTGTATATGTACGACGAATACGCGGACTGGTGGGCCGACAGTTTGGCGGCGTATGAAAGTAATAGTGTGCACACCGACTATATGAGTATGCAAAACGAGCCGGACCTGGAAATCATTTACGATTCCTGTAAATTCCTGCCGACGGAAACCGGCAGCTATGCGGGCTACAATAAGGCATTTGAAGCCGTTTATCAGGAGTTGTACTCCCGAATGGGGCCGAATATGCCGAAGATGGTCGGCCCGGAAACAATGGGCTTTTCCGCTTCCACGGCGTATATCGATGCACTTATAGATGTCAATCACGCCTATGGTTTCGCTCATCACCTGTACCTTGACGGCACTTATGATTATCCCGATGGTTTTGTCTCGGGGATGCAGGTTTTTGCCCAGAACTACGGGTACAAGCCCCTGATGCAAACTGAATATGCAAAACAAGTCGGGTACACTACCATCGCCGATTTTGATGCAGCGATAAAGACGGCACATCATATACACAACAGTTTCGTTTATGAGGGCGTATGCTTATATTTATACTGGGACGTGTACTGGGGGGACGGCGGTTTTATAACACTTGATAACCCCTGGACCAGCCCTGACCCCAACTATACAATCAATCCCGTCTATTATGCTGTAAAGCACTATTCAGCTTTTACGGACCCCGGCTGGCGTCTGGTTGGGGCATCGACGGATTCGAACGGTCTGCGCATCACTGCCTTCAAAAGCCCCGATGAAACGAAACTGACAGCAGTAATTCTTAACGTATCGCCAACCGTAGATGTCAATCTATCGCTTTTTATAAACGATTTTAATGCGACCGGCTCAGCGGTATACCAAACCACATCGGATGCAAACTTTGTGTATATCGGTGCATTTAATCAGTCACAACCGCTGCAGTTGCCTAAACAATCAATCACCACCGTCAGGATGTGGGGCTATTGCTGGAACTGGCGTCCATTGATTAGCGGTATGGATGATGATGTTCGTGCCCTGATGGTTTATGACGGTGAGCTGATTGCGGGAGGTTATTTCGAAACCGCCGGTGGTGTTAGTGCCGATTTTATCGCCCGGTGGGACGGTGGTTCCTGGCAGCCGTTGAGCAGCGGGATGGACCATTACGTTCGCGCCCTGATGGTCTATGATGGTGAGCTGATTGCGGCAGGTGAATTCAGAAATGCCGGGGGTATTAGTGCCGACCGTATTGCCCGGTGGGACGGTAGTAGCTGGCAGCCGTTGGGCAGCGGGCTGGATAGTGTGGTTTATGCCCTTACGGTTTACGACGGCGAGCTGACTGCGGCAGGTGATTTCAGAACTGCCGGAGGTGTCAGTGCCGACCGTATCGCCCGATGGGACGGCAGCAGTTGGCAGCCGTTGAGCAGCGGGATGAGCAAGAGAGTCCGTGCCCTTACGGTTTACGACGGTGAGCTGATTGCGGCAGGTGAGTTCGAAACAGCCGGGGGTATCAGTGCCGACCGTATCGCTCGCTGGGACGGTAACGATTGGCAGCCGTTAGGTGGCGGGATGAATGGTTCTGTTAGCGCCTTGGCGGTCTACAACGGCGAACTAATAGCGGGGGGAGTTTTCGGAACTGCAGGGGGTGTTAGTGCCGACCGTATCGCCCGATGGGACGGTAACGATTGGCAGCCGTTAGGCAGCGGGATGAATGGAGATGTTTACGCCCTTACGGTTTACGACGGCGAGCTGATAGCGGCAGGTCATTTTACAGCAGCCGGCAGTGTCGATGCCAACTATATCGCCCGGTGGGACGGCAGTAGCTGGCAGACCTTGGGTAGCGGTATGAATGAGAGTGTTCGCGCCCTTACGGTTTACGAAGGTGAACTAATTGCGGCAGGTGAGTTCGAAACAGCCGGGGATATATCTGCGAACAGGATTGCGCGAAGAGGGTTATCTGTCATTTACAGGGGTGATTTGAATCACGATGGTGTTGTGAATATGTTCGATATAGACTGGTTTTCGGAACACTGGTTGGAAAGCAACTGTTTTGTAAACGGCTGGTGTTATGAGGCCGATTTGGATTACGACTTCATGGTAAGCCTGGAGGACTATGCTTTACTGGCGGAGCAGTGGCTTGAGGGACCGTAAGCCTCCTCGCGAAAAGCCATAGTAACGATTGATGCTGCGATACCGGCAGTTATATTTTTTCGAGGCTGGCGTATCTTAGCATCAGTGTTTTCGTCTTGCCGGAGTTGAATCTTACGGTCACGGTGCTGTTTTCACCCAGGTCGATAAATCGGATTATTCGGCCCAGACCGAATTTGTTGTGGCGAACGAGCTGATTGGGATAGAACTCGGCAGTGACCTGCGAGCTGTCGTCGAATTCATATTCGCTGTCTTCATGGTCGTTTGCATAGTCGGTACTTTCGTCCAGGTTAATTCCCAGCTCGAAGAGGAATTGTGAAGGTATAGTGCGCATGAGCTGGCCGTGGTAAGTTCGGTATCGAGCGTAGCTGATGTGAAGTCGCAGCTTTGCGCGGGTAATTCCGACAAAGAACAGTCTGCGTTCTTCTTCGAGCTCCTCTTCGTCCTCGGCGCTGCGTTCGTGCGGCAGCAGTCCCTGCTCAAGACCGATGATAAAGACGTTATCGAATTCAAGCCCCTTGGCAGTGTGCAGCGTCATCAGGGCGACGTGGTCCTGTGTGTTGTCGTAGGAATCAGCGTCGCTGAAAAGTGCGATTTGCTGGAGGTAATCGAGCAGCGACGGTTCTTCAGTGCCCTTATCGTAGATGGCGGCGGCGTCGATAAGTGCGGTAACATTGTCAATCGCGTCTTTGTCGCCGGTTTGCCTGAGGGTAGCTTCGAGGCCGCTGGTGGTGAAGACCGTTTGGACAAGGGGTGCGACGGGGCCTTGGGTTTTCTTCTTCAGCTCGTTGAGCATATCTATAAATGCGGCGATTTTGGCTTTGGCCGCTGTCTTAAGACTGCCGACAGCCTCGGAATTCTCGAAGGCGCTGTAAAGCGAAATGCCTTTCGATAAGGCGTATGCGCGTACCCTGTCCACAGTCGTTTTGCCGATACCGCGCGATGGAGTGTTGATAATGCGCAGCAAGGCGACCTCGTCGGACGGATTGACCAATACTTTGAGATAAGCAAGGACGTCGCGTATCTCCTTTCGGTTGTAGAACTCTACGCCGCGCACTATCTGATAGGGTATCTGGTTTTTGATGAAGGCTTCTTCGAGAGGTCGTGATGCGGCGTTTATTCGATAGAAGACCGCGATATCTTTGGGCGAGACGTCCCGACTTGTAAGTTGTTTTATATCGGCTGCGAGTCGGTCGGCCTCGTCCGACTCGTCCTCGCAGGTGATTATTTTGGGTTCCTGGCCGGGGTCTTTTGTTGGGATTAGCGTTTTTTGTTTTCGGCCTTTGTTTGCTGCGATAAGCCGGTCGGCGACCTGCAGGATTTGAGGTGTACTGCGGAAGTTTTCTTCGAGTTTTACGATTGTAGCGTCGGGCCAGTCCTTCTCAAAAGCCAGGATGTTCGATATGTCTGCGCCGCGCCAGCGATAGATAGACTGGTCCGGGTCGCCGGTGACGCAGATATTGTCGTGCTTGGCGACGATGGACTGTGCGATTCGGTACTGGGCGTGATTTGTATCCTGATATTCGTCAACAAGCAGGAATTTGAAACGATTTGAAAGTTCATCACGAACGTCGGCGTTTCTTTCAAGTAGAAACGCCGTTTGCAGCAGCAGGTCGTCAAAGTCCAGGGCGTTGTTTTCCGAGAGTATCTGCTGGTAGCGTACGTAAATTTTGGCAAGGCAGGTGGTGAAGAAATCATCAGCCATGCCCTGGAAGGCATCAGTGTCAATCAGCTTGTTCTTCAGGGTCGAGACGGCCTCGCGCATACGGGCGGGCGGAAAGTTGCTCAATTCGAGGCGGCAATCTTTGATGGCCTGTTTCATCGTTGTGCTTTGCTCGGATTCGCTGTAAATGCTGAAGTTCGGTTTTATGTGCGTCCGGTCGGCGTATCGGCGCAGGATTCGAACGCAGAGCGAGTGAAACGTGCTGATGTGTGCGCCGGCAGAAACGCCGAGACCGAAGGCGCGGTTGCGCATTTCTTCTGCGGCCTTGTTGGTGAATGTTATGGCACAGATATTTCGGGGATTTATTCCTGAATCAATAAGGGCGGCAATGCGATAGGTTATGACGCGGGTCTTGCCGCTGCCCGGTCCGGCGATTACGAGCAGCGGACCATGGATGTGGCAGACGGCTTGTTTCTGAGGTTCGGTTAGCTGGGCATATCTGTGATTGAGCATGGTCAGGGCTGATTAGTCTGCTGTTGGTTCGGCCCGACTGAGCTTGCCGAAGTCTGTTGTTCTTCAAGGTATTTCTTTTCCTCGTTATCGAGCTGTTCGTCAAGGGCGGGTCTTTCGAGCTGGATTCTGGCGCGGAGGCTTTGGCGAAGTGACTCTGGATAACGCGAGTCGTTGAGAAAATCAATAAGGGACAGGTACTTCATTCTGCTTAAACTCGGTAGTCCGACTCTGAACTGCTCGTCTTTAAACATTGCCGTGTACTGCTTATGAACTTCAGTAGCTATTTTCTCCCGTCTGTAGGCCTCGTCGTCGTCCCGCATCGCATAGTAAAAATAAGCATTGCGAAGCATATCATGGACGATGTTTCTGGCGTCGGTGATGCCGAGCTGCTGTACCTTTTCTCGCAGGCGGTTTCGCAGGAAAGCAACTAATTCGACTTTGGTGTCGTCATCAGGATAAAGTTTCTGAAGCTCTCTGTAGATTTTACGGCTCATTTGCTCATGACCGGCCAGGTAGAAGCTGAACACGGCGTTTTTCAGGAAGTTTTTATGGGCGGTCTGATATGTCTCGTATAAATCGCCGCCCCGGGACTTGTATTTTTCAATAATGGCCAACTGCGTCTTGTTATAGGAGTCGAACATTCTCAGGTCGGGCCGCAGGTAAATAGCCCGGGTGAGCTGCGGCCTGCGGTCGGGCCTTGTGCCGTCGTCTATCTGTTCGCCGGCAGGTATATCGTAGATGAAAATAGTGCCGTAGTTGTAGAGGTTCGCAAGGCTGTGGCTTACGATGCGGTCAGTGTTGGCTTCTTTTATGGACAGCTTATTTCCGGGAGCCATTTCGAGCCCCTTGACAGCCCAATAAATGGCATGTGTGTCCGGGTGTCGCCAGTCCATCGGCAGGTGATGGTTCGGGTCGGCGAAATCGACCGGGCCGTAGGTCTTGTTTATTTCCTGCATAAGCTGCGGGTCAAGCTTCCAGACGTTTCTTAATTGATAGGCCTTTGCGAAGACGTCGAATTTTTCCAGTGTCTCGGTGCCGCGGTAGCTGTCTATTACGCGGAACACATCCGGTTTAAGTTTCGGCTCCTGCCGCAGGGCTAAATAGTTGGCTACGAGTTTGTCGTCATCGGCGAACCATTCATCATCGGCGGCTTTTAAGGCAGCTACGAATTTCGCAATGTCTTTGTCAGTCAAAATTTGTTCAAGGGTTTTAGGGGCGGCGGCGAGCTTTTCAAAGTATTGTTCATCCGCAGGGCCGAGCAGGGGCGTCATGGCCTGGGCCAGTTGCAGCTTGTAGTATCTGTGTGCGTCGTCGGTCACGCCGCCTATCTTGTGCTGGAAAATCAGGGCCAGCTCGCGATATAGGCCGATGTCTGTTGGATTCAGTGGGATGCCCCTGTCGCGAAGCAGCTCGTAGCCGTTCTTCACCCATCGCCATCTCTGGTCGGCTTCAGATGCAGGGATGGCGACGGACAGATTATAAGCCATGTTCCACGCCTGGAATGCCCAGACCCTGCCGAACCGGGGCTGAAGAGTGACAATCCATTCGGCCAGTTGCCGTGCATCGAAGAATTGTCCCTCCTCCTTAAGACGGTCGGCGCGAATCCACAGGATGTCAACGATGAGCCCGCGGAAAGCTCCCATGGCGACTGTGGCGAAAACAAGCGAGGGCGGTGCGTTCTCCAGAGGCTCATTCCTGACCAGGTTCATCTGCTTGCGCTGCAGGTTTATGTAGTCGAGCTGATTGCCCGCGGTGATAAGCAGCGTTATTCCGATGATAAGAGCTGTCAGGCAAATTATTATGTCACGGGCGCGCATAGAAAGTTTCCGGTTTATGGTGTACCGGGCTATATGGTTATCTTTGCTATTTCTTTAAATTTAAAAATCAGCAGCGAAAACAAAAGTATCACAAACGATTGCAGGCACACTAACAGGGCGGCCATTTTGGCAAGCAGCGACCAGCCAATCAGTCTGGCTGGCACCAGATATGCCGACGGGTTGTACCGGTCTAATCTCGGTATCATCTGGATAATCAGGGCTACAGTGAATTTGTAAATGGTGCCGACATCGGGGCTTAGATAATCGAATGATTCGAGAATGAAACCGCTGATAGCGGCCGTACAGAACACAGCCAGACAAAGCAGGATTGCAACGGGAAAGGACAGAAAGGTTGCCGCGAAGATGCCGATACATGCAAGGAATACGAGCCGTAGGAAAATCATAATAGCGGCCTTGATGAAGTTAGTTGTGTAGCTCTCGGTCTTGTAAAGCAGCTCCAGACCTTCACCAGGCTCAAAGATAACAACAGTGTTGTTTGTGGGCAGGTTGAGAAAAGCTACTTCCAGGTGCCCGTCGGAAGCCACCGCATAAGCGGGCACCTTCAGCTCGTGAAAGGTCCTAATCAGGTCTCTTCTTTTAAAAGGATATATACTGCCCGGGCCTTCCGGAATCATCGGAAGCTGCCGCAAATCGCCGACCAGCCAGGCGCTCTGTATATTCAGGTCAGGCGGATTAACAGAGACATCGTATTTGTATCTGATAAAAAGACTTTGATTGGGGTCGGTTATCCTTATATTGTCGAACTGCCAGCGTAATTCCGTGCCGGGGCCGGCAGCCTGTTTTTCAAGCTTCTTGAGCTGGGTGAGGTTCCTGATGATTTCCCTGTAGCTTACACCTTCGGGCAGCTGCCTTTCTTCTTTGAGCCTTTCGTACAATTGAAGGACCTCAGCGGTGACGTCCGGCTCAGGGGGCTTGATGCTTGCTCGCGCGGTGAAGAACTCATTTTCAAGGGTCTGCATCTGTTGGGCCGTGACGTTATTGTGCACGGGGATGTATCTGGTTATACCATAGATGACGGCGGAAAGGGGAACCAGAAGCAGCAAATCGAGCAGGATAACGCCGAGGAGTTTTCCGATGAGCAGCTCGAAACGGCGAATCGGCTTGGTCAGAACCATGTAGATGCGACGCTGCTTAATATCGTCAGCGAGGCTGTAAGTGGCGACGATGATGGTTAACAGTGAAAGCAGCAGGGACACCAGCCCCAGACTGTAAGTGATAAAACTTTGCAGTTTACCTTTGATTGTGCCGTCACCGGTGACACCAAGCCCCATGACTGGAATAAGAATGATTAGCAGCACTATAAAGGCCGCTGCGATTTTCATGCGAAGTGCCTGGCGTATTGTATTTCGGGCAACCGCCCAGATACTACGCATCAGGCACCTCTGCCTGGTCGGCGTCGGTCTGGTCTTGTTTTTCTGGTTTGTCTTGAGAACCTGTTAGTTGCTCGAGCACGTCGTCGCGGACCTTCCGCGTATCCGTTTCTTTCGTCTCGGTGGGTTCGGATGTCTCGACGGGTTGGGATAGTTGCGGTCCCGAAGCCAGCCTGCCGAGCAGCTCTTTGTCCGGCTCGACGGCGGGTGTTTCAACTTCCGTGGGCTTTTCTGTTTTGATGATAGGTACGCTTTTGTCACTGACATCGGCACTGACGAGCTTATCGAGTATGCTCTTTTGCGCTGCTTCGGCGGCAAGAAAGTCACCTATCATCGTGGTGCTGACGGCGCCGCTGGTTGGAACGGCGCCGGCCTGGGCTTCGGTTACCGTTCTTATAAAGAACGTCTCCAGCTTTTCCATAGGTGAGGTGACTTCGAAATCGGCGTGTTCAGCCTCAATCAGTTTCCTGATGTTTTCAACGGTCCGGTCACTTAGTGTCTGTGAGGTGATTTGTGTCTTGTTACTTTGCTGTAATAACTGTTTGACTTGCCCCTCGGCCTGGATGCTTCCGCCGTAAAGAATCGAGATGCGGTCGCATATATCTTCGACATCGGCCAGAAGGTGACTGCAGAGCAAAACGGTCTTACCTCTTTTGGCGAGTTCAAGGATGAGGTCCTTGATTTGCCTTGTGCCGATGGGGTCCAGGCCTGTCGTCGGCTCGTCGAGAATCAGCAGGTCGGGGTCGTTGATAAGTGCCTGAGCCAGGCCGATTCTTCTGGCCATACCTTTTGAGAAAGTCCCAACCTGTCGATTGGCAACCGCCTTTAGACCCACCATTTCGAGCAAGGCCTCGATTCGCGCCTTGCGTACCTGGCCGGGCAGAGAGAACAATCGGCCGTAAAAATCAAGTGTCTCACGGGCTGTCAGATATCTGTATAGATAAGATTCTTCCGGCAGGAATCCGATGCGGGCGCTGATTTTCGGGTCGGTGGCGTCGCCTCCGAGCACGAGGGATTTTCCCTTCGTCGGATGCAGCAGGCCCAGCAGGACCTTTAGGGTCGTTGTCTTGCCGGAACCGTTTGGGCCCAACAATCCGAATACCTCATTGTAGCGGACACGAAGGTTAAGGTCATTGACGGCATAAACCTTGGTCCTGCCCCACAAGTCACAGAAGACCTTGGTCAGCGAAAAAGTTTCAACTGCATATTCTTTGTTTTGGTTCATATAATTTCACGTTTTGTAATGCTGCCGCGACGGCGGTTTAGTGCACCGGTTGATGCTCGAGCTCTTCACCATAGCGCACCAGCCGTGCACTATTAAAGACAACGAACAGCGAGCTTACAAAATGTAATACGGCTGCGATGGTCGGCAGAATCAAAAATGAGAACGATATACCAAGAACTATGAACGATATGCCGAAAGCTATGTTTTCGTAGATTACCCTTCTGGTGCTTCGGGACAGCTTGACCAGAAACGGCAGTCGCCGCAGGTCGTCGCTCATCAGGGCGATAGAGGCTGAATTGATAGCAACGTCACTGCCGGCGGCGCCCATGGCGATGCCGAGGTCTCCCGCGGCAAGGGCCGGTGCGTCGTTTATACCGTCCCCGACCACGACGACGGTATGTCCGTCGCTTTTGATTTTTTCGACGATGGCCAGCTTATCCTGCGGCAGGCATTGAGCCTTAAAATCGGTGCAGCCGAGCTCGCCGGCTACGCGGTTAGCGACTTCCTCACGGTCACCGGTAAGCATGGTGACGCGCTTGATACCGGCGTCGAACAGTTCCTTTACAGCCTGCTGGGCCTCCGGACGAGTCTTGTCCTGCAGACCTATCCAGCCGATACACTTTGAATCTCTGGCGACATACAGGGTGCTGAAGCCCTGCTCTTCATGCAGGGCGGGGTCGGAAATATTTTTTATGTCGATGTTGTTTTCTTTCAGGAATGTATCTCGGCCGACAATGATTTGTTCCGAATCGACGGTTGCGGTGACGCCTTTACCGGGTGTTTCCCTGAAGTTTTCCGTCTTGGGCAAAGTAAGGTTCGCCTCTCTGGCAACCTGCAAAAGCGCACGCGCGGCGGGGTGCTTACTCATCTGTTCAGCCGAGGCCGCGGCGCTGAGCAGCTCAGCGGGCTCGACGTTCTCTGCAGGAGTCAGTTTGGTCACATAAAGTCGGCCGGTCGTCAGGGTGCCGGTTTTATCGAAGACCATGGCGGTCATTCGACCGGCGATTTCCAAATCGGCGATGTTCTTGACAAGAATTCCGAGCCGCGCCGATGAACTGATAGCTGCGACCATCGCGCTGGGAGTGGCAAGAATCAGGCTGCATGGGCAGGAGATTATAAGTATGGATATGGCCTGCTGTATGCTTCGAGTGAAAAAGTAAAACACCAGAGCAATCATCAGAATCGTCGGAACGTACCACTTAACGTAGCGTTCGATGATTGTAATGATTGGGATTTTTGTTTGCTCAGCCTGCATAATTAACGACTGGACCTTGCCAAGCGTGGTGTCTTTGCCTGCCTTGGTCACCTTGATATCGAGCGCACCGGTGAGGTTGCTCGTTCCAGCGAAGACCTGCATACCGGGCACTTTATCGACCGGCAGCGATTCGCCGGTGATGGTCGCCTCGTTGACGCTGCTCAGACCGCTGGCGACTTCTCCGTCGGCGGGTATATTGTCACCTGGACGGACGCGTACAATGTCACCCGCCTTGAGTTCACTGACGTTGACATCTTTCTCGGCGCCGTCGGCGGTGAGCAGGTACGCCATTTTGGGGGTCAGTCTAATCAACGATTCGATAGACGCACGGGCGCCCAGCGCGGTTCGTGTTTCAACAAGCTCACTGAGAAGCATAAAGAAAGCGACGATACCGGCGACTGTGTAATTCTGTGTGGCGAAACAGGCGATTATAGCCAGCGCAGCCAGCTCGTCCATGTGTGAATGTCCCTTGAGCAGGCACTTCAGGGCGTGCCAGAGCACAGGCAGCGACAGCAGGATTGCACCTGCCATGGCCAGCATGTTCGCCTGGAAACTGTCTGAGCCGTAAAGAAGACCCAGCTTGGCGACCCAGCTACTGGCCAGAAGCGTGAATCCGGCGAGCGTGGCAATCAGCGCCAGGCTGACACGTATCTGTTTGCCGCGTGTCGCTTCAGTGGCAATATCGTCTTTCAAATGGAAGTGTTGATGAACCATATTTTCGTATTTCGTGTCTCGTATATATTATGCAGGCCTATTTATTTTGCGGCTGTTCATCCTCCTGCTTCTTTATGGCAGGGTCGCGGGATACAAGAATTCGTACCTCGTTTTTATTCCCGGTCGGCTGAATAATTATCTTTTCATCAGCTTCATCGAACACCTGCTGTACCGTGTCCTGCCAAATCTTTTGTACGACTAATCTGGGGGACTTGCGATATTCCGGCAACAGGGAGCGGAAATAATCTGCGTTTGCCTTGGCGTTTTCAACGACCCTGGTTCGATAAGCCTCGGCCTTGGCTATTACGTCCTGGGCCTGGCCTGCCAGTTGAGGCCACAGTTGTTCGGCGTGCTTCGGGTCGGTATTTTTGTCTTCCGTCGCCGCCAGCAGTTCTTCGGCGACCGGACCGCCCGCTTCGTTCAGTGACTTGTCGTAATAAGACTGGGCGTCTTTAATAGTGGTCTCTTTGATATTGGCGGCCTGCACCGAGGCCCAGAAGGCGTCTGCTACCTGCCGAGGCGGCGCCTGGTTATCGAGCTGAATCGAAACCACGGTTATGCCGCTTTGTATCTGGTTGAGCTTGTCCTGCAGAGACCTTTTCACGTGGTCGGTTATGCTGCCGATTTGCTGGAACAGCACGTCGTCTATGGTGTAATTGACCAGCGTGCTGACGACTGCGTCGGCAAGCATGGCCTGGAGCATAGAGGTAATATTATCTTCGATAACGTCGGCATAGTTCTGGCCTGCTTCTATGTCTGCGAAATCAACGTAAGCATTTTTGAAAAATGACTCGGGGTCTGTAATCTGATAAGTAAGCTGCCATTTCGTATGCACAATGTTGTAGTCGCTCTGCTCCTGGCCGGTATCCTGTCTTTCGCCGCGGGTAAGGCAGTAGCCGTCAATCAGCGGATTTAAGGTTGGGCCGAAATTCCGGCGGTCTTTCGAGCCCTGCGGCAGCCTGTCCTCGGGCCTTTCGTAGTACCACATTGAGTCGAGGGCGAGGTTGATTTTTTTCTCAACCGGTATTCTGACAATCTCCTGGATGGGATACGGCCAGACCCATCTCAGGCCGGACTCAAGGACGCGGCCTTCCCCTTCGCCGCTTATTTTGCCGAAGGTAAGGACCAGGGCCTTTTCATACGGACCGACGGTCTGAAGACCCGAAAGCAGAAACAGTGCCAGTAGCACAACGATTATGATTTTCAGCAGAGTGAAGCTGGCGCGAAGCGCATCCGAAAGGAACTTATAGGCCTGGTCCGTTTTCGGCCGCGGTTCTTGCGACTTTATCTGCTCATTCTGATTTTCGTTTTGCTCAGTCATATTGAGTTACTGAATCCTCTTTTCGAGTATTGCCGGTCACCACTGGTCGCAGAGCTTTACTTTTTGGGTTCAAGCTCGGGCATTTCCTTTAGTAATCTGAACGGTTCGCTGTCGGCACTGATAACGATGGTCGCTCTTTTTTCGAGCGCTTTCTTGATCGCTTCGGTTTCTCGCAGGAACATGGCGAACTCCGGGTCTTCCTTGAGCAGTTCGTAATACTTGGCTGCCTCGGCGTCACCGGTTCCCCGGATGGCTTTGGCGCGTCCTTCGACCGCCGCCAGCAGCTTCTGCTTTTTGGTGTCGGCGTCACTTTTGATGGCAGTGGCCATGGCGTTGCCCTCAGAGAGAATGGCCTCGGTCTTTCGGTTACGCTCGGCTTTCATTCTATCGAACACGGCCCTGGTCGTATCCTCATTTACTTTCAACTGTTTGATACCGACGGCCTTGATATTGATTCCGTAGTTCTGCGAAGCTGCGGCCTTGAGCTCCTGAAGCATTTCGTCTTCGATTTGTTCGAACCTGATATTTTCAGGATTGCTGTTGACGAACTCGGAAAACTCATGTCGGCCGACGACCTTATTTTGGGTGTCCTGGATAAGGCTGTAGAGCTTGTTCTCCGCCTGGTCCACCGTCTGGACGGCGTTGTAGAACCGAAGGGGCTCCTGGACCTGCCAGATTACAAAGGTATGCATAATAATAGGTATCGCGCCTTTTGTGGTTGTCTCCGCGATTGCGGCTTCGTAAATTCTCATTCTGGTATCGAACTTGTGCACCCGTTCGATAGGCGCGGGCCACCGTACATTAAGGCCTGCCTTTGTAATAGTCCTTTGAGGTTTTCCAAGGCGGGTTACCAGGGCCGCTTCGGTGTCTCTGACCTGAAAACACACCGCCAGCAGCACGCCGATGCCTACGATAACGATTACCAATATTGTAACTGCTATATTTTTCATTGTTCTTCTGGCGCCTCCAAACCGGTTATGTCGTATAAACCCGGTGTCAGTTTTTCTTTTACGTCAACTATAAAGACCTGAGAATCGTTAGGGTCGGCGATGATAACGTACTTTCTTATCTTCCTGAGCGGCTCGTCTTCGAAGACTTCGAGCCGCAGGTTCTCCCTGTAAATGTCTTTTGCAACCAGGTAGGGCTTCAACTGGTCGGCGAAGCGTTTGCTGTCGGCTTCGGAAAGCGTAGCCTTTTCGTAGGCGTAGCTTTTTGCCTCGGCAAGTGTTTTGAAGATGTCACCGCTTGCGCCTGCAAAAGACCTGTCGAGCTGTTCTGTGAGCTGTTCGCGGTTTTTTGAGTCGGATTGTGGAGCCTGCTCAAGTTTCAATGCGAGTTTGTAAAGCTGCTCGGCATAATTCACCGAACCGGCGAGATTGCATAGTATGTTGTTGAGAAATCCTTGGGCATCCAGGACGGCAGCCTCTTTCTGCTGCACCGCCGCGATTACTTTCTGATAGTCTGCAGCGACATCGACCGGCGGATGAATTCCCTGTAAACCCACAAAGACTATCTCAACACCGAGGCCTTGCTGGTCGGCACGGGCCTGGATTCCTTCGGTCAGGACCTGCTTTGCCTTTTCGCGGCCGGCGCCGAGAATGCTCGTCTGCAAGTCCTGCGGTGAATCGACCTCTACCTTTGCACTGGCGCCATATTTAGCCAGCTCACCGTAGCAAATGGCCTCGAGCAGCTTCTCAGGCTCGCTATGATTGTACATGAAGTCGTACAGATTCTTTATCTTGTACTGGACCGGAATATTGGCTTTGACGAGGCTGACCGGGACAACACCTGCGCTCGGCTCGATGTCGCTCTGTGAACTGGCAACAATGAGGTCGTATTCCTCTTCATAATGTTTTTTACCCCAAATAAGCTGTGCCTCCGACACCGGCAGTCCGGTTTTGGGGTCGAGCTTCGGCTGATAGCCTATATGTATTTCTCTGACCTTCTCGGTAGGATATTTATAGGCGATGTCGATAGGCCAGGGCATCTTCCAGAGTATGCCCGGCCCGTACAGTCTTACCTCGTTTGTATCCGTCAGGGGATTGCCGAATCGCTCGACTATGGCCTGTTCCTCTGAGTTGACCACCACCATCGTGCTCAGCAGATAGAGCACAAGTGCAGACAGGAGTACCAGAGGTGTGATGGCTCTTTCGAGCAGTTGGTAGAACCATGTCTGCGAGACCTTGAACCCGAACTGGTAGTCGATGGCGCCGGCGACCGTGTGTAAAACCTCGCCGGGCTCGCTGATTATACCGAGCAGCCGGCTGTCGAATGCAGCCCGGCTGTACTGGCCTTTGATTCGCGGCCGGTATATATCGAGTACGACGTTAACGGCCGTTTCAGCTCCGAGCAGAATCAATAGAATCGGGATGATATAGGAAGCAACTTTTATCGGCGTCGGAAACTTGAACTGTACCAGCGCAAGACAGATTGCCACAACGAAACACAGAACCGCGCTGCCGAGCATACTGCTTCCGGCTGCACGCATAGGTTTGAATTTGGCTTCGGTGCTCATACCGGTGGCGTAACGGCTGAGCAAAAAGGCCGTAAAGGCAATGGTAATGAGAAAGACCGCACACAGCAGGGGTTGCCTGGTCACCACCTCGCCCGAAAAAGGGCTTCTCAGTGAGTACAGCAGAATAATACCTATGCCGACCTGGTAAGCTGCGATTATCGCCGCCAGGATAGGTATGAACCATTTCTCCAGTATGGTTAGGCGCTTCTGAGCGACTGCAAACAGCCCCGGCTGCCTTGCCTGCTCGGCGAAGATAGTGTCTGTTTTGTTGTCGGAGGCCAGCCGGCTCGTATCGAGTTTCTCCTGCTCGGCAAGAGTTCTCAGATGAAACTGAATCAGCAGCACGAAGCAGATAAGCGCCGTTGTGAGCAGGTAAAACCCGATAGAGCTAACGGCGAAAAAGCCGCTCCATGTGCCCAGAACCAGGGTAATGATGAAGAAAAAGGTGCCGACTGTCAGTAATGCGGCTGATAGGTTCCTGGCCCGGTTCGACGATAATGCCATCTATAAAAAACTCCTGTTATCAGAACAAATCGAATGCCAAGCCTGTATTAACAAGTTGCCCGCCCTAATGGCTTTACAAAGTCAAGACGGTGTAATATAACAATATTGGTTTTGTATGTGAAGGGCCCTGTTTTGCGAAAAATCGCAAAGTGGAAAACCCTGTAACACCATTTACGCCCAAAATGCAAAAGCTGCTGACAATTACCGCCAACACGTTTACCGAAACGCTGCGACAGCCGGTCTATGCCGTCATCATTGTCACGTCGCTGATACTGTTTGTCTTAATACCTACTTTGACGATGTATTCCCTGGGCGACGACAATAAGTTTTTGCGGGAAATAGGTTTATCTACGCTTTTTATAACGAGCTTGTTCGTCTCAATATTTGCCGCTTCCGGTGCGGTGGCCGAGGAGATAGACAATAAAACCATCACGACCGTCGTAACCAAACCGGTGCAGCGTCCGATATTCATTTTGGCCAAGTTTCTGGGGGTGGCCGGGGCGGTAGGCCTGGCCCATTATTTGTGCACAATAGCCCTTCTGATGGCCATTAGGCATGGGGTGATGGAAACCGTCAATGACACACATGACTGGTCTGTAATAACGACCGCGGCGGCGGTCCTTCTGCTGTCGATTTTGATAACTGCTTTTTTTAACTACTTTTACGACTGGAAGTTTTCCTCGACGGCAATCGTGCTGGCGGCGCTTTTTGCGACGGTAGGGATTGTGTTTTTAGCCTTTTTTGACCGCAACTGGCGGTTCAACCCGTCAAGAAACGCGATTGCCCTGATGGATATTTACGCCGCTGTACTGCTGTTTCTGGGGGCGATGGTCATAGTAGCGCTGGCGGTGGCGCTGTCGTCACGGTTCAATATTGTCGTCACACTGGCTGGCTGTATAGGCCTGTTCCTGCTCGGCCTTATCAGTGACTACACATTCGGCAGGTTTGCCGACAGCCACATCCTGGCCAATATCGCTTACCATATCGTGCCCAATCTTCAGGTCTTCTGGGTAAGCGATGCCATTTACGAAGGCAGCACGATACCCGGCAAATACATCATTATCAGCGGCCTTTACGCCCTGTGTTACACCACCGGCATACTCTCGCTCGCCGTGGCCGTCTTCCAGCGACGCCAGGTCGGTTGACTGCGACCGGCAGGGAGAAAAATTATCTCCTTCATCCCGTGAATGAAACCTCAACTCCTGCAATTTGCCGTTTTTCATTATTGATAACGCTGATGTTGGTGCGTTGAAAAGGGTTTTGGGGCTGGGTGTTGATTAGTCTGACAGGCCAAAACAATTAAAGGATA
>Ga0315537_1001739_pt1 | contig 16941 bp, 11 predicted proteins | sample SalMarSW160270MG_FD_203091 | JGI IMG/M metagenome (GOLD analysis project Ga0315537, IMG submission 203091) | Salt marsh sediment microbial communities from the Plum Island Ecosystem LTER, Massachusetts, United States - Salt Marsh Sediment SW1602-70 ... | reverse complement strand
ACTCAAAAATGTGAATTGCAATCAAGGTCCGATAAATTTAAGCATCTGTCCGTTTTATTCAACCTCTTCCATTGACCGCGATTTTCCACTGAGTATGACGGTCAACACCACCTCGGTCGCTACAAAAGCGATGGTCACATCCCCCTTTTGGCCGCTGATTCATACCACAAGGTCCGATAATTTTCAGCAGGTGTCGGTGGATGCTGAAAATAAATAGGTCCGCATATTATTTTGTCTATTTTCCCCGTTTTAGCTAATTTACCTGTTTTTACATGCCGACGATTGGTCGGGCTGTATGGTTTGTAACGGGAATGCAGGCCTTGGGGGCTACTGCATCATCCTGTAAGTGTAAGCAGAATAGTAAGTAAAAGGAGCCAAAAAGATGAAACTGGTCTGTCAGAGTATCCTTAGATTCCCATTCTGGAAAAAATTTCAAAACGGAAGTTTCCTCACCAGTAAAAGCTTTTCGATTATCGGAATAGCGGGCTTGCTGTTGTGTCTGGGCGGATGCGGTCAGCCGAGTGTTTCTTCCGAAGAGCAGATTAGAAAATTCGACCGTGTAGGTGCTATCCGGCATTTGCAAGACTCGCAAGAACAGGTGCGGAGCAAATATGATTATGTGTATCGCGTCACATCGGGAGACATCCTGGAACTGACGATGCCCACAACCTTGCAGGAGATGTCATGGGATTCGGTAAGGAGTCATACTAAGGACGAACCTTACTACTGCCGTGTGAGCGAGGATGGCACTATTACCCTGCCGGTGGTCGGCATAATCCCTGTAGCAGGGATGACGCCGGGCGAGGTTGAGGCAACAGTCGTACAGGCGCACTATCCGAAGTATGTAGTCAGGCCTCCGGCGGTGGTGTGTAACATCAGTGAGCACCGTGATGAAAGAACCTTCGCGGTAATAGGCCTGGTAAAAAAGGCTGACAGTTTTAAGTACCCGCCCAACGCCCACCTTACCCTGACCGACGCTTTGGCGATGGCAGGCGGGACGGATGTTGTCGCAAACCCGCACTATGCAACAATCCACCGCCAGAATGGAGACGGTGAAATTGTCTCAGCTACATTCAAGATAGATTCGGCACACTTGGCGGAAGCTTCAAAGGTATTGGTCGAGCCGGGTGATATTGTATCGGTCGACAGAAGTATGGGTACAGAGATGAACCTGGCGGTGAACCGGCTATTCAATGTCGGTTTCGGGGTCGGGGCCAGCGTAACTCCGTAAGAGGCCGTTTCAAAAGGAGCTTTATCGCGAAAGGACTTATATTTATCAGGGGCTAAATATGAATACGTATAGAGAGAAATCGGTTGAACAAGAAAACATGGAGCAGAGGAATATTGCCAACAGTGATATTCAGAATGAAAGCCTGCTGGAGATAATGCTCCGACAGCGATGGACCATTATTATTATGGTCGGATTTTTTTTGGCAGTTGCGATAATTTACCTCATAAAGGCGGTTCCAATTTATACGAGTTCATCCAGCCTCTATGTAGAACAGACAGGACCTAAACTCATAAGCGAGTATGAAGGCGTGATGACTCGCTCCAAGAACTATCTAAATACGCAGGGTGAGATAATAAAATCAACACCAATTCTTGCGAAGGTAGTTGAGGACCCCGAAATACATCAATTCAAGACCTTCGAGGAAGTCGATAACCTGGTTGCTAACTTAAAGAATAATCTGCAGGTTGTAATCGGCAAGAAGGACGACATTATAACGGTTTCGTTCGATAGTCCGTATCCACAGGAAGCCGCTGAATTAGTTAACAAAGTAGTGAGTGAGTATATTGACTATCACGCCAGCCAGAAACGCAGTACCGTCAGCGAGGTCCTCAGAATCCTGCAGAAGGAAAAGGTTAAACGTGACAATGAGATTTCCGAGCAGTTCGACAGGCTTCTGGAATTCACCCGCACTAACGGCGTTACGGCATTTGAGCAGCAGGGCAACCATATAGTCGTGCGACGATTGGCAGCCCTTTCCGATGCGTTGACCAAGGCCGAGCTGGAGACTATCAACGCAAGGGCAGACGTCGAAGCGGCTGAAAAAATGCTGGCCGAGCCTGAGAAGCTGAAGTACCTGGCGCTATCGAACGCGGAGGGAGCAGCATCAGCCATATCAAACAGCGAAGAAAGGGAGATACGTTTCAAGCTTCGAGAACTGCAGCAAAGACTTGAAGAAGCAAGACGTCAATGCACCGATGAACATCCACTTGTGACCGAACTGGTGGCCAAGATTGACCAACTGGAAGAACAGCTTGGTTTGGGCTCTGAAGAATTTGCAGACGCTTACATCGATATCCTTCGCCAGAAATATAAAATGGCCCGCCAAAGGGAAGGAGAGCTGCTCGTCTCTTTCAACGAGCAACAGGAAGAGGCACAGACCCTGGGTTTAAAGGCTACGGAATACTCGGTGCTTCAATCAGAACTCAAACGCACCGAGAGACTGTGTGAGATTCTGGATGAGCGTATCAAAGAGCTAAATGTTACAGAAGATGCCGGCGCGCTTAATATCAGCGTGCTGGAAGTAGCCCAGGCTGAAGACAGGCCTTCAAAACCGCAGAAGGCCAAAGTCATGGCGGTGGCTTTAATCATCGGTTTACTGTTCGGATGCGGCACCGCGATACTCCGTGACTGGCTCGATTACAGGCTTCGCTCGGTCGAAGAGATATCGGCGATTCTCGGTGTACCGGTCCTTGGTATCGTACCCAAGATGGCGGCTACCGTGGAAGATACCATTGCGGCCCGCGGGAAACGCTTCTGGCATAATCTCAAGGGTTCTGCCGCTGAAGGCCACAGGAAGGTCAATCGACAAGCTATTGTTGCCGGCGCCGGTAATACAAGCGGCTCTTCCGCACGTGCGCAGAACCGCTGGCTAATAACACAGCTTGTAATGGATTGCGGGAAAAAAATGGTCGGGCGACTGATACCAGTCATAACAGAGGCATGCAAGAGTGTCGGGCTGAATTTAAACTCCAGTCAATCAAGCCGTACTAACGATAGTGAAAATTCAGTTGAGTCAAAGACACATATCGTATCGCAGGAAGATACTAACGGAAAGGAAAAAGGCTGGCTCGAATCGCAGGCTACGGTCGCGCAAGTATATCAACAACGGCTGGACCTCGCATTATTCGGCCGGGCCGATAAAGAAGCCAAAGACGAGGCAAGTAAGCCGGAAACAGTTCTCCACGAGACATCCGGCAGCGTAAATACGCGGCAGCCTGACGGCCAGATAGCATCAGAGCACGGTCAGGAGATACGTCATAAGCCGAAGTCGGCTGTTGCCGAGGCATACAGGACAATTCGCACGGCTGTGTTCTTCGGAATACCCAAGGATGAGGCCAAGACCATTCTTGTAACCTCACCGGCGCCCGGCGACGGCAAAAGCACTCTCGTCAGCAACCTTGCCATTGCAATGGCACAGGCCGGCCAGAAGACGCTGGTTCTTGACTGCGACTTCCGTAAGCCAACACAGCAAACAATCTTCCACAGCAACAATAAGAAAGGTATCTCGAATATTTTCGCAGAGAATCTCTCTCCGGATAAAGTCATTCAGCGTGGACCTGTTGCCGGTCTTGACGTCCTGACGCGCGGTCCTGAAGTTCCGAACCCATGCGAGCTTTTGAACAGTACGGCTTTCACCGGGCTTCTCGAGAAATTATCCGAGCGATATGACCGGATTATCATAGATTCGGCGCCGGTGACAGCGATCGCCGACAGCCAGATTCTCAGTGCTATTTCAGATGTTACTATTCTCGTGCTCAAGGCCGAGAAATCGACGCGAAGGCTCAGTCAGCTGGCAATGAATATGCTGCTGAGTGTCGGTGCACGTGTTCTCGGTGTTGTAGTGAACGGCGTCTCGATGGGAGGCGGTCATTACGGATACCACTATGGTTACGGGTACTACGGCAAATACGGGCATTACGGTTACGGCCATGAAAGTAAGAATGACCACTACAGCGAGCCCGACCATAAGACGGTCGGCACCGAGCAGTTTCATCAAAGTGAAGTGAAAGTATGAACCAATCTGTAAACAACCAGACAGAATTACAGAAGGTACGTGAATTTGTGCCGGGTCACGAGCGGTATATCGATATCCACTGTCACTGCCTGCCCGGTATCGATGATGGGCCGGCAAATATGTCGGAGGCGATTGAGCTGTGTCGAGCTCTGGTCCGTGATGGGATTGGAACCGTCATAGCAACACCACACCAGCTCGGCCGATTCGACAACGCGAATGATGCCGAACAGATTAGAGAAGCTGTCCGCATTATGAACGAAAAGCTGCACGAAATGGCTATCGACCTTGAGGTCCTGCCCGGCGCGGACGTTCGGGTGGACGAAAGGCTTTGCAGTCTGCTCGAAACAGATAAAGTTATGACTCTGGGCGACGGGCATCGTTATCTGCTCCTGGAGCTTCCGGCGGAAGTACTGATAAATATCGAGACTTTGCTGTTAGAGTTAGAACGAGCCGGTATATCAGTGATTATCTCTCACCCGGAGCGTTATCGAATGGTCGCCAAGCGGCCGCAAACAATAGAGAAATGGCTGGAACATTCGGTAAGTTTGCAGATAACGGCGGGCAGCCTGCTCGGCGAGTTTGGCCTGACAGCAAAGGAAGCGGCATGGTCGTTTTTGGAGCGAGGCTGGGTGCAGTTCGTAGCTACCGACGCACACGACATACATCAGCGTCGTCCGTGTATGACCGCCGCATTCGAGTGTATCGCAACTCAGTTGAGTCCGCAAACCGCACGGGAAGTCTGCATCGAGAACCCGATGCGGATACTGCATGGAGCGGACCTGCCAAATACATATCAGCTCAGTTCAACAAGGTATTGCCATGGGGGCTCAGACAATTAAAAATGGTCGAGCGGTCGACTCTATCGGATTAAGTGCCGGCAGCAATGCGGCGCCAGCGGCAGTCTTCATCGATAAGATAATCGAAATATTTTTGATCGGTCTTTTAGCATTTATGCCCCTGGTGTTCGGCGCTGTTCAGGCCTGGAGCGAAGAATTTGTCATTCTTGGAGCAGGTCTTATAGCAATTCTGTTTTGCTGTAAGCTTATACTCTTTCCACAGCAGCGGTTAGTAAGAACATGGGCGTATGTCCCGGTGGCGATATTTGTACTTATCGCGGTACTACAGCTTGTGCCGCTTCCAAGAGGCCTTATCAGTGTTATCTCACCGAACACCGTGGCCCTAAGGACGGAACTGCTGGGCAACATTCCGGGCAGTGACAGTTATCTTGAGTGGATGCCGCTCAGTCTATATCCCGCCGCTACAAAACAGGACCTTCGGCTCGTACTGGCGGTTGGGGTGGTGTTTGTTGTGGTTCTTAATGTTTTTCGCAAACCGGCACAGATAAAACGGCTGCTCTGGTCAATAGCTATCATAGGAGGTATGGTCGGAGCAATCACGCTGGCGCAGAACATTTTCGGCAACGGCAAAATTTACTGGTTCATATCCACACCGTACAGCCAGGGATATTCGGGTCCGTTCATAAATCACAGCAATTACGGCCAGTTCGTAAATTTGTCAATTGCAGCGGCACTGGGAGCATTGATAGTACGTCTGCACGAGGTGTTTTCTCACAGCAAAGTCGGCGTCCCTGAGGTTTTTAACTATATAGGTTCGTCGGCTTCGCGGGGAATATGGCTTCTTGTCGGCATAATCAGTATCTGTCTTGCAACCGTGTTTTTGTCCCTGACCAGAGGCGGAATAATCAGCATGCTCACAGCGATGGCCTTTACCGCCGTGATACTGGCACGTACAGAATCTATCAAGCGACAGTCGTGGCTGTTCGTGGTTATTGCTCTTTTGGCATTTAGCTGTGTTCTTTACACAGGTTTTGACGCGGTTTGTGAACGACTGGCGACACTGAGAAACCTCTCAGAAGCCGACAGCGGACGAGTCCAAATACTGAAAGATATTGCAGTATCATGGTCAAGATTTCCTCTGTTGGGGACCGGCCTTGGAACTCACCGTTACGTCTATCCGATGTTGGACCGCTCATATATTGTGGCACTGGCAGTCCACGCTGAGAATGAGTACGCCCAGGTACTCGAAGAAACCGGATTGCTCGGCCTGGGAGCGTTGCTGGTATTTGGAATAATTACCGGGTGGCAGTACTTGAAATCTATCAGGAACAAAAGCAGCCTTATTTGCCCGGCGGCCTACGGTCTGGGTTTCGGCATTATAGCGATACTGATTCACAGCATGTCGGACTTTGGGCAGCATATTCCGGCAAATGGTTTTTTAACGGCAATACTCTGTGCGGTACTGGTGGTCCTCGGCGGCCAAAAGTCTACCAGCACAGTATTGTCGAAAGTGGCGATACCCTGCCGCGGCTGCAGATGGCTGCGCCTGACGGCGATGGTGCTTGTTTGTACAATATTGTCTTGGGCGGTGCGCGATGCTGATAAGTGCAGGATTGCCGAAGGACACTGGAACAAGGCGCAGGCTGTCAGGAAACAACTGGCCCAGACAGACCAGCCTGGTACAGAGTATCTATACAGCAGGCTCATTCGTCATGCCAGGGCTGCGGTGGACAGTGACTGCGAGAACATAAGATATCGCTACTGGCTGAACGTTTACCTTTACAAAGCACTCGGTGGAAGCAACGACCCGTACAACGACGAGATTATTATCAATTCGGAACAAATGCCTCAGGTTTACGAGATAGTCGGCCAGCTGCGTCAGGTGTGCATGCTCTGTCCGACGTACGGTCCGGCGTATAGTATGCTTGGTCAAATTGAGAAATTTGTGCTTTATGATGAAAGTGGTTCAGAGCAAATCAGAAAAGGTTTTCGTCTCGCTAAGAACGACCCAATTATATGTTTTGTTGCAGGATGTTCAGACGCTTCCGAAGGGGACATTGATTCTGCGGCACATAAGTTCGCCAGAGCAATTAAGCTGGACGGCCGGCTGTATAAAAAAGTGGCGATGATATATATCGACCAACTAAGCCGGCCGGACCTGGCGATCACGGCAGCGGGACAAAATACAGGGTATTTGTATCAGGCATTCACGGTCCTGAGTGATGCCCAATATACCGATTACGCCCAACAAGCCCAGCAGAAGATGATAACAGCACTGGAAAAGAAATGTAACAATGGAAGTGCAGCGGCATGGGAATCCAGACTGCTTGGCAGCAGCTATAAGACACTGGGACGAAATGAGGAGGCCATAAAATGTTATCGCCGGGCACTGCGATTAAAATACGACCAGGTCCAATGGCGATTCGAACTGGCGAATTTGCTGGCTGAATGCGACGAGGCCAAAGAAGCGATGGATGAGGCGAGGGTCTGTTTGCAGTTAAAACCCGGATTCAGCGCAGCTAAAAACCTGCTGGCTGAGTGCTCGGTCCACCCCTCTGTTCTGAAAGAAAGTCTTAATCAAAACTGACCTAAAATATCTATGAAAACATATTTGGCGGTATATCTTGGTTCGTTTTTGCTGGCGGTATTATTTACGCCGGCCGTAATCTGGGTTGCTCACAGGTTGCGCCTTTACGACGGCCACAGCATACGCAAGGTTCATAAGCATACCATCCCAAGAATCGGCGGAGCGGCTATCTTCCTGTCAACTATGGTTTTAGTGGCTGTTATACCGTTTATCAACAACAACGTCGGCAAGGCCTTTGGAGAAATCCGAACTCAGTTATTCGCCCTGCTTGGAGCCGGGGCCTTTATATTCTTAATCGGCCTGATAGACGACGTGCGGGGACTCCGGGTGCGACACAAACTGCCAGCACAGGTGGCGGCGGCGACGGTATTATGCCTGGCAGGAGTGCGAATTGAATCTATAGACATCGCGGGAATTTATGCGCTGAATCTTGGATGGCTGTCGTTTCCGGCAACGATACTCTGGATTGTGGCCGTCACGAACGCGATGAATCTCATAGACGGTCTTGACGGACTGGCGGCAGGAATTGCAGCAATAGCTTGTGGGACGATTGCTGTCTTCTCAATATTCGGCGGTCAAATAATAATGGCTGTCATCATGCTTGCGGTACTGGGTAGTTTGTGCGGTTTTCTAATTTTCAATTTTAACCCGGCGCGTATCTTCATGGGCGACTGTGGAAGTATGTTTCTGGGGTTTGTTCTGGCAGGAGTGAGTGTTATCTGTTCGGTAAAATCCGGGACGGTGGTAGCTCTTGCGCTTGCGGTACTGGCACTGGGGGTGCCGATATTCGACATGGCCTTTACTATGCTCCGGCGCTATTTACAGGGAAGACATATAATGTCACCGGATAGAAGTCATTTACATCATCTGCTTCTTGACCTGGGATTACGTCAGAGACACGTTGTAGTTAGCATGTATATAGTAACAGCGATGGCTGCGGGAGCCGGACTTCTTATGATGCTTTCACATGGCGCCGGAGCAATACTTATATTTATCTGCTCAATAATGCTGCAGATACTGGTGTTCCGGCTGGTCGGCGCCGTTAATCTCCGTCAGGCACTGGGGCAATTAAGACAAAAATACGCAAGTGAGCGTCAAAGAAATCACGAGGTGGAAAGCTACGAGAAGGTGGAGCTTCATTTCCGACAGGCAAAAACGTTTGAAACATGGTGGCACGCAGTTTGTTTTGCCGCAGAACAGATGGACTTTTCTCGAGTAAAGCTTCCTCTGACCAACAGGGATGGTTCACGACGAAACCTCGTCTGGCAAAAAGACAATGCGAATATCGGCCCTGAAGAGCTTGTTGAAGTGACGGTTCCAGTGCAAGACCGCAGAGAGGGTAAGCCCCTGCAGCTCAATGTCGGGATAGCCGCGAATAATTCACTCGAGTCAGCCGGTCACAGAACGGTTTTGCTTACCCGGCTTATGGAACGATATGGCCCGAGCAACTTGTCACGAAAAGGACGAAACACACTGTCTGAGAATGAGATCGTTGACGAGCCGGTGACTGCCGGTGCCAGGTAAGTATTGTTTTATGTTCCGATAATATCATTATTTGCAGAGCAAATCTTCGAGAAGAGTTTAATTTGTAACGAATCGCTTATTAGATGCTCTTCATGGGGTGTTTTTAGTGGTCATGCCGCCCTATTGTCCTAACCATTTTCCTTGGAGATATTTATCGGCCTAAGCCGAAAGTATCTAAGGAAGACAGTCATTGGCTGGGGGCGGTACAGTGCCGTAACCAGCATGATTTCTTTGGGGTGTAACTTCTTTCTGTATATGAAGTTAGGCATTGAATTCGAATCTTGACTTACGTCGGACAAGTGTTGGAAGCCGAGACATATACGCCTATAGCAGAGAGTATCAAATGAGCAAGACTCCGACGTCCAAAACAAAACCTTCAACCCGGTAGTGTCGTTGTCCGGATTATTCCGATATGGAGTTCTGAATTTGCTTCAGATTTCAGACTTCTTACTTGTGATTAATATAAGATGAAGTCTTCGCATAAAGTTGTGTTGTGATATCAAAGAATCATGCGCAACCGACAGGGACAGAGTCTATCTGCGGTATGAAGTTAATAGCTAATCACTAACCGCTTATCACTTATCGCTCTTTTTCATTTTAATATCCCTTCAGGACGATTGCCTCCCTTGGTGAGTGGATGATTTGCTTTGTGAAGCTGAAAGATTGCTCCTTACAGCGGACGGTTTGCCTGCTGGGGAGATTGGTTTTCGTAATGGAATTGATGGTTCGCCTCTTGGAGTAAGAGACTTACTCTTTGGAGCGGGCGGTTCCCTCGCCGAACTGGTGATTTACTCCACGGAGTGGATGACTTACTCCGCGGAGCCGATGAGCCACTCTACGGAGCGACAGACTCCCTCGCCGAGCGGACGACTTACTCCACGGAGCGAATGGCTTACTCCGCCGAATGGGAGGCTTACTCCGCCGAATGGGAGGCTTACTCCTTAATAAAAGGGCTTTTTTAGTGTAAAAAGGCGGTTAGCAATAAGATATCGGAAGTCAGAAGTTAGAAATTAGCCACTGACATCTGAAGAAATCAGCTCTCAGCCGTCAGTTGAAAAACTTGCAGCTGGGGCGCAGAGATAAAATCCTGCGCCTCCGGTATTTTTTTGCGAAACTTTCCGTGGCAGAAATTTTATGATTAGAAAATTGTTTTCGAGCCAGCTTCGGATCAACATGTTTTCCGGCATGGCCACATCTGTGGTTAATGTAGTTCTTCTATCTATAGCCTATCCTGTTTATTTGCACTTCCTGGGCTATGAGAAATATGGTGTGTGGCTTGTTTTGGCAGTTGTCTTAACCTTTGCTCAATTAGGCGATATTGGCATAAGCCCTGCGATAATGAAGTTGGTGGCAGAGGAATATGGTAGAAAAAACCTAAAAGGAATTCAGTGTTATATTACAACGGCACTGGCAATGCTATGTACCAGCGGCATTATTGTGCTGGCAGCGGTGCTGATATTTAAACTACAAATTATAGCCCTCTTCAAATTAAATTCTGAAAATGCAAAATTAGCAGTCTGGTTACTGCCATATATTGGCGTTTTGAGTATTTATATTTTCATAGTCAATATATTTAATGCGGTGCTTTCCGGTCTGGGTCGAATGGATTTGGCGAACTACATACAAACTGCCAGTAAGGTGATAGCGGTTGTCGTGGCCACTGTCTTATTGTATTTAGGCAAAGGCATTGAAAGCATGATTATTTCGAGTGCCGTTTCATATTTGTTTGTTCAGGTAGTCAGTATAATTTGTGTTAGAAAAATGATTTCTATTCGTATTTTGCATATATCTAATCTGAATGCTCAGTGCGGACAACGTCTTTTGTCCTTTGGCGGCGGTGTATTTGGAGGAACTGTCGTTAGTATGTTAGGTGGTCCTTTTAACAAATTAATGCTATCTCGGTATGCTGGAGTTTCTACCATACCAGTTTACGAAATTGCGTTCAATGGAAGCATGCAAGTGAGGTGTTTTATTGAAGCTGGCCTTCGGGCTTTGATGCCGGAAATTAGCCGCATCGGTGCCGATATGACTATTCAGGCAAAGAATAGAATATCGCAGCTCTATCATCGTGCGATGAAACTCATTTTAATGCTTGGAATTCCGATTTATGGGATATTGGCCATATTTGCACCGTTGCTTCTCAAGATATGGCTTGGAGAGAAATTCACGGAAACTTTACCAGGAGCTTTTCGGATTATGTTGATAGCCACTTTTATAAACCTCCTTGGTGTACCTTCTTATTATTTTCTCATTGGAATGGGGCAAATACGACAGGTATTAATAGCCCGATGCATAACGTGGCTGACAAATGTTTTTTTTATCATCATTGTAGTCATTGCGACGGATTTTTTATCGACACCAGTCATAGGTTTATGTCTGATTCCTTCATGGACTTTGTCATCCACTTACCTGTATTTTACATTTCGTAACACAGTCATAAAACTCCAAACAGGTATTAACGAAATTCATTATTAATTGTAAGGGCATCTGCACCGTTGCACTGTCTTTGATTTATTGAAATATAAGCAGGAGATAGCTGAATGTTTAAACTTATAAAATCCGCAATAAAAAACCTCAAACATACTATTGATCCTTTATATTTTTGGCTAAAAATTACAGGTGTTATTAGATATAATAAACAGAACAATCTTTATTTTAGAGACATCCGAGGGCACCGTTTTTATTTACATGCTAATGACTATGGTATCTCCAGGACTTTGGCTAAAAAAGGAATGCGAGAAAAAGAATCGGTGGAAGCCTTATTAAATTATGTTAAGCCAGATATGAATATCCTGGAGATTGGGGCCAATATTGGCTTCTACGTAATCCTTGAGGCCGAAATCATATCAAAAGGATGTGGTAAAATCTTTGCATTAGAACCTTCGCCGGCGAACATTCGTCTTTTAAATGTTAATGTAGCATGTAACAACTACATGGACAAAGTAAAAGTAACTCATGGAGCAATATCCAACCATACAGGATTAGTCAAATTAGAATTATCTCCATTATCCAACTGTCACAGACTTGCCGAATTATCTGGTAACAACCACGTCGGTAACACCATAGAAGTTCCTGCTTTTACATTTACTAATTTTTTGCATAGCACTGGTGTCGGAATAGAAGATATAGATTTCCTACGAATGGATATCGAAGGTGCTGAATATATTGTAATGCCTGACATACTCGAACAATTGGAAAAAAAAGATTCCTTCCTGATGTTTATAGAATTTCATCCTCATGTGAATCTCGCCCGACATAAGGAAGTGTTGATGAGGCTTGAAGGAATGGGATACCGCTGTCTGACAGTTACAAGAGAGTATGTTGAAAAAAGAAAAATCAAAAGAAAACATTGCCCCAATGCAACAATTTCAGAGTTATATTCGAACAAGTTTTTTTTGCAACAGGGTGGTTGTGAGGTTTTTCTTTGCAGACCGTAAGTAAATTTCCACACCCTTACGGATGTGGCATTTTTGGGGACGAGCTAAAGCTCGCCCGACTTTGTCGGGTACTTCCATCTACGCCCTCACGGACGTAGTATTACGAAGGAAGAATAAAGGAATTCTTTTTTAATGAGGTATGGTGGACTGTTTTGGTAACTGATATATTCATGCTACCAATAACTCTTGTTTTCGCAAGCAATTGGGAAAGATTATCGACGAGGCTTTCGCCTGATGAGGCAGGGTAAGTTGCAAGTGATAAAAAAAACATATTGGCGACATCTTGTTAAACCGGAAATTCTTTTCCTGGTTGGGGCTGTTATGGCCAATTTGCCATACCTTTTATGGAGATGTGGATATCCAGTGCCACCCTACAGCTTTAGTATATCATATAAACCTTTATATTTGTGGATACTGGGTTATATTGCCTTTTGTCTTGGAACCGGATTTGTTGGATATCCTCGCAGAAAAACACGTAAACCACAGAGTTTTACACCATTTTGCATACACCATGCTAATTTTCGCTTTTTTATCTCGATCACCATTTTTGCTGCTATTATACAACTAATTCTTATTTGCCTGTTATATGGTACTTTGCCTATTGGGGGGTTTTTTTATGGTTATGATATAGAGACACTGAATATGACCCAGGAGGCATCTGGTTTTGGCCAGTTAGGTTTATTGACACTTACGCTCTTTGTATTGAATGCTCTAATTCTCATAGGCATTGTTAGCAACATCAAAGAAAAGGGGAGGAATAGGATAATATTATGGATAGCCGTTATTGTTGTTATTTTCGGTTCGCTTTTTCAAGGCAAGACCCAGGGTTTCTTTATATTTATCTGCTTTTTGTTGACGGGTGGTGCTTTAACAGGTGTTAATCCAATAAACTTATTTATGCATAAATTCGGATTTCCTAAGTTCTCAAAGAGGCAAATGATTGTTGTCGTGATTAGTTTGTTTTTCTTTTTAATACTATTGCATGGCTTTACACGTTTTTTGCGTGTTGGCCGCTATGAAGAGTTTAGTGTCAAATCTTCATTTGATACTACTGTTGCTTATTTGTCAACGCCATTGATTAACATGGAAAACCAGCTTGCAATTTCAGGTTTACCTGGCTCTCAGTTTGAAATTAGCGGGCTATTGATTAGATTATTGCCATCCAAAATGGAAAGCCATTTCACTGAATCTGTTAAGACATCAGTACCACGATTGGAGCGAACATCTCCTTCTGGTTTTCTCTCCACTCCACATTGGTATTTGGGATTATGGGGGATGTTGATATTTATGTTTATAATTGGAGCGGTGTGCAAGTATTTTTACATAAGATCGAACAAGTCGCTGTTTTGTCTTCTTGCATATAGTCAGATTGCCTGGACATTAATCGCCGCCCATACATACAATCATTTTTTAATTCTATTATTTATACCAGCTCCAATAATAGCGTTTTTTATCTTAACCAGGTTGGTCAGGGTAAAACACATTTCAAGTAAACTTATGCAAGAGAATTAATTTGAATCTGAAAAATGGGAATAAGAACATGTTTATAAAATTAGATGAGTGTATTATTGACATCCTACGTTGTCCTTTGTGCAAAAGCCCTGTTGAATTACAAGAAAATGAATTCATATGCAAAAACTGTTCAATATTATATCCAAAACGTGCCGTCAGGTTAAAAAATAGCAGTGAGTACGTTTTTGATTTTTGCGTTGTTCGCCCGAGTTACTGTGTTCCCATTGGGTTGAAGAAATGGAATGATATGCAGGATATTTATGAAAATGTTAATAATGACATTTCTTCCTCCGACAATTTAAATCTTTATCTTAAGGAAATTGAAGGTGTCAAAGACATATACACAAAACAATTCGAGATTAGTGGAAATGTTCTCGATGTGGGAGGACATCAAGGCAGACTTCGGCATTTCTTAAGAGGTACGGTGTCAACGTATGTTTCCATAGATCCTTATCTGGATGTTTTCAAAAATATAGATTCCCAGAAGAATTTACTAAAGGCCTATCCTTGTATATTGGAAGCCTGTAACTTTTTGGTGGGATTTGCGGAGAGTCTGCCTTTTGCAGAAAAATCATTTGATTGGGTACACATGAGATCTGTTTTAGACCACTTTTCTGACCCATTCATAGCGATGAAAGAGGCTTATAGAGTACTGAAGCATGGTGGTAGGATACTTATAGGCCTGCGAGTAGAAAGTAAAAATAGCAAGGGTAAATCAAATTTTGATTGGCCATTCAAAGGGACATTCGGACGAATAATCACTAAGACTCAACGGGAAGGTTTTAGAGGGTTGAGAAAAGCAGTGTTATCCAGAATTAAAACATTGGGCAGAGAGCCTGATGACCATGTATGGCATTGGAGAGCCAAAGACCTGTTAGATTTGATTGACAAAACAGGTTTCGTTATTGAAAAAGAGTACTGGCAGAATTCAGTTTCAACCGCTTCAACATGTATTTATGTCTCCGCAAGAAAAAAAGTTTGAGAACTCAAGACGAATAAAAAGCAAGGCTCTTGCGTATCAAAGGTCAAGTCGTAGTATGAATAAATTGAATCAAATTTGTCCTTCAAGTGGGAGTGTCAAAGTGGCTATTCACCATGTTATTAAGGGGTTAGGCCGGCTGTTTGTGACGAAACTTCTAACCAGAATGTCGGGATTTTATGCCATCCAGAGGCTACTGCAACAAAATGTACTTGTGTCCCAATTCTTAATGGGCATAGGGACCATAAGGGGACCAGATGCCAGTGGTGAGAAGGTGGCTTTACGCCTACTTCAAGATAGGTGCACTCCGCCTTTTTGTGTTTTTGACGTAGGAGCTAATAAGGGACAGTACTTGAATTTAGTCTTAAAACTCATTCGTTCGGACGATTTTCACATTCACTGTTTTGAACCCAGTCATACAACGTTTGAATATCTGGTTGCAAACTCAAAGGAAGATGTTCGAATCAAACTAAACAATATAGGATTAGGAAAGGAAAGAGGTGAGGCGATTTTGTACTACGATAGTCCAGGTTCCGGACTTGCATGTCTTACAAAACGCAGACTTAATCATTTTAATAAAGTGCTAAGTAAATCTGAAAAAGTAAGACTTGACACAACCGATAATTACTGTCGTGAGAACGCAATCACACGGATACATTTGCTCAAAATGGACGTAGAAGGCCATGAATTAGATGTGCTGGCCGGAGCACAAGAGATGCTTACAAGAAGACTGATAGATATTGTAACTTTCGAATTTGGGGGGGCAAATATTGATACTCGTTCTTTTTTTCAGGATTACTGGTATTTCTTCCAAGATATCGGGATGAGAATATTTCGAATTACCCCTTCAGGCTATCTCTATCCGATTAAGTACTATTCAGAGGATCTCGAGTCATTTAGAACAACAAACTTTCTGGCAACTGCGAACTGTGAATAGAGAAAACCCCACCATGAATTAAAATTCTCGATGTTGGCTGCGGGATACTCGTATAATCACTTTTAAAACTTGTTGTTTATACCCGCTCCAGTAATAGTATTATTTAAATTAACCAAGTTGTTTGGAGCAAAAGGAGTGACGAGTAAGGTTCTTGTATATAGTCAGGGTCGGTTTATAAAAACGTGAAATAATATGGATATATTGCGCATAAAAAATGCATTGAGAAATAAATCCGGGCAAATAATTAACCGATTATTTCCACCAAAAGCCGAGATACATCACGGTTCCGGCAATTCAGCGCTTAATCTAATTTTTGTTGCCTCAAGATGGGGTTATAAATCAAGGTTTGTAGGTGATGGATTTGAGCATATGAGATTTATTCCGGCATTTAAAAAACTCGTCAACAATCTGTGTTTTGTCCCGGTCGAAGACAAGAAAAGAATTTTAGCCGAGATAAGAAACTTCAAAAAAGAAGCCAGGAACAATGTTGTTTTTTCGATTTTCCAAAATCATAAAGATATTCCTGAAAATTATTTTAAGTTGTCACAAGAAGGTTTTTACCTTGTAAACTGGTACACGGATGATGACATGTTCTTTGATGTTTTTTCAAAGTATGTAGCAGACCGTTTTAACCTTAATGTCACAACCTACGAACCAAATCTCGTTCACTACAAGGCTATCAACGCTAATGCTATCGCCTCACAATGGGCAGGCGTTAGCAGTTATGCTTTTCTGGGGTTCAGGCGATATACCGCTTGTTTTATCGGCAGAATGTATGGGCAAAGAACGCCAACTGTAAAAGAGTTGAAGAAGGTTTTTGGTGAACAGGTTTTTGTACACGATACAAGAGTCAAACCAATTAGCGAAGATGCTATGGTCTCGGCTTATCAGAATTCTTGGCTGGCGATTGACGAGCCTACTGCATACGACGGGAAAACATGGCAGATAAAAGCCAGAATATTTGAAAATGCCTCTATGGGATGCTTGGTTGTAACAAAACCAAACAGCAGAATAGAGAAATATTTTGAACCAAACAAAGAAATACTCTTTTGGAAGAACATTTCTGAACTGATTGATATTATCCGGGATTGTGCAGATAACCCCGAAAAATACAAAAGGATGGCTCGTTTGGCTTATGAACGT
>Ga0315537_1001738_pt1 | contig 16941 bp, 16 predicted proteins | sample SalMarSW160270MG_FD_203091 | JGI IMG/M metagenome (GOLD analysis project Ga0315537, IMG submission 203091) | Salt marsh sediment microbial communities from the Plum Island Ecosystem LTER, Massachusetts, United States - Salt Marsh Sediment SW1602-70 ... | reverse complement strand
GAATCCAGGCGGGCGATGTCATCACCAGCTTCGAGGGCGAAGAGATAACCAGCGCCGATGATTTAATCCAGGCGATACACTCCAGCCAGATCGGACAGAGGGTGGAAATAATCTTCTGGCGAGGCAATACCCAAAATACCACCTACGCCACCCTGGTGGAAAGCCCGCCCTCCTAGGCCAGCCGCTTAACCCCCAGTGCTATGTCATAGCCACTCAGTTTATGGCGCTCGGTAAAAACGCCCTCTTCGGGAACCCCTTCAACCAGCTCGCGGGAAAGCGTCTCCTGCTTGATATAGTCGGCAAAGTCAGCCATTACCTGCCCGATGTAAGCCTCCCCCTGATAATAAGTGGTGATATGGTCGGCGATATCAAAGCCGGCAGAGCGGCGCATGGTCTGTAATCTTCGTACGACCTCCCGTGCCACCCCCTCGGCCAAAAGCTCGGCGGGAACCTCGGGAGAAATGGCTGAGTTACAAGGACTTTCACCAACAACTACATAACCATCCTCAGCAAGCGCCGCCACATTTTCAACAGTATCGTATATCAATTCTTTCACATTCATCTCTTCTAATATCTGTGGCTTAACCCTCTCCAAACTCTCTCGCCCTTTCAAATCAATGCCGACATAATTAACTGCCAGAGGCTGACGCACCTTGATACCGGCCTGGCTGCGGGCGGCCCGTCCCAAGCTCGATACCCTCATCGCCAGCCGTATATCGTCACCAAGTTGTTTATCAATCTTGCTCTCATCGGCTACCGGGAAATCGACCAGGTGCACGCTATCCGGCGCCTCAGTAAAGACTGAACACACCAAGTTCTGATACATCTCCTCAGCCAGAAAGGGAGCCAACGGCGCCAGCAGCTTGGACAGCGTCACCAAGCATTGATACAGCGTGGTATAGGCCGCCAGCTTATCGGCGTCACTCTCGCTCTTCCAGAAGCGCCGCCGACTGCGGCGCACATACCAGTTGGACAGGTCGTCGACAAAGCCCTCTATCCGCCTGCCCGTCTCGGTAGGATTATAGCCGTCCAGCCCTTTATCAACGTCAACTATGAGCTGGTTAAGCTCGGAGATAATCCAGCAGTCAAGCTCCGATGGCTCTACTTTGGCTCTCTCTCCGGAGGGGGTAAAGTGGTCGATATTGGCGTAGGTGACAAAGAAGGAATAGACGTTCCACAGGGTGGATAAAAAGCGGCGGCTCACCTCGGCCACCATAGACTCGTCGAAGCGGTAGACGTTGCCCGCCGCCGTGCTGGCGAAGAAATACCAGCGCAGGGCGTCAGCCCCGTACTTATTGATTACCGCCCAGGGCTCAACCACATTCCCCTTAGCCTTGCTCATCTTCTCCCCTTTGGCATCAAGGACGTGCCCCAGGCAGATGACATTATTAAAGCAGCGGCGGTCAAAGAGCAGGGTGGATATGGCGTGCAGGCTGTAGAACCAGCCGCGGGTCTGGTCGACCGCCTCGCTGATATAATCGGCGGGGAACCTCCCGTCCTCAAGCAGAGTCTTATTCTCATAGGGATAGTGGTGCTGGGCTATGGGCATGGCTCCGGAATCAAACCAGCAGTCAATTACCTCGCTCACCCGCCACATCTTTCCTTTACAGCTGGAGCAATCAAAGGTAAGCTCATCAACAAAGGGGCGGTGCAGGTCTAAAGGCTCTTTGAACCCAGAAAAACCAGGCTTCTTTTCCAACTCCCTCACACCACCCACGCACTCGTAGTTACCGCAGGACTCACAGCGCCAGACCGGCAGCGGCGTCCCCCAATACCTCTCCCGGGAAAAAGCCCAGTCGACATTATTTTGCAGCCAGTCACCAAACCGCCCGTACTTGATATACTCCGGGTACCAGTTAATCTCGTCATTGCGGGCGACAAGCTCATCTTTGACCGCCGTAGTCCGGATATACCAGGTCTGCTTGGCGTAGTAGAGGAGGGGGGTATCGCAGCGCCAGCAGAAGGGATAGGTATGGCGTATCTTTTCACTGCGGAAAAGCAAATTCTTTTTCTCCAGTTCCTCAAGCACCAGAGGGTCGGCGTCTTTAACGAACCTGCCAGAAAAGGGATAACTACCGGTAACAATACCCTGCAAATCCACGGTGTGGACAAAGTCCAGCCCGTGCTCTATCCCGGCCTCATAGTCAACCTCGCCGTAAGCCGGTGCCATGTGGACAATGCCCGTCCCCTCCTCCATAGATACGAAATCGGTAGCAATTACCCTGTAGGTTAAATTCTTCACCGCTCCTTGAACTTTAAGCTCCGAACCCATGTGCCAGCGTTCCACCCCGAACTCATGGGGGTTGAACAGGGGCTCATACTCGGCACCCACCAGCTGGCTTCCCGCTAATTTCTTTACTACCTTGTAGCCATCAAGCCCCACCACCCCAACCAGGGCTGACGCCAGGACTAGGTAATCATCTTCACCCTCCAACACGGCATATTCAGCATCAGCGGCCACCGCCAGTGCCGTGTTGCCCGGCAAAGTCCACGGCGTCGTTGTCCAGGTCAGGAAATAAGCGGGCTTATCCTTAGGCAACCCACCTAGTAATCCTTTAACAACCTTAAACTTTATGTAAACCGAGGGGTCTTCGGTATCATCCTTATAACCCAGAGCAACCTCATGAGAGCTTAAGGAGGTGCCGCAGCGGGGGCAGTGGGGAGTTACTTTATAGCCCTGATATATTAGACCTTTATCCCACATCTCCTTGATTGCCCACCAGACGGTCTCAATGTAGTCGTTGTTCATGGTGACGTAGGCATTCTCCAGGTCAACCCAGAAGGCGATGCGCTCGGTGATTGCCTCCCACTCCTTAAGGTAGCTAAAGACACTCTCCCGGCAGCGGGCGTTAAACTTGTCGATGCCAAAGTCCTCGATATCTTTCTTGCTGGCCAGACCGAGCGCCTTCTCCACCTCTAATTCTACGGGCAGTCCGTGGGTATCCCATCCAGCGATGCGCGGGGCATAATAGCCCTTCATCGTCTTGTAGCGGGGTATGACATCCTTGAATACTCTGGCCAGCACATGATGTATCCCGGGGCTACCGTTAGCTGTCGGCGGTCCTTCATAAAGGACGAAACGCGGCCTGCCCCGCCGGGCCTCTATACTCCGCCTGAAGACGTCTTTTTCCTGCCACAGGCCGAATATCTTCTCCTCAAGCTGAGGGAAACTCGTCCTGCTATCTACCGGGTGGAACATACAAAACTCCATTATATAGAAACCCCGCCGCTATGCACCAGGCAATGCGGCAAGGCTAACCTGCTCTTTACTACTTTATAACCGCTGGCAGGCGGTTATGTCCGGCTAGCGCCGCTCCCACCACTCGGGATAGAGCATCGTCAGCACTGGGGAGGGGTCGCACATAGGCCCTAGATACTTAATGGGGTAGCCAATGCCCCGCGCTTTAAGCGCTTGTAATCCTTCGACGGCCTTGGCCATCATTGCCGGTGGCAGCGCCATAACCATCTCATCCTCAGTAACAGCGCCGAACGCCCTCTCTCCCATGCAGGGGATAGCCAGAGCCGGCTTGCCGGTAGTATAACATTGAGCCAAGCCATCGGCACAGGCCCCTTCACCGATGAAGAAAAACTGAAAACGCTCATAGTCCTTAAACTGGAGCCCGTTCATCAGCAGCATCATCTGCGCCGGGTTGCCGTAGATTAAGATAACATCGGGGTCAAATTTCCCGGCCGCCAGCGGGGCAAGCACGATGGCCTCTCCGGGTGGAATCAGAGGATATTCCGCCATTTGTTTTTGGGCCTCTTCCACGTTGGCAAACCAGCCATTGGCCATACCATCCGCTTCCCAGGCGACCTGCTTTTCGGTAGTCGGCGCTAAGCCGTTGATTCGAGCACAGCGGTCACCGAAGTTGTCTCTGGTCGCCCCTACCGTCATGCCCATGGTTCGAACCATCGCCGGTACTTGGCAAAAAGAAGCTCGGCGGTCAAGCCGCACTACCTCCGGTATTTTCCCCAGTTCCGCCACCTTCTCCAGCTTCTTATAGGCAACGGGGCTTGTTTTCAGGCGAAGTAAACACTCCATCTGCTGGGTAAGTCCTGCCCAATCAATCTTCGGGGCTTCTTTCTTGGCCAATTCTCTCCTCCTTTTCCCGGTTATTTCCCAAATAACAGGCTATGGCTGCTTGGGCATAATAACCACCTTACGAACCTCACCCACGCCAATGCTCTCCGTGGTAACATCGGGGTCATCAACCAGAGCTAGATGAATAATACGCCGCTCATAAGCTGGCATCGGTTCCAGGGCAAACGGCTTTTTCCTCTCTTTCACCTGCTCAGCCATCCGCCAGGCCAAAGCCTGCAAGGCGCTGTAGCGCCGTTGTTTATACCCTTCCACATCAATAACTATGGGCACTCGAGCCTTCATCTGATGAGCCACGATAAGCCTGACTATATGCTGTAGAGCCGCCAGAGTCTGCCCCCGCCGCCCAATCAAGATACCCAGGTCATCACCGGTCACGTTAATAGTAATAACCTCAGACGCCTCCGTGCCCTGCTCAAACGGAGGTTTAGCTTCAGACACCACCGATGCCTCAACCCCCAGCCTAACCAGCAGGCTCTCCAGGGCCTCTTTGGCCACCTCAGCCACTTCGCTTCTCTCCTCCGGTTCCATCACCAAAGACCTTACCCTTACTACAGCCTCCTCAGCCCCCAGCCCCAAAATGCCCGACTTACCCTCTTTTACGACGGTGACCTCGACCTCTTTTCGGCTGACGTTTAGTTGCTCTAAGGCTTTTTGTATAGCCTCCTCCACCGTCGGGGCGCTTATCTCCAGACTCTTCATCGCTCGAACCTTCTTCCTGTGTCGAACCCGGCACAACAATATCAGCACCACCCTCAGGTGACTCCTCCAACTTAGGGAATTCGTCTATCTTAGGCTTAGAGGACTCCTCTACCTGGGCGATGCGTTCCTTATACTTTTTATCCCGGCCCGTCGGCTTCTTGGGCTCCGACTTAACCAGACCCCCCCACCCACCGATAAAATACTGCATACCGATTCGGAAGAGATTTGAAGTCACCCAGAAAAGGGCCAGCCCACTGGGAAATGACAAAGTCAGATAGGCAAAAAAGATAGGCATTATCCACAGCATCATGTTGCTCTGCGATTGCTGCTTTGGGTCAGCGTTTGGCGCCATCACCATCTTCTGCTGCACCCACATCGTTCCCCCCACCAGGAGTGCCAGAAATATGTCACCTCTAGCCAGATTCAACCAGAGGAACTCGTTATTCAGCGGCAGTGTGGAATATACTATCGGCCAGGAATAAAGAAAGCCAGACAGGCCCACCAGATTCTCCGGGATTACCGCCAGCACCCTCATTATCGACTGGTACAGGGCTATCCAGATGGGCATCTGGACTAACAGGGGCAGCAGGCAACCGGCCGGGCTTACCCCCGACTCCTTAAACAGCCTCATCTGCTCTTTAGCCAGCTTATCCTTATCCTTGGCGTACTTTTTCTGGAGCTCGGCAATCTTGGGCTGGAGGTCCTGCATTGCCTTTGAGGCACGAACCTGCTTCAGAGTTAGGGGGAAAATTATGCCGTTAACTATAAGAGTCAGCACAATAATCGTCAGCCCGAAGTTGTTGAAGAGATAGTGTGTCAGCACAATGAGGGTGTTTATCATTGGCTGCATGGCGATTAAATTCCAGATATCCCCGATACCCACTAAGACCAGACCTCACTTACTATTTAATGGTAAGACTCCACAAGCTCGCACCCGAGGCAGCATTGAGGGCATGAAGGTTTTGATTCTGGCTGTAAATATAGATAACGCCACCACTGGCGCAAAGGGGGGCGTATACCGCTTCTTCAATGTCAGCTAACAACGTTTCCTGGTTAGCAACTGTATCTATGGCGTATATTTTACCCTCTTCCGTAGCGACAAAAACCCGGCTATCAACCAGAACCGGCCAGGAATAAACCGGGCTTTCCAGGTCAAGGGCAGCCAGCTCCTCGCCGTTTTCCGCCCCCAGGGCATAAACTTTGCCGTCAAAACAGCCGGCATAGATAGTATTGTTATAAGCCACTGCTTTCGTCCAGAACCATCTCTCCGCCAGGAATTTCCACTTTAAGTCGCCACTAGCCGCATCCAGAGCATAAAAATACCTGTCAAAGGAGCCAATATAGACCATATCGTTATAGACCAGCGGGGTAGAGACAATGGCCCCCTCCGCCACAAACTCCCACTGCTTGCTGCCATCGATAGCGCTCAAAGCGTAGAGTTGCTTATCAAAGGACCCGATGTATAAAGTCTCGCCACTAACGGCCGGGGTTGCCCATATCTTACCCCCGATGGTAAACTCCCACTGCTTATCACCGGTGGCCGCATCCAGGGCATAGACCTTGCCATCAGCATCGCCAAAATAGACCCTATCCAGGGCGATGGTCACACCCCCGATAATGGGTTGCAGATTACCCTCGCGGGGATATACCCACCTCACCGCCCCCGAAGCGACATTAATAGCATAAATCTTGCCGTTGTAGCTACCAATATAGACCAGCTCTCCGGCCACTGCCGGACTGCCATAGATAGCAGCTGGTGTAGCTGACGACTGGCAGCCGAAGCCACCACCCGAACTTGAGCCTTCCAGAGGGACTTCCCAGATGCGAGTGCCATCGGTGGCACTCAGCGCCACCAGCTTACCTTCCGTGGCCGGTGCGGTACAACCAAAGCCACCGGACTGCTTTATTGTCGGAGCCAAAAATACAGTCCCATCGGCTATCGTTCCCCCGGAACCCCCTGCAGGGGTGTTCCTGATTCCGGTACAGCCCAAAACGGTCAGCCCCACCAGGAGCAAGACAACCAGCAGACCAACCTTGCCCGCCGATAGGTTATTATTTCTAATCCTCACTTATCTGCTCCTCCAAGACGAGGGTACCGGGTCATAGCCACCAGCGTTAAACGGGTGGCAGCGGGCTATCCGCCTGGCTCCCAGCCACACCCCCTTAAATAAGCCAAACCTGGAGATAGCCTCGTAGGTATATTGAGAGCAGGAGGGGGTAAAGCGGCAGTTAGGCGGCATAACCTGGGATAGGGTAGATTGGTAAAGTCTAATTAACTCTAAGGCAAGCCTTTTCATATTTCCTCGTTAACAATCCGGCCCGGGATAATAGATTCTGAACCGATCTCCCCAAGCCAGCGAAGTCAGCACCGGCCGCGGGAGGGCGAGCAATAAAAATAATATCCCACCCCGGCTTTAATTGCGCCGAGCGCAAGATTTCCCGAAGTCGGCGTTTCACCCGGTTTCTCACTACCGCCCCACCTACCCGCCGCCCCACCGAAAAACCATACCGCGACCAGGCCAGTCCATTAGGCAACGCCTTCATCACCACCAGGCCATCCGTCCACGAGCTACCTTTCTCATAAACCACAGCGTACTGCTCTGACTTAGTAAGGTATTCTCTTCCCCGCATGGTCACACCACGGTCAATCGCTGACGTCCCTTAAGTCGCCTAGCTTTCAACACAGCCCGCCCGCCTCGGGTACTCATTCTGGCCCGAAAGCCGTGCTCACGCTTCCTCGGAATCCTCTTTGGTTGATAAGTCCTCTTGGGCACAATAACTCCCTGCTAGATTAGAATGATTATACTTCTGCCATCTCTGGAGTGTCAATGCGAGGGGGAATCCTACTAAGGTCACCGCTAACAACTATCTCCCCTCGAAAGAAAAAGCACCAGCGGAAACGAGAGTTTTGGGGGTGCTTAACGGGGATGATCTGTCCCCACCGCCAGACTAATCACGTATGCCAACGCCCCCCGTTTTATGGATATGATCGGGAACATATGGCAACAGAGCCAGGTGCCTCGCCCTCTTTATCGCCTCGGCCAGGGCACGCTGATGCTTAGCGCAGGTGCCGGTCTTGCGGCGGGGCTCAATCTTTCCCCTATCCGATATGTAGCGGCGCAACTTAGCCGGCTCTTTGTAGTCTATCACCTCGACACTATCCATACAAAAAGAGCAATGCTTGCGCCTGGGTATATACCTTCCCCTGCCCCGTCTTCTTCCCTCTGGCTCGGCAGAATTTTGTCCAGCCATAACTACTAAATCACCTAAACCCTTCTAATAAAATTACCGAATCCTAGCTTTCTTCAGGAAATGGAATGTCTTCCGGTTCCGGTTCGGCGTGAGCAGCTTCCTCGGTTCCCTCAATGGGAAGAGGTGCTAATGCCTGCTTATCTAGAAAGAGCACCCGGTTAGCTATCACTTCGCTTCGTGAGCGCCGCTGTCCATCCTGACCTTCCCAAGCACGCGTACGCAGCCTGCCCTCAGCGTAAACACGCTGGCCCTTAGTCAAAAACTGGTTGCAGTTTTCGGCTAGTCTATTCCAGGCGACCACGGTAAACCACTCCGTCTCCTGCTTACGCTCACCTTCGGGGGTCGTATAAACCCAGTTAGTGGCTACACGAAACGAGGTTACCGGATTGCCATTAGGGGTAAAACGCATCTCGGGGTCAGTGCCAACATTTCCTATAATCATCACTTTATTCAAGGTCAACATCGCCCTAAACTCCTTCCGCCCTCCTCCAAACCAGCCAAAAACAAACCCTATATGACTTCCTACTCAAGATTAACTAACAAATGTCGCAGAACATCCTCAGAAATCTGCAGGCTTGCTTCCAGCTGTTTACTGAACTTGGGCTGCATTTTAAACCTAGTCAACACATAACTACCCTCCAAAAAATGCTTTATCGGATACGCTAGCTTTTTTTTACCCCAAGGCTCAACAGCAGAAACAGTGCCGCCATTGTCAGTAATAAAACGACTTACGCCATCCATTATGCCATCGGCGGCCTCGTTGGCCACCTCCGGACTGATAATCACCACCAGTTCGTAATCACGGAGCTTCTTATCTTCTTGAGCTGTCATATTCTCCTCTATCAACTTGGTGAGACATTATAACACACATAAAGAAATGCAAACAATACCTCGGAATAACCCCCCAGCCAGCTTGACACGATAGCACACCCCCTGATAGACTTTGGCTATTGGCTAAGCTGGTCCGTGACCACTTCACAATAGCAAAGGCCCCGTGGTGTAGCGGTCTAACATGCCACCCTGTCACGGTGGAGATCGGGGGTTCGAATCCCCCCGGGGTCGCCACTCCCCGAAACTCTGTAACAGTTTCTTCTCCATAGCTTCATGGTTCAGATCGAAGAAGGGCTTTAGTTCAAGCTATGGCCTAAGCAACAAGACAAGCTTTTATGACCTTATCTTCACACCTTAAGGTCCGGGACATTCTAAGTTATCAATAATTCCAAAAATCACAGAACTCTCGGACTTTTTGAGTAGAGCCCTCGAGCTGCCCCGAGGGGCTGACTGCCAGCCCCCAATATTTGGCAAGTCCCCTCTGACATTCCCTACGGTACAAGCTGGGTACCCACTCCATGCAAGATGATGGTCTAAAAGCATGAACTCGGCAACGGGTCACTTTACTACCCTCCATCCGTTCAAGGAAGACGCATGCCCCGTTATGCTTGCGGAGGAGAAAGTTCTTAATACCAGGCCAGCTCTTATCTACGTATCTGTTCAGGAATTCTTCCCAGACAAGCCCCAGCCTATCGGCAATACGCTGCCCTTCTGTCAGACTAAGATTGACCTGGTACTCAGTGCAACATATACCGCAACGGAAGCATGCTATGAGGGGGTCTACCTGCACTTTGCTCTCAGAAAGGCCAAGACCCGTCATACTGCACGGCGTTCTAATTGACGCGTAGTGCGGATGAATTCTCTAGCCGGCGCAGGCTTGGTGTAATCAAAACCTTTAAGCGTCATACGCTCCAACGGTCGGTTAAGAAGGCGCTCAAGAGAGCGCACCATGGCCGTGTCTTCACCCGTCACTAAAGTAAATGCATCACCAGCTTTGCCAACTCGTCCGGTACGGCCGATGCGATGAATGTAGGCGTCCGTGCTGTCGGGCATATCGTAGTTGACGACGTGTGAAATATCCAAAACATCGATACCGCGGGAAGCAATATCGGTTGCCACCAGAATCTTTATTGAGCCGTTACGGAAGCCATCAAGCGCGGCCTGTCTCTGGTTCTGTGACAGGTTCCCCTGCAGTGAAGTAACCCTATAGCCGCCTCTTACCAGTTGCTGGGCTACACGTTCGGCGCGGTGTTTGGTACGCGTAAAGATAAGCACAGATTCTGTTTCGGTTTTGCTTAACAGCTCCTTCAGCAGAGCCGTCTTGAGGTGCTGCTTTACCGGATACAGTGCATGTGAGACGGTGGTTGCCGGTACCGCGAGACCAATTTCTACTGTGACCGGGTCATGCAGGATTTCCTGCACCAGACGCCGGATATCACCGGGCATGGTAGCCGAGAAAAGGAGTGTCTGTCGCTTGTGCAGAATGCACCGCAGAATATTCCGAATATCGGGTAGAAAGCCCATATCAAACATCCGGTCCGCCTCGTCGATTACGAGAACTTCCAGATGGGATAAATCAACTGTACCCTTCCAAAGGTGATCGAGCAGGCGGCCCGGACAGGCAGCAATTATTTCAACCCCTTTAATTAGTTGCCGGGTTTGCTGCTCCATATTCACCCCGCCATAAACGGCAATACTCCGTAATCCGGTTTGCCCCCCCAAATCATTTATGGCCTCACATGTTTGCTCGGCCAGCTCACGTGTGGGCGAGATTATTAAAGCCCGGACATGACCCCGTGGGCCCTGTAGTAGACGCTGCAGAATCGGCAACGCGAAAGCGGCAGTCTTGCCGGTTCCGGTCTGGGCCTGACCAATGAGATCCCGCCCCTGCATAATTGGTGGGATGGCCTTTACCTGGATTGGTGTGGGTGTAATGTAACCGAGCGCCCGTACACCGGCCATGATGCTCGGATGAAAATTGAAGGTTTCGAAACTCATTAAAACTCCTTGTTATAATTTAGAGTTACCTGCGTCTAAAAAATGGCAGGCAACTTTAAGTGATTTTGTATCTTCTTTGTCTTACTCTGCTGCTGGACCAGCCACGTTTCTTGGCACTATAAGAGCCATTGCCTTTTTTGTCAGAAAGAGGGAGGGCCTCAACAACATTAATAGTCATATGCCCCAGTGTTTTATCATTGAGGGCAGTAATTGCGGCTTTACCTTCAGACTGTGATGGCATTTGAACAAAGCCATATCCGCGCTTTTGGCCACTACCAATATACTTGTCGTTCATGATGATTGTAGATAGCACTTCTCCGAAAGCCGTGAATTCTTGTCGCAGTTCATCCTCAGTCACCTCAAGCGGTAAGTTACCCACATATATATTCATGTTACCCCCTTTTATGAAACGGGTTTCCCTACGCCGATTTGTCACGAGTGTGTCAGCAACAGTTTCTGGATTCATGTAAATACCAGCGCGACCTTTAATCATAGACAGCCACCAGATAATTTAATATCTTTGCTGTCTTCCTCCCCCGGATCTACCACCCCTACCACCACCGAATCCGCCACCTCCACCACCTCTTCTGTCGCCATAGGATCCACCGTCTCCGCTGTCAGAACGGGGGCGTGCGGCATTCACGGTGAGAGCCCGGTCTTTCACCATCTTGCCATTGAGAGCTGCGATTGCCGCCTGACCCTCGGACACCGAAGGCATCTCGACAAAGGCAAATCCTCGGGCTTTACCACTATATTTGTCGGTTGGAATAGCTATAGATTCTACCTTTCCAAAAGAGGCGAAATCCGCCCTTAACTCCTCTTCAGTAACGTCATAGGATAAGTTACCTACATAGATTCTCATATTAGAACCCTCCTTGTTAAATTGTGTAATCCTTCCTCTAGTGACATACACAGGCCAAGGGTATCCGGCCTATGTATGTCTTCAAGAGCAAGCCAACATTAGCTGCTCACGTAGAGGGCACAGAGCATTCACCACTTGGAACTTTGGCTGTAGTTTCCGCTGTCGGAACGCTGCGCTTTTTTAGCTCGCCGGCATGAGGGACAGCGCTTAGGCTCATTGGTAAAGCCTTTAGACTGGAAAAATTCTTGTTCCCCAGCGCTGAAGGTAAAGGTAGTTCCACAATCGGAACACTGGATAGATTTATCCTCAAAACTCATTGGATGACCTCCTCTCCGGAATTTTAGTTGGAGTTCGGGTCATCCAATACTTTAGATAAATATGAGGGAATTCTAAAAAGCTAGTAATAACCTAAACCTAAACTATTAAGTAAATTATACACCAAAGAACCCAAGTTTGCAAATAGATAAGTGTCAAGACGGCAATTCAGGCACGCCAGAGTACAATATTGATACAGGAATTTGAAAAAAATCGAGGCGCTAGGCCATCTTGCTGCCCATGTCTATTCAGCTCACTTTGGTGGCTGAGGCCCAAGTAGAGAAGGTTTCCCGAAAATTTTATTAAAAGCTTCCTCAAGAATCTTGCTTATTTTAGATTAGTGAGACTATTCCGGGTAGGCTGGGGAGGTTAAAGAGCCCTGATAAGGCGTTATGGAGGATAAGATAAGTTGAACAGCGATGAACTGGCCTGGTGCTTCTGGCACGGCTGCTCCAACCGCCACTGGACAAAGAGAGGCTAATGTTATAATATACAAATCTCACGCCTAATTTCTCACTAAGTTAAAACTCTTAAATCTAATGGCCTGTCTTTTTAATAGTTGCCTGACCGGGGAAAACAAAGGGAGCCAGATATGTCTACGTCGTCGATAAGAAACGAATTTGGTATTGATACCGGGCAGGTACTGAAGCATATGGGCTACGGCACCGATGGTGTGCCGTCAGCGCGGATTGAGTCTCTGGTAAAAGAATATGCCGATAACATTAGCCATCTGATTGAACCGTCATATTCGTATGTTATCAGGGATGTCAATGCGGTCCGGGGGTCGCGGGTGTTTATCGAGGGTTCAATTACCTTCCGTAGCAATATTATTGCCCGGCTGCTAGAGGAGTGCCAGAAGGTCGCCATTTTCGTGCTGACCGTGGGTGGGCGTCTGGGGGAAGTAGTCCGTCAACTATCTGGAGATGGGCTTATGGTCCAGGCCGCCGTGCTGGATGCTATAGGCTCGGATGCGGCTGAGACCTTAGCCCACGTGGTGCAGGACATTGTAGCCAGGGAGGCGGAGGCTGAGGGGCTGGGCATAAGCCTGCGTTTCAGCCCCGGCTATTGCGATTGGAAAGTTAGCCAGCAGAAGACGGTCTTCCGGGCGATGAGCGGTGATACTGCCGGTGTGCGTTTAACCTCCGGCTGCTTGATGATTCCCCAAAAGTCGATATCGGGCATTATTGGTATTGGCCCCGCCGATAAGGTGGGAAGTTATAATCCCTGTCTGACCTGTAATAAACGCAATTGTATGGGTAGAAGATAGCATCCGGTTATGCTAACTATCCGCTTTGATTGAATCGGTAATGGCTGAGGATATAATAAGCTTAATTCGGGAGAACGTTATCCAGGGGAGAGTGAACCAGGATGACGAGGGTCTGGACGGGGGTATGGTAGGCGAGCCCGGAGTGACCGAGCTTATCGAGAAAGCCCTGGCTAAGCGTCTGGATGTCCGGGATATAATCAATAAAGGGCTGACCGAGGGCATGAACCTGGTGGGGCAGAAATTTGAGAATAAGGAATACTACATTCCCGATATGCTGGCCTCAGCCGAGGCAGTGGGGGCAGCTATGAAGCTGCTGGAACCTCACCTCGCCCAGAGCGGCATTAAGCCCAAGGGCAAGGTACTTCTAGCCACGGTAAAAGGCGACCTCCACGATATCGGCAAGAATATAGTTGCGATACTGCTCCGTGGCGCCGGCTACACCGTTAAGGATTTGGGCAATGATACGGAGCCACAGAGCATCGTGAATGCGGTGAGGGCGGAGAACCCCCAGTTTTTGGGGCTATCGGCGCTGCTCACCAGCACCATGGTCAATATGAGGGACACCATCCAAGCATTGGAGGAGAGCGGCCTCAGGGACAAGGTTAAGGTTATCATCGGGGGGGCGCCGGCCTCGGAGGAATATGCTAGGAGTATCGGTGCCGATGGCTATGGTTCCGACGGTTTTCAGGCGTTGGCGGTAATAGAGTCTTTAACTTCCACCTAACTGGCAGTTCAACGGACCGCATAGCTGGCGACCCCGGGGGGGCTTGGAGCTTCTACTTCCCGAAAATATCAGTGTTGGTTTATACTCTGTATGCGTGACACCTCTGAACGGTTCGCACTTAATCTCTCCCTCCAATACAGCCTTTTTCCACATCGTGACTTACTTAAATTCGTCTTTTGATGGTATTGACAAACAAGAAAAACCGCATTATTATCTATCGCACGGGCACAAATGATGACCACAGAAGAACATAAAGGTACATTTTTATGTAGGATAGTGTACTTTTATGTAGAACAAAGAGACGAAAGAAGGACACTGGAACCGCTAAATAAACTGCGGTGGCTGGTGCCCTTTTCATTTGGGACGAAATCGGGCGGACTCAAAGTCGTTTCAAAATTGGCATAGGGTGAAGGTGCTGACTATTACAGGGGGTGCACAGGGTGGGGGAAAAGGATAAGACCAGCCCAAAATTCATTAAGGAAATAGAGAAGCTCAAACCGCATGAGCACCTCTGCCATATCTATGATACACCGGAAGAGTGGATTGCTGTTGTCGCTACCTTCCTGATAACCGGGCTGAGGCGAGGCGAGAAGTGCTTCGATATTGTGGACACTCACACCGCTGACCAGGTGCGCGCTCTCCTGCATGAACAGGGTGTAGATGTGACCACTGCTGAGGCGTCAGGGCAACTGGCCATCTTTCATGAGACCGAGGCCTACACACGAGGGGGATTCTTCGACCCCGACCAGATGATTGCTTTTGTAGCTACCGAAGTCGAAAAAGCTATCGCCGAGGGTTATCATGCCATCCGTTCGATCGGTGAGATGAGCTGGGTGTTCCGTGGCCGCCCGGGCTCAAACAGATTCGTAGAATACGAGGCAAAGTTGAATAGGGACTTGTTTCCCAAATATCCCGCCACAGGTATCTGCCAGTATGAATGGCAGCGGTTCGGCCTCCCGTTGCTCTTGGATGTGATTTGCACACACCCCATCGTCATGGTAGGCACGAAGGCCTACGACAACCCCTACTACATACCTGCCGCTGAGTTCCTGAACCGTAAAAACTCTATAGCAGACCTGCAAAATTGGATGGATAAACTAGTCAAGCTAAAGGAAGCCAAGGAGAAAGAGAAAAAACTGCAAGAGGAGCTTAATCGTTCCAGACGGTTAGCCTCCATAGGTGAACTGGCTGCCGGTGTTGCCCACGAAATAAATAATCCTCTCACCGGTATAATTGGATTCTCCGAGCGCCTGATGAGAAAAAGCACCGACGAGGAAATCAGCCGGGATTTAGGCAAGATTCATAGCGAAGCCCAGCGAATGGCCAAGGTGGTAGAGAATCTGCTGGCCTTTGCCCGGCAACGCGAGCTGAAGAGGCAATGTGCAAACGTAAATGACATCTTGCAAAGCTCTCTCGAATTGAGGGCTTATGAGCTGAAAACGAACAACATTGAAGTCGTAACCAACCTCGCCCCCAACCTCCCCGAGATAATGGTCGATTTTCATCAGACTCAGGAGGTTTTCTTGAACATTATCTTGAACGCCGAGCAGACCATGACCGAGGCACACGGTGGAGGCAGGCTCAGCATCAAAACCCGGCAGATTGAAGACTGTATCAGGGTTTCATTTACCGATGACGGTATGGGGATTCCAGCCGAACACCTTGATAAGCTCTTTGACCCCTTTTTCACTACCAGGTGGGAAAAAGGCGGTACCGGCCTGGGGCTTAGTGCTTGCCACAGTATTGTGACAGAACACGACGGTAGGATATATGTGGAAAGTGAGTTGGGGAAAGGAACTACATTCATTGTCGAATTCCCGCTGGCAGCTGAAGAAGATATGAGAGTAAAATTGGGGGAAGAAGCGAGATAGGGTTGCTAAATCGCTAAACCAAGCTCAGGTGCTTGAGGGCGAACCACACTAGCGGCTTGGGCACGTCGAATATAGTTGCCATCTGGTTTATATCTTTAACCTCGGCCCATATTTCCTTCACCGGCTTTTCGGGCATAAGAAGAATGGCAGCGAAGTGGTCGGCAAGCAACTCGTTAAAAGAGCCCTCCGGACTGCTTGATGTTTTTTTAAACACCGGAGTGGCTTTACAGTGGGCCAGGATATGGAAAATCTCATGATACAGGGTGAATCTCTTTCTGGCTGGTGTATCATTACTATTGAGCTGAATTACCCAGCAGTCGTTCAGTCGCCAGATAGCGCCGTGGTGAGCCTTAAACGGTAGCTCTCGGACTTCAATAGGGCGACCATCGCCACCATGAAGAATAAGGTCAGCCGGCACGGGCAGGCGGTCAATTCCCGCCTCCGTTTGATACCTGACTGCCAGCCTTCTAACTAGACTGAATATCCTCCCCACATGCCGACAACCACGGAATTCAAATTCAATACTGGCCGGGTTGGTAAGGTCAGGGACTTCATCATCGAGGAAATCATTCATCAACTGAAAATATTCCTCGTGTTCGCTCAAACACCACTCCCCCTGCAGCCTTAAGCGACATGACTCATATACGGGGCAGTGTGTGCCGTCACCCTTACTTAGATATGACCACAGTTCAGCTTCCCACCTAGGGATTTTTTCTACTGCTGTACCTTTTTTGCCTTCGCCGCTCAATGAGATCCTCGATCATGGAAATCAGGTCGTCATCAAGTTCGTTAGGGTACATCTGGCGGGCGTATTCGCGAAACTCGGGCCAATCGGGTTGTACTGCCTCAGCCACCCCGGGCAGGTGACCAGCAACAGAGAGGACTTTCTCCAGAGGCACACCACTGTATTCAGCCAACCTGCGACAGGACTTGGTGCTGGGAATGTCTGCGCCGGAGAGCCAGCGGCTGACGGTAGCATGGCTGATACCTAAATCGGAAGCCAGCTGGCTGGGCAGGCGC
>Ga0315537_1001728_pt1 | contig 16976 bp, 14 predicted proteins | sample SalMarSW160270MG_FD_203091 | JGI IMG/M metagenome (GOLD analysis project Ga0315537, IMG submission 203091) | Salt marsh sediment microbial communities from the Plum Island Ecosystem LTER, Massachusetts, United States - Salt Marsh Sediment SW1602-70 ... | reverse complement strand
ATGCCGGAGTGGACATCGGCGACGGGAGAGATTTTATATAATGTATTTTATAATACGCCTTTCAATAAAGACACGACCAGTCAGTATAATTTTCTTTTATGGTGTGAAAGTCGGGATGATTCGAAAGTCATCGATGCCATTCCCGATTTTCAATGGATATCGGTAATTGATCCCAAGTTCGAACGGGAAGTTATTATACTGGATTTTACCCAACAAGGAGTAACAATTACCACCAGCCCCAATGCAGCGCTAATAACGCCCACTAATTACGTCAAGTCGGTCTTGGGAAATCTTATTAATAGATACGGGAGCAGTAATCTGGGCAAAGATAATGTTTTCGATTTTAATCTTCTTCCGTGCGTATATTATGTCAAGTCAAATGGTAGCCTCGATTCGATAAATTTTCCCGCTTACGGCACTACTCAGGATTATTATGCGATACAGACAATAAGAACCAGTTATTCCGCTCTCGTTAATTATCACATGGTTTCTTTAAGAGAATTTTTAAAACATAAAATAATTTTTATTATCAAAGACAACATTAATTATGCCCTAAATATGCAGGGCAGTGCCGATAATCCATATGGTATGCTGGAGCTTATTTCTGTAGTTGACGGTCTGAATGCGGGTATGAGTTGCTGGTCAATGAGCCGTGATGCTTTTGGCGGGACGCCCGATTCTCCTGTACCTGAATTCAGCTCGGCATTATCCGATGCATATAGAAGCTATTTCGGAGTTTTGCGTATATTTATGGAAGGCTGGGCCGGCGCCGTGCAGAATAGAGATGAAGAGCTCTGGACAAGGACGAGAAGGAATGAGAATTTTATCGGGGCCGACGTGATAAATGATTTTAAAGGCGCCTTCCCACCGCTGAAAATCGATACCACACTGCTTGAGCAAAGATATTACTGGTATATTAATACGCCTCCCACATTAGTAAAATATCCGTTCAGGTGGGATGCTTGTATGCCAGAACTTAGTGGACAGATGATTGTCGGGGCTTTGCCGGAAGTCGGATTCGTTGAGAAAGCGCCCTCATCTCTGGTGAAGGCTATTTATCTCTATAAATCCTGCTACCGTCCGCCGGGTGACTCGTCGGCGGCAGACGCAGGCTTACCTGAGGTCGGCACTTACACTGAATATGATTTAACAAGTTGCCCCACGGGTGCGGTAAAAACACTCTATGTCGGGTCCAATATTGCCTATAAGGGCCGTGTTGTGGCAATATATACCGATGCTTACTATTTCAGGACGTCTCATTTTTCGTTCACACTTTTGCCTTTTGACTCGGCTTCGGCCCAACAGGTGTTTTATTCCATGATGGATTCACTTTATGCCTCGCCGTTTATCGGTCAAACCGGTAAGCTGACGCCGCCGAGCGCGGCGAGTATGAAACCGCATCGGGGTGTCAATGTTGAGGAATTCCGTCGGATTACCAAAGAACTGCATGATATGAAGAATGAAGAGATCAGGAAAGCTCGCGAAGAAGCGGCGGGATATTCGGACGGGTATTCGCAATAGCAATTGATTTTTGATATTATACAAAGCCGGAGGAGCTTTAAGCCCCCCGGCTTTTTTTTATTGGAACCTCTCGTGCAGCATTTCCAGGACTTTATTATCCGGGAATTTTTGGCGGGCTTTTTTAAGAAGTGCTTGTGCGTCGTCCTGCTTGCCGAGAAGCATATATGCATTTATCAGATTGACATACGCATCGGCGAGGTTTGAATCCAGCGCGATGGCGAGTTTGCTTTTTGCGATCGACTGCTCCAAGTTCCCTCTGATACCGTAAATGTAACCCATCTGGTATGCGGCCTGAGCCTTGACGGCGTTGTCCGAATTTTGGCCGGAGAATGAATAGCTGAAAGCGTCATCATTGGTTTCCATCGGCCGGACGGGGCTATCCAGAACAGACTGAAGGTACGTCAGCGCGCTATCATATTCGCCCCATTGAGAAAATATTATTCCGACGTCAAGATAGACCCTGCTTATGTCCTTAAGATTTTTTCCGGCCGTCGTTAACATATTTTCGAACGCGGCGGTGTCATCAAGTTGGCTGAAATTCCTCAATGAAATCAGATACGGATCGACGGCGTAAGGTTTCAGCGCTATGGCGCTGTCGGCATAGACCTGCGATTGCCGAAAGTCACCCTTCAGATTATAAAGCGAGGCGAGGTTGCTGTAGGCTCCGGCATTATCGGGGGAGCGATTCAATTCTCTTCTGAAATAAATTTCGGCCGAATCGCCGTGTCCTCGTTTGAGATACACAGCGCCGAGATTCAGGTTCGCATCCGGGTAGGCATCGTTTTCGGCCAGCGTACGAATGTAATAATCGACAGCTTTTTTATAATCGCCGCTGTGCAGATAATAATTGGCTTTATTAAAAAAACCGGCGGCGGTAGTTGTCGTGCGGATATTATAAAGGCTTGAATTCGACAGTACAAAAACTGCGATACCGCCCAGAACGGCGAATAAATAAACCGGGCGAAATTTTTTATGATAAATTATATTGGTCAGTCTTTCAATCCCGCAGGCCGACAGAATTATGATAAACGGAATTACCGGTAACCTGAACCGGGCGTTAATGAAGAATAACGAGATGACCATTGTATAACCGGCGATAAGCAGAGCTAAAAAGAGGATCGGCGAGGAAAATCTTTTCTGCACTATCAGGATTATTAATGCCATCACCGCCAGAGAAAATATAAGGCCGAAATTTATCGGATTAAATTTAAGTATCATCATGCGACTAAAAAACAAAGCCAGGCTGCGATTGTTGGAAATCTCGGCGTTGTTGAACATGAAGTAGATTTTCTTGATATACAGTTTTATAAAATCGACAGGGTGCTCTATAATCCAGACCCGAGCCTTTTTATACCAGAAATCGGATACCTCCGAGGCTTTTAATTTACGTCCCGTCTCTTGTTCGGCAACAAAAGTGATATCGTTTATTCCCCAGTTGTTTCTTAAGGGGGGCGGCAATGTCGCGGTGAGGCCGTCGGCCTGAGAATTGTTGCCGATGTAAAAATTCAGGCCGCCCGAGGATGAAATCGGGACGAAGTCATCGGCGACTATTAAGTTCCGCAATGCGACCGGTGCGATCATCAATATCATGGCGGCCATTAATATCAAGATGTCTATAAATGCCTTTTTTAAGGATATGCCGTTTATAAATATCCAGATGACATACAGCGGCACAAGCGCGATAACAATCGGCCGCGTGATGGCGGCCAGTCCGATAACCAGACCGGTCAAAATGTACCAGCGGAGGTTTTGCTTTTCCAGAGTTATGAGAAAAAAAAGGACCGATAGTTCGAGCAGCATCATAAAGAGGCTGTCGACCAGAAGCTCCGATTCGAAATATATGGCGACCGGGTAGAGGGCATGAACAATACCGGCTATCACGGCGGTTTTTTTCGACAATAATCTTCTCGCCAGAAGGTACGTAATCGCCACCGATACCAGCCCGACCAGATGCCCGAAGATACGTGCGGCCAATAACGAGTGACCGAAAACGGCATATATGAAGCCGAGTATATAGACATAAAAGGGAGCGCGAAAATACACCTCCTGCCCGATTATATTGCCCGATGCGATTGCCGATGCCCATCGGTCATGAAATAATGAATCGGCGAGCAATTGCGGCCAGTCGGGGCTTGATATATAATTAAGGAGAAATATTAATCTGACGATGAAGCCCAAAATTATAACGGCACTAAGCGGATTAGTCGATATCAGATTCAAATATCTCTTCATGTTTTAAAAGATAATCAATTATTACTTCAATAACAACCGGCCGAAAGCCTGCAGACTGCTTCAGTTTTGCATGATATTTCATATATCTGCACTTCGAAAGAAAGTATGTGATTTGTATTGCGCATACTTTATACAGGTAAAATCGAGACCCCATCCTGTTGACGGATAACAGGTTAGTGCATGTGCAGCACCCGGTCATCTTAAATCACTTATCCATCGGATCCCTTGAAGACCTTAAGAAATGCGCGGCATAATGGTTGCTCGAATGAGTTTTGGTTTTAATTGAGGAGTTCACATGCTGTCTTTCCGGACCATAATTCAAAGAGCCATTTCGCTTACGGTGACCTTTGTTTTTATAACGGCTGCCGGACGGGCGGCGTCTTTATCCCCAACTCTGGATAAAATGCTGATTGATAGGCCGAATAGCGACTCAATCGTCTCGGTCGTCGTTTTTCTCGAAGATGAGAGCGGCAGCATGAAAGCCGGAAAAGCAGCTTCAATGTCGGCTTTATCCTTTAAAGCCAAACATGAAAAAGTAATCGAAATTCTGCAGACGGAAAATCAATCGGCCACAGCGAGTTTGAAAAAAAATATTGAAGAAATTTATCAAAATGCAAATATCAGGGAATTCTGGATTGCGCCGGCGGTGGCGCTGAATATTCCGATTTCAAAAATAAATGAAATATCGAATCTGCCGGGAGTCGCTTCGGTTGTCGAGGATCTCCCGGTTGAGCTTATCGAGCCGGTCGAAACAAAATCGATAACGGCCAAAGCCGGTCTGGCGCGAAGCCATCTGACATCGCTGAATATCCCGGCCCTGTGGAGTCGGGGATTGACCGGTCGCGGGCGTCTGGTGTGCAGTTTCGACACCGGCGTGGAAGGCAGTCATCCGGCCTTATACAGCAAATGGCGCGGAAATTACGCGGCCTCTTCCGCGGCCTGGTTTGCCCCGTCATCGTCCGAGACTTTTCCGTTTGACGCCTCCGGGCACGGGACGCATACGATGGGCCTTATGGTCGGCAGCTATGAGGCGGATAGTTTCGGTGTTGCGCCCGACGCCGAATGGATGACCGCCGCCGTCATCGACCAGGGTCAAACATTAAGCCGTACTATCTCGGATATCCTGGCCGCTTTTCAATGGGCGGTTGATCCCGACGGTAATCCCGCGACCGTCGATGATATGCCCGATGTGATTCTCAACAGCTGGGGTGTGCCGACGTCAATATTCGAGCCCTGCGATGCGACTTTCGATCAGGCCATCGACAATGTCGAAGCGGCCGGCATCGTAACGATTTTTGCGGCCGGCAATGAAGGTCCCAATCCGAAATCGCTGCGTCTGCCCGCCAATCGTGCGGCTTCGCCGCTCAATACGATCGCCGTCGGGGCCATCGATGATGCCACCAATATTATTGCCGATTTTTCCAGCCGGGGTCCGTCAAGTTGTGATGAAAGCAAAATCAAACCGGAGCTGGTGGCGCCGGGTGTCGGTATCTATTCATGCGCCAAAGGCGGAGGCTTTATTTTAAAGAGCGGGACCTCAATGGCCGCGCCGCTGATAGCCGGAATGGTCGCCCTGCTGCGGCAGTACAACCCGGAGGCAACGGTCGACGAAATTAAAACCGCCATCATACAATCGGCACGAGATCTGGGCCTGCCCGGTGAGGATAATACTTATGGTTACGGTCTTCCCGATGCCGAGGCGGCTTTGAGTTTCATGCCGCCGCCGCCATTCCCGCAGTTGTCGATTTCCGATCAGATTATCGGCGGTGACGGCTTCGCCGATCTGGGCGAAAACTTCGATTTCTACGTCGAGTTCGAACACATTTCCGGATATACTCAAAATCTCGAGGCGTATCTTGATTGCGACGTGGACGGCGTTACGATTATCAACAATTACGCGCTTTTTATATTGGAGCAAAAAAGTCAATATTCGACGAATGCCAATCCTTATGTCATCAGATTCGATGAGCCGCTGGTTAACGGCCAGATGATTCCGTTTACGATGCGCCTTTATTTACCATGGGATACGATCGGCGATACGATTGATTTACAAATTATGGCCGGTCGTGCATTCGATGGGAATATTGTCACCCATATGACGTCGCAAATAGATTTTAGTGTCACCGATAGGGCTCAGTACGGCATGGGGACGGGATCGATTTATCCGGTCGGAGGCGACGGTTTCCGATACGAAGGCTCGGATAATCTGCTACATGAAGCCGGTATTATAGTCGGAAGAAATTCGCTCCAGATATCGTCGAGTATTCGTGACAGTCTGGGTGAAGCCTATAACTCCGAATTCAGACCCTCACAGTCGCTTACGACCATCTATCCGGATTTTGACGGCGGCTTTAAAAGTACGACGGTTATGACCGATACTCAGTCGGGCATAATGATCCCGATTACGGTCAGCCAATCGATATCAAGTTATAATGATCCCGGCGATGAAAATTTCCTGATTTTCAGATATACTCTGATAAATAATTCCAACAGCAATATCAGCGGGCTGTATTTCGGATTCGTCACCGATTTCGATCTGAGTACGGCCGGCGATCAACTGGGGATAGATACCAAGGACAATTTGCTGTACCAGACCGGTGGACTGGACGCCGTCGGTATTCTGCCGCTCTGTGACCATAACGGATACCTGTCAGTCGTGAACGATGCCGATAAATCCGGATTCACGGCACAGCAGAAATATAATTTTATCAGCGCGCCGGGGAATAATATTAACGACAGCCTCGCCGGGGATTACATGACCGTTGTCTCATTCGGGCCATACTATATACCGCCGTACGGTTCGAAAGATGTCGCTCTGGCCTTAATCGCCGGGGGAAATATCGAGGCGCTGCAATTATCGACCGAACGGGTCTTCGACCGTTTTAACTCATCGACGGCGGTCGACGATGATATCGTCATATTGCCGGGACAGTTCGAACTTTTTCAGAATTATCCCAACCCTTTTAATCCTTCGACGACGATATCGTTCAATCTCGACAGAGCCGCTTTCGTAAAATTGACGGTCCATAATATATTGGGCCGGGAAATAACGACGCTTTTGGAAGGTTTTATGTCGCCGGGGCGTTATGATTTCGAATGGGACGGGACAGATAAATTCGGCAAGGGGGTTGCCTCCGGCGTATATTTTTATAAATTGCAAAATGATGTTACCAGCCAGACGAAAAAAATGTTACTGCTAAAATAGACAGTTTAGAAAATCCGACAGACTTTTGATGATAAGCTTTTGTTATATAGACGGAGAGAAAATATGACTGTAAAGAACGGTTTTCGAATAGCCTTAATATTTTATACTTTATTTATGCTGGTAAATGCCCCGGTTTCGGCGGCGCAGATATCGCCCGACTTAAAACAAAAATTAATCGACGAGGGTAAACTGCAGGAATTCGTTAATACTCTATTGGATGCCAGAAACCGCGGAGTGGATGCTCCTGATGAAATTAAACGGGATCGGCGTCTGGCCACCTCGGCCGGCGGCGTGGATACTTTGAATGTTCTGGTCTTGCTGGTCGATTTTACCGACAATCGTTATTACTCCGGCGATGTCGCGGCCACCGCGGCCGACTTCGATTCTATCCTGTTTTCGACCGGCGGCGTCAATCCGACCGGCTCCATGACGGAATTCTATATGGAAAATTCATACGGCAGCTTCCTGATTAGAGGTCAGGTTCACGGATGGTACCTGATGCCCCAGACATATTCCTATTACGTGCATGATTCGGAGGGCGTCGGATCTTTCCCCCAAAATTCGCAGGGACTGGCCATCGATGCGGTCGAGACGGCCGATCTGGACGGGCTTGATTTTTCTCAATTTGATACCTACGGAGGGGCCGGCGGGCCTGATAGTGAAATCGACGGCCTATTAATTGTTCATGCCGGGCCAGGCTATCAGCAGACCGGTAATCCAAATCAAATGATGGCACATAAGTGGTCGCTGGGAGTATATAGTTTATTGGTTGACAGTATCCTGATTAATTCATATACGGTGCAGTCTGAAGAATTTTATAAAGCGACGGGCGGGGAAATTCAACCTATCGGTGTTTTTTGCCACGAATTCGGGCATGTTCTTGGTTTGCCGGATTTGTACGATATCGATTACAGTCCGTCGACCTCGGTCGGTGTCGGTGACTGGTCGTTAATGGGGACCGGCGTTTATAACGGAGATTCAAAATCTCCGGCTCACATGGATGCCTGGTCAAAGACTTTTGTCGGTTTTGCCGAGCCTATTAATGTAACCTCGAATGTGATTGCCGCGGAAATTCCCCAGGTCGAATCGGAACCGGCGATATATAAGCTGACGAAGGAAGGAATCCCGAATACTGAATATTTTCTGGTCGAAAATCGACAGCAGGTCGGTTTTGATGCTGCATTGCCCGGTCATGGTTTGCTTATTTACCATGTCGATGACGCCTACACTTTTAATAATATTTCCGTCGAACATTACCATGTCGCCGTCGAACAGGCCGACGGCCTGTTTGAACTGGAATATTCCGCCAATAAAGACGGGGATATGGGCGACCCCTGGCCGGGAAGCCGTAATAAAAGATCGTTCGATGACCTCTCGACGCCCAGCAGTCGCGGATACGGTAATACGATTACGGAAGTGTCGGTCTGGGATATATCGGATTCGGACTCCTTGATGACGGCCAATCTGGATGTTACCTGGTCGCGGCCGCATTTCGATTTGCACCTGTATTTATTCCAGGATAATAATGAAAACGGCGTCATTGAAGCGGGCGAGAGGATTGAGTTTTATTTTGACATGCAAAATAAGTGGCTGACGGCCACGAATGTTGTCGTGACCTTGTCCTCAAATGATCCCGGCCTACAGTTTACGGAACCATCCGCCACGTTTGCTACGATGCCGGGGGACGGAAATTATATCGGGAATATCGATAATCCGATTGTATTTACGGTTTCGGATACGATAACGCCGACCTTTGACTCGTTCTTTGTTGCGGTGGAATCGGAAAGCCATCTCTCCGATACATCTTTTGCCATTGAAAAACAGGTGGGGAATCCGCAGGTTTTGATTGTCGATGATGATCGCGGAGGATCATATGAGGATATATATATAGATGATTTTTATAGAAAATTGATACCGGTCGATTATTGGAGCAAGCAGGCTTCCGGCTCACCACCGGGGTCATTGCTCGGTAAATATAATCTGGTCGTCTGGTTTACCGGAGATACGTCATCCGATCTGCTGCAATCATCGGATGTGACTTCTATGATGCAATATATGAATAATGGCGGCAGTCTTTTTTTGACGGGACAGGGAATTGCAGGAGAGTTGCATTCGGAAGATTCGACTTTTCTTGATGAATACCTCCATACGCTGTATGATGGTTTGAACTTTTTCCCGTGGCAGGTGGGCGAGGATGGCTCGCCGATAGGCCAGGGCTTAAAAATCAGGTATTACAGTACCGCCAATCAGCAATATGATAAGGCGGAACAAATAATCCCGATAAACGGTGCGATACCGGCCTTTTCATATGATGTCTATGGCGGTTACACATCGCTGAGTTATGCCGGGCCGTATCATCTGGTCTTTTTCGATTGGGGTTATGAAGCGATTGATAATAGTATTACGACCAATTTCAGCAGCCGAGATACGGTACTATATCGCGTTCTGCAGTTTTTCTCCAGTTTGACGACGGAGGTTGCCGATGAAAACAATCGGCAGATTCTCCCCGGAGTTTTTGAACTGAAACAAAATTATCCGAATCCGTTTAATCCGACTACGACGATTAAATATTCGCTGGGAAGGGAGAATAACGGCGGGCGATCCAATACCGTCCTGGAGATTTATAACACCCTGGGACAGGAGATAAAAACGCTCGTTAATGAAAGACAAAGGCCGGGTGAATATACGGTCGAATGGAACGGCACGAACAACAGCGGTGAACGTGTCGCCAGCGGTGTTTACTTCTATTCTTTAAAGAGAGGAGAAAGCAGGGTAAGCAAGAAAATGGTTCTCCTCAAATAAAACCATACTTATCTCTTGGTTTATCAGGCCGCTCCGCATCCGGTGCGGCTTTTTATTTGTTCAGGCTATAATTGACACGACCTGATTAAACAATTAAATTGTCATTTGTATAGATTGAGTGGGATAAATTTTGGTTGGTCGATTCATATTTGGACAATACAAACCCTCGAATTCACCGGGGCACCGGCTTGATCCCCGTGGTAAAATCCTGTATGCCGTCTTTTTGATGATTCTGTCCCTGTTCACGTCGTCGGTGGCATATTACGCGATAATTATCGCGGGCATAATTATACTCCTGTTGCTGTCAAATATATCATTTATTACTTTAATTCGTACCGGTAAACCATTTATACTATTGGTCTTAATAACGGCATTATATCATCTTATTTTCTCGGCGCGGGATACGCGAACGCTGTTTGATATTTTCGGTTTTCGTATAACGGAAGGCGGGCTTTACATGGCGGCCGCCTTCTCGCTCCGGGTACTGGTTTTTGTGGGAATCGCGTTCTTTATTTCATTGACGACGATGCCGTCCGATATGGCTGAAGTGCTGGTCGGCTGGATGAAACCGCTTAAAAGATTCGGCGTTCCGGTCAACGATATCGGTCTGATTATTTTTATCGCGATGAGATTTATACCGGTGCTGGCCGAGGAATTCGATACGCTTCGCAAAGCCCAATTGGTGCGGGGCGTTGATTTTTCCGGAAATTTAATCAAAAAATCGCGCAAGATGATATTTCTATTGATACCGATTTTTCAGTCGGCCATGAGGCGGGCCGACGATCTGGCGCTGGCAATCGAGGCGCGGGGATATTCGGGAAGTGTGGAGAGAAGTTCTTACCACGAATTCAAATGGCGTCCGTTCGATTTTGTCTTTTTTACTCTGGCGGTTGCGTTTGCGGTTTTATCATTTATTTTTGCCGGAGTGTAAGATTTGGCTGAATTAAATATCAGGCTGGATATTCAGTATAACGGGACCGGTTTTGCCGGTTGGCAATACCAGCCGGATAACCCGACCATTCAGGGAGAAATCGAAAAGGCCATAGTAAAAGTTACCGGCAAAAAAGTCACGTTGTATGGTGCCGGGCGCACTGATGCCGGGGTGCATGCACTGGGACAGGTGGCCAATTTCCGAATAGATCACAATCTCGCGCCGGAAAGGTACAGGGAAGCCATAAATTATTATCTTCCGAAGACTATATTGGTTACAAAATCGACGGCCGTGCCGGATGACTTTCATGCCCGAAAGTCCGCCGTCTGGCGACAATATAAATATCTCATCGGTCTCGAGCGAACCCCTTTGTATTATGATTTGCGCTGGGAGTATCCCTGCGAACCGGATGTCGAACAAATGAATGAGATGGCGAATTGCATCAAGGGCGGCCATGATTTCTCCGCCTTTTGTGTCGTTTCATCATTGAAGGAAAATAATGACTGTAAGATTCATTTCTGCGGTTGGCGCCGGGAAGAGTCATTACTGGCTTTCGAAATCAGAGCCAATCGATTTTTACATTCGATGGTAAGGTCGCTGGTCGGAGTGATGGCTGATATTGGATGCAGGAAGGAAAACTTGACTTTGTCCGACTTTCAGGATATTTTGCTTTCCAGGGACCATACGAGGATAAAACATGTTGCTCCGGCGCGTGGCCTGTATATGGTTGCAGTCGGATATTAAATAGTAAGGAGACGAAATGAAAATCTTTATCGATACCGCCAATCTCGATGAAATCAAGAAAGCGGCTTCTATGGGTGTCCTCGATGGCGTCACCACCAATCCATCGTTATTGGCCAAGGAAAAAATGCCTTACCGGGAACTCCTTTCCGAAATCTGCAAAATAGTCAAGGGTCCGGTTTCGGCCGAGGTGGTTGCCGTCGATGCCGCCGGTATGATAAGGGAGGCCGAGGCTTTGGCCTCCATTGCTGACAACATAACGGTCAAGGTGCCCTGCATCACCGAAGGACTCGTGGCGATTAAGACCTTGTCCGAAAAGGGCATCATGACCAACGCCACCCTTTGTTTTACACCGATGCAGGCGCTTTTTGTCGCCAAAGCGGGAGCGTCCTTTGTCTCACCCTTTGTCGGCCGGCTTGATGATATATCCGAAAGCGGTATGGAAATGGTCGGCCAGATAGTAGCGATGTATCGGCAGTATGTTTTCGAGACCGAAGTACTGGTTGCCTCGGTCCGTAATCCGATGCACGTCGTTGATGCCGCTTTAATGGGTGCTGATGTCGCCACCATCCCGTTTAAGGTTATCGATCAGCTTATGAAACATCCCCTGACCGACATCGGCCTGAAAAAATTCCTGGCTGACTGGGAAAAGGTAAAGAAGTAATGATCCCGCGCTACACGCTCCCTGAAATGGGCAACCTCTGGGCGGAGGAATCGAAATTCCGCCACTGGCTTGAAGTGGAGCTGGCCGTATGCCGGGCGATGGCGGTAAAGGGGATTATTCCCAAAAAGGCACTTAATAATATTCTGAAAAAGGCTGATTTCGATATCGAACGTATCAATGAAATCGAGGCGGTTACCAATCATGATGTTATCGCCTTTCTGACTTCGGTGGGCGAGTTTGTCGGGCCGGATTCGAAATATATCCATTATGGCATGACCTCCTCGGATATGCTGGATACGGCGCTGTCGCTTCAGATGAAAAAGGCGGCGGATATTATCGATAAAAAAATCATGGCCGCTTTGAAAAAAATAAAAAAGCTGGCGCGTAAATATAAGATGACACCGATTATCGGCCGGACGCATGGCGTCGCGGCCGAGCCGACGACGCTGGGATTGAAATTCGCCGTCTGGTACACCGAGCTGGAGCGCGGGAGAGAGCGTTTCAAGACGGCGGCCGAAAAGGCTTCAGTCGGCGCCATATCGGGCGCAGTCGGTAATTTCGCCAATATCGATCCGGCGATTGAGGTCGGAACCTGTCGATTGCTGGGACTGGAAGTCGATAAAGTATCGACCCAGGTAATTCAAAGAGACCGACATGCCGAATATTTATCATCACTGGCAATCCTGGCATCTTCGGTGGAGAAGTTCGGCATCGAAATCAGAAATCTGCATCGAACCGAAATTGGAGAAATTCAGGAAGGTTTTGTCAAGGGGCAGAAGGGTTCTTCGGCCATGCCGCACAAGAAAAATCCGATAACCGCCGAGCGGCTGTCCGGCCTGGCGCGCGTTGTCCGGGGGTATGCTTCGGCGGCTATGGAAAATATTCCTCTCTGGCATGAGCGGGATATTGCTCACAGTTCGGCCGAAAGAATTATTATACCGGACAGCACTATCGCCGTCGATTACGGTTTGAAAATCTTCAATGATATTCTCGATCGACTGGTTATCAATGAAAAGAGAATGATGGAAAATATTTATCGGAACGGCGGGATTGTATTCTCTCAGCGGTTGCTGCTTAAGCTGACCCCGGTCGCCGGCAGCCGTGAAAAGGCTTATCTGATGGTACAGCGTAACGCCATGAAGGCAATCGAGGGGACGACCGGATTCCGAGAGCTTGTCAAGGCTGATAAAGAAATTCGCAAATATCTTGATGAAAATGAAATAGATAACTGCTTTGATTTAAAGTATTACTTTAAGAATGTCGACAAAATATTCAGGCGGGTATTCGGCAGATGATAGTATCATACGGGTTGAAATTCATCTCGATCGGCTTTATTCTGACCATACTACTTATTCTATTGGCGACGGCCAAGGATTCTCGGGTGGCATTTATAATCTCGGTTGTGCTCGGAGTTTTGACGATTTTTCTGATATATTTCTATCGCAATCCGTCGAGGGATATACCGGACGACAAATCCTTGATTTTATCGATAGCCGACGGTCGCATCCTTTCGGTTGAGGATATCGAGAATAGTTACATCGGCGGCAAGGGTAAGAAAGTCTCGATATTCCTTTCCATATTCGACGCGCATATTAATCGTATCCCGATAAGCGGGGTGCTTGATTACGTAAAATATAATCCGGGCAAGTTTTTTGCCGCTTTTAAAGATAAGGCCTCGACTGATAATGAACAGACCGAGATCGGGATTAAATCGTCAGCAGGGCGAATAATATTCAAACAGATCGCCGGGATTCTGGCGCGTCGGATCGAATGCGACTCCAAACCGAATCAGAATGTAAACGGCGGTGATATTTTCGGGATGATACATTTCGGGTCGAGGGCGGAATTATTTCTTCCGGCTAATATCGAGGTCACGGTTAAGAAGGGGGATAAGGTCAAAGCCGGTGAAACGGTTATCGGGCGTGTAGCCAATATCCAGGGAATGAATAATTAATGCAGGTTAATCAATTAAGAGGCATATTCCCCGGCACATTTACGATGGGGAATATAGTCTGCGGTTTTCTGGCGATTCTTTCCGCATTCGAAGGTGAAGTAACGACCGCCTGCTGGCTTATCGTCCTGGCCGGTTTTCTTGATATGCTGGATGGCAAAGTCGCCAGACTGTCGGGAACCGCCTCCCGATTCGGGGTTGAGCTTGATTCTCTGGCCGATTTTCTCTCGTTCGGTATCGCCCCGGCAATTATTGTTTATGTCGTAAAGCTTAATTCGATAGGCAAATGGGGCTGGATAATAAGCATCGTATATATAATGGCGGCTTCCTATCGGCTGGCGCGTTTTAACTTGCTGGCGCAGACCGATGAAAAAAGGCGGTTTCTGGGATTGCCGACACCCGGCGCGGCGCTCGTTCTGGTTTCATATGTTATTTTCAGCTATTATCTCTGGGGCGGCCTGGAATACGGGCAGTATCTGGTTTCGATGGTGATTTTATTCGCCGCCCTGATGGTATCACAAATCGAATATGACGCTTTCCCGGAAAATTTCGGAATCAGGCGCAATCGAATAAAACTGCTTTTTATTGTGATTGCCGCTATCGCTGTTCTGGCCAAACCGCGGCTTTTATTATTTCCAATCTTTTCCATTTATATTATTATAGGTATGGTAAGAGAAGTTTATCGTTTATTTTATTTGGGTGTCGGTTACGTGAAACGACAGGCGAGAGAGAGAAAAAGCGGAGATCAATGATGAAGAATAAAAAGGCTGTGGTTTACGTTCGGCTTAAAGAAGGGGTCCTGGATCCGCAGGGTCTGACGATCCACAAGGCAATATTGAATATGGGTTATGACATGGTTTCCTCGGTGCGGTCGGGCCGGTTCTTCGAACTGGAGGTGGTTTCATCCAACGGCCGGGTGGAGAGCAAGGTCGAGGAGATATGCAGCAAACTTCTGGCGAATCCGGTGATAGAAAATTTCAGCGTGGAGTACGAAGAGTGAAATTCGGCGTCGTGACGTTTCCCGGTTCCAATTGCGATTATGATGCTTATTCAGCTATTAAGCTGCTGGGTGAGAAAGTCGAGTTTCTCTGGCATCAGTCGGCCGAATTGAACGGCTGCGAGGCGATAGTTCTGCCGGGCGGATTCTCGTACGGGGATTACTTAAGGTCGGGCGCGATTGCCCGCTTTTCGCCGATTATCAAGTCGGTCATCCGGTTTGCCGAGAATGGAGGTCTGGTAATCGGTATCTGTAACGGTTTCCAGGTTTTGGTCGAGTCGGGATTGCTGCCCGGAGCGCTGCTGCGGAATAAACATCTGCGTTTCTCATGCAAATTCGTTTATCTGCGGGTGGAACAGACTGTTTGTCCCTTTACCGAAGGATGTACGCGCGGTGAAATTTTGAAAATACCGATTGCCCATAAAGATGGAAACTACTATAATTTTCAGGGCGAATTGGACGAATTAAAGAAGAACAACCAGATCGTATTTCGTTATTGCGATAAGAATGGCAATATTACCATGGAAAGCAATCCGAACGGTTCGATGGACAATATTGCCGGGATTTGTAATCTTGATGGCAACGTGGTTGGAATGATGCCGCACCCGGAGCGAGCGGTCGAGGATATTCTCGGTTCCCGGGACGGTATAAAAATATTCCAGTCGGTAGTCGGACATTTTAAGAAGAGCGTGGAACTTGAAAAAGCGTGAACTTACATTCATAATTGTGGGCCTTTTGCTGGGAGCGATTCTCGGCGGTTTTATCGGTGAAATGGTCGGTTCCTTCCTTCCCCCCGGGGCGGCCAAGACTTTGTTTACGAAATCGTTAAAAGTCGGTTTTGAAACGACGCACGTGGAGCTTTATTCGATTTCCTTTACCATCGGTATAATGTTTAAGATAAACTTTATGTCGGTTTTGGGCGTATTATTGGTTATAATGTATTTTAGATGGTGGTATATTTAGAAATTGTATTTCGTTGAAAAAATTTTTTCAGGGAGATAAAATATTATGTTTGGAATGGGCCCATGGGAATTAGCCCTGATTTTTTTGGTTCTCCTGCTCTTGTTTGGTGCCAAACGGCTCCCGGATATCGCGCGCGGTATGGGTAAAGGTATCCGCGAGTTTAAATCGGCCGTTAAGGATACACAGGATGAGATTAAGACAAGCATGAACGAGAAAGACAAAAAGGCAGACAGCACCGACGACAAGAAAAATGGCTAAATTTACCGAAGAAGATGTTAAAAAAATCGCGGACGTTCTGGGCGCGGAAAAAATAACGCACGAGAAGGACCATTATCGTATAAAGCTGTTCAACAAACCGGATAAAAGAGTCCTTGTTTTCGAAATTTACCCCGAAACATTGCTGGGTCGTGTCCGCGGCATGCTGATAGTCGTTTATACCGGGAATTCGCATCTGCAATTACACAACTGCTCGGGCTATGTGGTTTCGGAGGAATTGGGCGAGGTGACTTTCGTTACCGAAACTAAGGACCGGCTGTCAGGTTTGGTAATAGAAAAAGGAGCTTCCTGCTCCCTCTATGCCGGTCTGGATCGCAAGCTGATTTCCAGCGATTTCGAACGGTTGGGTGTCGAGGTCATGCTATCCGGTGTGGCCTTATCCCTGGCCGAAGATATCATCAAGCCGGAAGAAGAATAAATTTTCTATTTAAAAATTTGCGCTTAACTGTGCGCGGCAGATGTCCACATCTGCCGCGTTGTTTTCGTACAATCGTAGGTCGAAACCTTTACCGAAGGCTTCGATCCCGATTTTATCGGGAGAGGGGGGTTTCGACATCTTTATTCAGGTATAGCTTGTAGCTTAAGCCTTTCCGAGGCTTGAGTGCTCAAATCTCTCCGAGATTTGAGCTACTGTAGGCGTGTGCGCCACCCTGCCGATTTTTGAATTTTTTTCGATGCTGTAGAAAATGTAGG
>Ga0315537_1001723_pt1 | contig 16992 bp, 19 predicted proteins | sample SalMarSW160270MG_FD_203091 | JGI IMG/M metagenome (GOLD analysis project Ga0315537, IMG submission 203091) | Salt marsh sediment microbial communities from the Plum Island Ecosystem LTER, Massachusetts, United States - Salt Marsh Sediment SW1602-70 ... | reverse complement strand
AACCTCTCGTTTTGGACTTCCTTCAAAGTGATCCCCTGAGAATTTGCACAAGATATAAGGAAAGGGAAAACTTTAGATGGAAGGTCATGTTAAATCATACAGTGAAAAAAAGGGTTATGGTTTTATAAACACCGAAGAATATGGGGACGTTTTTGTTCATAAATCAGGTATCAAGGAATTTGGGCATTTCGGTTTACAAAAGGGTGACCCCGTATCTTTTGAATTAAAAGAAACCTCTAAAGGCATACAAGCCATTAATTTACAGCCCCTCAAATAACCGAAAATCGAGAGCTGAATTTGTGAAATCGAATTGTGAATGCCTATAATTGGGGCTTTAGGGTGCCCTGTTAAATCTAATGATGTCTTAATTGGAGAAATGTGTTCCCGTAAGAACGAGTTTAGGAAAAGGTGCATTTGGCAAAAACTATCTATAGTCACCCGGAACGTCCTTTGAGGATCAGGTTTTTTTGTTTTTCTTTGTTCCGTTTGCCCTTCTCAACAAAAATCGGTTTCCCGCTGTCATAGGCTTTTCCCGTATAGTACATCAGGGTTGCCGGCGTCGACGGAGAAGGCGTAAAAATCTGAATCTGCCGGGGTTTGAACTTGAGGACCCTGCGGCTGAAGCGGTTTAAACGCTCCATGTCTTTAAGTGTACATCCCGGATAAGCAGCGATAAAATAACAGGTTAAGAACTGCTTTTTCCCCATCCTGCGGTTAATCTTTTCAAAACAGCGGAAGAATTCCATAAAGCTCTCAATGGAGGGTTTTCCCATGAGCGCAAGGATATGATCTTCGGAATGCTCGGGTGCGACCTTCAGTTGTCCGGAAATATGATGCCGGATAATCTCTTCAAGATATTGAAGGCCGTATGTTTGATCTTTCAGCACCAGATCATGGCGTATTCCGGAAGCGATGAAAACCTTTTTAACCTTCGGCAGTTGTCTGATTTTTTTCAGCAGGGTCATCTGGGGGAGATGGCTGATTTCCAGTTTATTGCAGACGACCGGGGTCAGGCAGCGCTTGTTGCGGCAGTTGCCTTTGGTTTTTTTTCGCTTGCATTCGATGCGGTACATATTGGCGGTGGGGCCTCCGACATCGTGAATGTAGCCTTTAAATTCAGGATGTTCGGTTAAAATCGACGCTTCCTTCAGAATGGACGCTTCGCTCCGATCCACAACCCTTTGCCCCTGATGTACGGATATGGCACAGAAGTTACAGTCGCCATAACATCCTCTGTGAGTCGTGATTGCAAACCGGATGGTTTCAAGTGCCCGCACCGGCCCCCATGCTGCATAATACGGGTGGACGTCCCGTTCATAGTCCAGATCATGAATATGGTCCAGTTCCTCGCTCGTTGGCGGAAACTGAGGAGGATTTTGGATCAGATACCGGCTGTCCTGTTTCTGGCAAAGACCTTTTCCGGTTATCGGATCAGTGTTTTTATAAAAAATTTTAAACAGTTCAATGAACTTGGCGCTATCTACCGCAACTTGGGCATGGGAGGGGAGTTCTATGTAACCTTCTTTTTTTTCCGGGGCAATATAGCAGATTCCGCGGACATCCGTAACCGGTCGGCGGCGCCGGATGTTTTCTGCCAGTTCGAGAGTCGTTTTTTCCCCCATTCCATAGACCAGAATATCGGCCTTGGCGTCAAAAAGAATGGACCGCCGTATACTGTCGGAAGCGTAATGATAATGGGAGATGCGTCTCAGGCTCGCTTCAATCCCGCCGATAACAATGGGTTTTGTTTTTTTGAAATATCGGCGAACAAGATTGGTATATGCGATAACCGCCAAGTCCGGACGTCTGATATTTAGACCGCCGCCGGTCAGGTCATCTCGCTTTCGCCGTTTATTCGTCGGAGTATAATTGGATATCATGGAGTCCATGCATCCCGAAGTAATTCCCCAGAAAAGATTCGGCTCCCCCAGCCGGCCGATATCTTTTCCACTGAAGATATCGGGCTGCGCTATTATGCCTACCGTGTAACCGGCATCTATCAGTACCTTCCCAATGACCGCGATGCCGATAAACGGCGAATCCACATAGGTGTCTCCTGTTACCAGTATGACGTCCGGAGACTTCCAGCCAAGAGCATTCAGTTCATTTTTGGTTGTGGGAAGAAACATTAAGAGAAATCCAGGTCAATTCGTGTTTGTTGTGTGAAAGATGGAGAAATGCGGTATGCGGAAGAGCGGTAAATTTCTTGATAACGCCATAATGAGAATTTCCCTGGAACTTTACCGTGCATACGAAATTGCGACATTTTCCCGAATTCAGCCAAATAGAGACCCACTCCAGGAGTTTTTCCGGATAACAGGCCACATCGCAAAATATCCAGTCGAAGCGGCTATCCTGATCCGGGAGAATTGAAAACGCGTTTCCCTTTCGAAAGGTTACGCCCGGCATTCGCATAATTTCAGGGGCCGGATCAGAGCGATCAACGGCCAGGACACTGGCCCCGAGCTGCTGCAATACCCATGTCCATCCTCCCGGGCTTGCCCCTGCATCCAGACACGCATCCCCCGGTGCCGGCATCTTTTGAATACGGGAAAACACTTCCCAGAGTTTCAGGTAGGCCCGGCACGGCGGCCCCTGTTTGCTTTCCACAAACCGCACCTCTCCGTGAGGAAAGGCGCTTGAACATCGTGCCGATGCCAGAACGAGGTCGGGCGCCAACAAGGTCCAGGACCCCAGCGGGCTTTGAGGGACCGGTTCCGGGAATTGCAATGGCCGTGCGGAAACGTACGGAAGTTTTTCCTGGATTAACGTGGAGCGACGATGCCAGCGAAACGAATACATGATCCAGTTACGCTGGATGGCACGCAGGGATTTGGCGCCGTCCGTAATGGACCGTATCCGGAGTGTGCGAGGCTCCAGCCAGGTGTTCTGGGCCCAGCAGGAAGTTTGCGGCGGCCCGCCGGCAATGACCAGTCTGCCGTGAACGGCTTGCACCCCCTTCAGTTCAGCTGCCGCCTGATTGACAAAACCCTTTGGAGCCAAGTAAGCGGTAATTTGGGTCTGTTGCATTACAATGTTCCATTCAGCAGACAAATCCAGAGATCCGGCTGGTTATTCCGTTCCGAAAAGGGGTATCATCGGCCTTCCTTTTTTTGCGTTCTCGATCTTCTGTTTCTTTCAAACGGCCATTTCATCAAGGACGTTCAAAACAACCGTTGAAGTATAAGCAATGGCAGGACCTCCCGCCATCAGAATAGAGATTCCCGTTGCTTCCAGGATTTCTGTACGGGACACCCCCATTTCAACAGCCGCCTTTACATGTGTTCGGATGCAAGGTTCGCAGCGCTGTGCCACTGAAACCGCAACCATTATCAGTCTCTTCGTTCTGGTACTCAATACGCCATCTTTGGACGCTTCGTCACGAAGAACTCCGAAGGCATTCGCTACATTGGGTAGTTGCTCTTTTAACAACTCCATCCCTTCTTCCAGAGTGTATTTGTTTCCCATGAATTCTCTTTCCTTTTTACCATTTGGGTAAACCGGTGAAACTCGCGGTGCACATGGCCCGGTAGTCATTAATGGGCATGACCGGTTCGGCGATTCGGTATTGAACCATCCCGGAAGTGTCATTCCTTGGGCGAACAAATTGTTCGCCGGCTTTCTTTTCGAACATTCGAATTATAGCATCTCAATAGGTTCTGGTGTACCAGTACTTCAAAAGAAAATCGATTGCAGTTGGTGCAAAAAATGGGATCTGGGTCGCCTTTTTCCATTTGATTCACCAGGTTTGGCTGGCGGATGAAAGGGCGACACATTGAAATGAAATCCGCCTGGCCACTCTCAAGGCCTCCTTCCATCGTACATCGGTCGCGTATTCCGCCCACTGCAATGACGGGGGACTTGACAGTCCTCTTTATGGCAGCCGCTTCTGGCAGGAAAAACGCTTCTTTGAATCGAACTGAATCCCGAACGGACTTCTCCTTTATTCGAAGGAAGACTCGCTCAACGAAGCTGCGATTTCGCATGAGCAAATCTCTCGGTATGTCACCCCTTATTGTCATCAGTCCAACCTCGCCGATTCCACCGCTCACCTCGATTGCATTTATCCCGAGTTCATCAAGTTTGCTGCAAACTATCTTGGTTTCGTCAATGGTCACGCCCCTTTTAACATAGTCCTCGCCATTGATTTTGACAAGAATCGGATAATCCGTTCCCGTAACAGAACGAACGAGCTTGTATATTTCGACGAGAAAAAGCATGCGATTTTCAAGACTTCCGCCCCACTTGTCGTTGCGACGATTCGTGTATGCAGACAGAAACTGGTTTACCAAGTATCCATGAGCTGCATGGATTTGAACGCCATCGAATCCGGCTTCTTTCACTCGACGGGCAGCATCGCCAAAAGCGACGATAATCTCCTCAATTCTCTCTGTTTCATCTGGCGCGGTTTGACTCGGCTGCGCTTATCTCAAACCGGAGAGGGTGCTAAAGGAGTGTGACCTATGATTTTTGGATCGGATTGGCGTCCGCAGTGGTTCAACTGAGCGACTATCTTTGCACCATGCTTGTGAACAACTTCCACGAGGGTCCGAAGATCTGCGATTATTTCATCGTCATCAGCAACAATGCAGCGATGCGCTTGGAGCCCGTCAGCACGTACGTAGTAACCGCCAGGTATAATCAGACCGACACCGCCTCTTGCCAAGCGAGAATAGAGATCCATGTATGGTTTCGTGAGTCTGCCGTTATCGGAGGCTAATAGTTCTCGTGTTGCCGACCGAACGAATCTGTTCTTCAATGTCATGGAGCCAATGGTTCCCGGTGTAAAAAGTACAGACATTTCTCCCCTTCACAGGGCAATCTACGAAAGCTTCCCCCAATTTTTGAATGAATAATGATGTCAAAACTTGACTTGGGAATTAATTTTATCAAATTGTTTTTTTACTTTTTTATCAGTTATCATCTTCTCTTTAAATATTTTTACACTATGACTGACAGCCGAGTAACTGATATTGAAAAGACGCCCTAACTGTTCATTGGTCATTAATCCTTTATTCCAAAGCAAATAAACGAGTAAATCACGCTTGTGTTTATCTATACCATGCAATCGTTTTGCCTGAACGCATATATCAAGATCGATTTGAACGATTTTAGCAGATTTTTTTAATAAATCATCTAATTTGATATCTTTTGCCAATTGTTTTTGCTGAGGCAAATCATTACGGGGAACATTCGGCAAAAACTGCTTTCGAATGCTATTTACAAAATCTTTAGCACCCAAAATCATACCATGGTGAATATCCTCCAGAAGACGCTTCTCTTCCTTTGCATATTTTTGAACCTTTTCCCGATATTGCTTATATTTATCAGCGCCTTTAAAATATGACCGAATTAGTTCCGTGGATAACCAGGCCGGGCCGTTCTTGGCATAGGCATAGATTGGATAGCTGCTCCATTTATAGTCTATCAAACGTCTTACGATTCCAGATCTTAATGGATTTCGATGGAGATAACAGGAAAGTTGCATCAGGTATGCATCATTTTGAACCAGAATACTTTTATAGCGCCCTTGAAACAAATGACCTTTCTTAAAGTGTCGGTTATTGAATCTTCGGGTATAGGTGGTTCCAAACCATTGCATTGCCTTTTTTAAATTTGGCCGATTGGTTCTTACCAAAAGATGATAATGGTTGGACATTAAAATATAGGCAAAGATATCTACTTCAAAACGTTCCGACATCTCCGAAATCGTTTCTAAAAACAAATTTCGATCGGCGTCATTTAAATAAATATCCTGTCCGTCATTTCCCCGGGACATTAAGTGATATAATGCACCTTCATATTCAATTCGCCATGCTCTGCCCATATTGATTCTATTAAATGATAGCGGCTTAATTGTCAAATATTATTTCACAATTCAAGCTTTGACACCAATTTTTTTTTAAACCGCGATCTTCCTGCTATCTGCTCCAGGTGGATGTTGGGCAGTGTTAAAATGAAAATAGACGTTGTAGGGTAGTAATAACTTTTAATTGTGTTTCCGGATCGATAGTACCAAGCTTTTTGACGAGTCGTGTTTTGTCGATCGTTCGTATCTGGTCTAAGACAATTTGTCCTTTTTTCTTTTTGAATGTGCATGAGACTCGGGTGGGATAATCATTCCCTGCTGTGGTCATTGGGGCAATGATTACGGTGCGGATGTGTTTGTTCATTTCATCTGGTGAAACAATCAAACACGGTCTGGTTTTTTGGATTTCTGAACCAACTGTCGGATTAAGATTGGTCAAATATACATCAAATCGATTGGCTACCACTGCCATTCATCCTCATCCCAAGAATATGAAATATTTTCAGCCTCATCCATAATTGTATCATCACCCCTGTCAGCCATAGCCTTAAATGCGTCATCCCATCCGGCCCTTGGATTTTGTACAGGCCGTATAATTATCTGATTTTGTTCTACCTCTAACTCAACATCATCCATGATTCCCGTTTGTTCGAGCAGAGGTTTTGGAATCCGTATGCCTTGGGAATTCCCGATTTTTACTATTCGTGCTCTCATATTTGACCTCCATCACAAGAAATGTTAATACATTGTAATTACATTTCCTTTGAAAGTCAATAACCAAATGTTTATTTTTGTTATTTTATGATGCCCAACGATGAGCTAACCAGCCGCGGCAATGGCTTACGGGAAAGAGCCTCCCGTTCTCGCGTTCTGGTTAAGGGTAGATGTTAGACAATTTTGGGCCATTTGTGTCATAATGGACACGCTCTTACCACATAGAAAAGAAGATTTTAATCCAGTAGCTCGTTAAGACCGGAATCTCTGTGGAAGATCACTTTGTATTTTTTTCGAAACCTTAGGATTTTGGGATCAAAATTCTCCATAATGTCTTTATACTGGTTATCCAGATATTTTATTAACAACTGTTTTTCTTCTTCCAGTTTTCGAGAAAGCAAAGAGTGATCCGTCTGTTCAGCGGCACGGCAACAACGCATGAAAGTTTTGAAATGAATGCGTTTCAAAATTTCCTTGTCGGTAAACACAAAGTGATGATTTGGATTGCCCACCTGACTCTGATTCAGAATAAACACGCGCTGCTTCGACTTTTTGTCAAATTCATCCATAAGCCTTTCGTACACCTCGCTTAGGTGTTTCCAGAAACGATGTTTCAGTTCGTCCAGCTGCAACTCTAGGCCGTTGGCATCAATTTTAAGATCAAACAGATAGCCATCACCCTGAGCTTTTCCATGGTTTTTTCCATGTATGAATTTGTGCGGAATCAATGTTTCCATATAATCATTCCCATATTCATCAAGCTGACAGTAGAGATAGCCGGCAACCATGCTTAGCACGCCATAGCTGAATGAGTCGTCTATCATCAAATGTGCCCAAGTTAAATACAGCGAACCTCTATATGGTTTTTTTTCATAATCTTTTTGCTCCTTCTCACGGGAGTTTTCCTGGAACTTATAATCATCAAAATCGTAATCATAAAGCGTCTCAAAACTGAGCAGGTTTTTTTGACCGGGGAAGGCTTCATTCAAGTAAAAGAAATCCTCACCAATCCCTTTTATGGGGAGCAATGTGGCGTTAATTTTTGAACATTGCACCTCGTTCATTGCCCTCCATGCGTCCTCTACCTCATCATCGTTGGAAACAGAAATATCAAACAGCTCTCTCAACAGGAACTGCATGATCTTAAAGGCATCCTCTTCCGGTGTGTCAACGCGGTATTGTTCCTGGCGCTTTTTATCCCAGGAAAAATAATCAGGTACGAACTTCATAATCGCTTTTTTCAATTCCGGCGACATTAACGTCCTCGATTGCCCTTAAATTCCTTGCCGTTTTTCTTGTAAAGTTAGTGGATTTACTGTCCCATGCTAACCTGCGCCGTGCTTTGGCGTCAAGTTGAGCGATATCAATCAGCAAGATGCCCCTATAAATATATAATTCTACCCCTCCGTCGAGGAAACTTATAATTTAATGGGATGTCCCTATCCCGATCTGCCAAGTCTATTATAGTTTACCAAAGACTTTGAACATGTTGATAATTTAAGATTCTTTTATCTTTTGTAAGAATCGTGGCATTCTCTTCTCGCGCCGTTGCTACAATTATTTGATCTGCCGGATCGTCATGGAAGGGCTTTGGGAGTACTGTTGAGCGGTAAGCTATCACGGGTGTTAGATGGATAAATCTGAGTTTTGGCATTTCCAAAGCGGCATTGATCCACTCCTCTGGGTTGTAGGAAATACCAATCTTCCCTTTTTCTAAAAGTTTACTGAATTCCCAAGGTGAAATAGCAGATATTAGAAGTTCATCATATCCATCTGTATTTTCAATCAGTTTTGTGACTTTCGATGACAGATTTTGAGGGCGCATATTCCACCAAACCCAGGTATGAGTATCAAGTAGGTATTTTATTGACATGCTTCCCACAATCCTTCGCCAAGCGGAGTGACTATATCCTTTTCAAAAATAAAAGCATCTGAAAGTTTGCCTGGTGTAGGCTTCATTACGGATTTGCGATAGGGAACGACTTGAGCAAGGGGCTTACCTCTTTTCGTTATGACGATGGTTTCTTGGGATTTTGCGACTTCGTTTAATACCTTTAACGCATGTGCCTTAAATTTACTTATGGCCATTGTTTTCATTTGACCACCCCCTTTTTTTAATAAAATAGTCAATTAAAATGGTCAAGTCAAGAAAAATGTCAAATGTTATATGGGGATTTTGGGGACATCCTAATATTATAAGATTCTATTCATCAATCAGTGAATATCCATTTTCTGATGCTATTCGCTCTCCACGCCGAGCACTCATACTGACCGCAGGCTGGGAGATATTGAGCTTTGGAGCCAGATCCGCCATCGTAAACCCCAACTCCCTAACTGCCCAGTAACACAAAAGACTTCTTGCTTTGACTTTTACAGGTTGCTTTCCGGGCTGAAACATTTCTTCCGGTTTAATGGAAAAAATCTCATCCACTCGATCAGATTGGCTATTGGGGCGGCTATTGTGCTATTGGGGTCTGACCAAGATGTCTTTCTCTTTTTGCTGTAAACGCCCACAATCACCTGGCAGCGGAAGCCGCAGGCTGTAGATGATCTGGTGCATTGTGATGTTGTGTGCCGGGCACGGCACGTATTCTAAAGGGTGCGTTGAGCTTGCCCTTTATTTTAAAGCTCATCAAGTCCCAAACCCAGCCTGATGGAGGCGGCTCGAAGCGTAGCGAAGAGGCGAGCCCAAAGGGCAAGAGCGACTAAAAAAGAGCGGCAACGGTATAGCGGTATGGCAACCGGGTATCCGGTGACGGCACTCGGGGAGGAAGTTGTCCTGTCGAGGCAGGGTACCGCAAACGCACGGGGTGATGAACAAGAACCGAGTTCCCGCAAACGAAATCTGCGACACGCTGGCCTGGTGGGACGAGTCCCGCTAACAGCGGGATAAAGTCCTCTACCCATCTTAGGCCAGGTTGGTATACTCTGCGCTCGTGTGCGGAAAGATGCGTGTTTACCCCGGGAGATCTGCCGCGTGTCCATTAAAGGACTGAGCGAACCGTAAGGGGAGACAATCGCGTGGCAGAAGTCAGCCCCGCCTGGAGCGGGATAAACTGAGGGCATATTAGCCGGTGGAAACGAGCTGCGGTGGAATAGACGCGGAGGTCTCACCTCCCGTAAACGGGATCTACGACCCGTGAAGGCCCGAACGGTTCCCAACCGAATGGTTTGGGTAAATGGTCGTGGCTATCAAAGAGCATGTTCTTATCGGCATCATGCAGCGGTGGCTGAAATGCCGGTAGTCTTATGTTTTTTTAGGCCCGGCAGGCCAGATATCGTTTCATTTGCGCCTGCCTTGACCAGCCGAACCGCCGGATACATGACCCGTTCGTCCGGTGGTGTGGGAGGGGGTAGCCGTGAGGCTACTCCCTATCCCGATAGCCCTCTTTTTTAATCATTCTCTGGTATTGGTCATGTGTTCCAATCCAGAACCACACCAATCCTTCGGGTATTTCGACCGCAGGCGCATGATGGTGAAGGCCAACTCTCACAGAGCGGTATTTGCCAATCTTTTTGAAGTGCAGGGAGGGATGTCGAAGGTTTGATTTCAGGCGATCATAATATTCGTCTGCCATCTTCCGGATATTCAGAGGCAGTTGCTCGTAATTTTCCCAGAAAGAACTTGAGGCAAAGTGTTTCAAATCTCTTTCGTCCTTCCAGCCTTATGCTCTGAAATTGCCTCATTTGCCAGCTTATCGAGTCTGCCAGATAGAACGTCTTCTTCAATCTCCCTGTCCCATTCATCTGAGTCGTACTTTCGAAACCAGTCCCTAAATGCAGCGAGTTCCTCCCGGCTAAGCTGCTGGACCTCATTTGTTAATTCTTCTATTCTTGCCATGGTTCTTAACCTCCGTTCACATTGTACCATTTCCTAACAATCTAATATGTCTTGAGATACTGCCCCCATAATTCCTTGACACTGATCCCATCACCATTAGCCAGTGGGCAGGACCACGTACCGATTCGCTGCTGAAACCTTCTTTTTTCAGGCATTCTTTAGCAAGCTCACTCATTGAAAATAGTTCATTGTTCCAAAGAAGGTTCTTACCGGAAATGGTTGAATCATAACCTGGTATCTTTTTTCCTTGATAATCAAGAAGATATAGCGTTTGCCCTTCCTGAAGTAGACCAACTTGAACAAGTTTCGGTAAGTCTGTCTTTGGCCGTTTTTTTCTTACCCGTCCAATTCTTTGATCCTGTACTATTTGTGAAGAGGACTTTTCAGATTTTGCTGGTCTGCCGTTCAGACTAAATAGCCTACGAAGTGTTAAATTAGGGGTCTCAACAAACGGGACTGCTTTGCTTTGAAGATAGCCAAACACCTCATCATCGATCTCGATATTTCTCATGTGATACCTCCTCGCTCTTAAATAAGCTGAACTTAAGAACAAGAATAAGTCAAATTCTAATTCTTGCCAAGTCAAATAAGAATTAAATAACGATGGCTAACGCAGAATTGAGCTGATCTGAAAAAGCGCCAGCTTTTTCAGATCAGCTCCAATGACTTGTTATCTTTTGATTTTATAGCGTTTGATGCTGTAAGACAGATCTAAACTGGATGCGGCATGACTCAATTTTTTATCGTTAGTCCACAATGGCATTCCGGCCAACTTCGCTGCCGCTAATAAATGTACATCGACGAAACCTATTCCTATTCCATGTAATTGGTTCCGTTCAACAAAATACAGATATTCATCCAAATTGATGGCTGGGGCTAAAGGAAGGGATCGGAGCAAATTTAGGATCTCAGCGCGGTTACCGATATTACCGCAAGCAAGCTCCCCAATAATAAAAGAGTGGCAAGCAACCTCCGCATCCATTAGAAGCTTCGAGAGGTGACGCTCTCCACGCCGAAAATGATTGACCCAAACAGATGTATCCACGAGCACCACGGTTATGGTGCCTTTGATCGGCGGCGCGGAATTGGGTGCAGATTCCTTTCCGAGCTACCTAATTGGGCTAACCGCTTGCTGCTTTCCCGTGCAATCAGAGCTTCTAGACCGAGTCGAACAAGTGTCGTCTTTTCATTGATCCCTGTCAATTGGGATGCTTTTTCCAGCATTTGGTCATCTATGTTTAATGTCGTTCTCATGTGCATCAATATGCATCATTCATGCATACATGTCAAGGATATTGTTTCCATCAAGACCGGGTAGCCGGGGGCTGTTGCCAGCCCCAAGCCCCCTAAGAACCGTGCGTGATAGTTTCCTATCACACGGCTCAAGCCTCCGCTAAGGTTTCCCTTGTAGGGATTCCCGCAAATTAATAATTACTTCACGTTACCGCATGATTGTCAAAATAGCCATAGGCATGCAGAGCGCACCATCTCACCAAGAAGTGGATGTCCCCTATATCCCATGCAAAACAAAAAGTTTTATTATAGGTCAAAATATTGCCAGGCCGTTCTAAAAAATTATTATGATCATTATTATCATAAAATATCTTTTGCCGTTCGATTTCCCTTGCTATTATATGATGTAAGGCACCAAGGGTCTCTATAGGGGCTTTCCATGTCATTGAATTTCTATAGTTCAATCACAATCAGTTGTTAACCAATATTCCAATGGATGTCCCCAATATCACCCTTGAACCTGATGGGTGACTCGTGCGGATCACTATGTGACCGAGAACCGATAAAACGAAATAACGGGTGCAAACCAGGACGAAAACAAGGTGGCGCTGTTGTGAGTAAAGATCAAGAAAAAATGACCAGTTTTTTTTAAGAGAGAGGTGCTTTTTTACTTGATTGACCCTTTAATGGGTGACAGCATTCATACTAGATGGATACATAAAATTTGCTTATTACCAATAAATTTAGCTTGTTAGGGCGGCCTTCGGCCTGAGCAACTATTGAACTGATTATTATTCTTCTTGACAGAAAGCAAGTCCCTATCTATAATTAAAACAATACTTTTCGGGCACCCTTAAAAAGCAGTGTTTTTGCGCGAGACCTTAGTTCCCCACCACCCACTTTCAAGGTGGTAAAAACAATGGAGCGTTTTGAAATTGGCTCAATAATCAGTACCGGCGTGGTCCGCCCCCTCCTGTTCGCGAATGGCGCCGGACCTGTTTGATGGGGATGTTTCATGCTGAAGATATCTGAAGCCCAACGAGAGGTTCTACAGGCCGCAGCACTTACGAGATACGAAACCGACATGGTCGCGCACTTGACGAAGCGCTCGCCGAACCATGCAACGGTTCTCGGTCCGGACGGTATGATAGAGGCCGTGCGCTTCGGCATCGGCAGCGCGGCAGAGCACGGCTACACCCTGCGCGGGCCCGTGCGACTGTGGCTGGAACTGATGTTCCTGTTCGGCGGCTATTTCGACGAGGATCCTTTGCTGCCCGCCGGCGCTAAGCAGCTGATAGAATGTGACAATCCCGACCGCCAGATGCTTGCGGCAAAACAACTGCACGCGGAAGCGAGTGATTTCCTGGCGCGCATCTCCGGCCCCGGCAACACATATAATCATCAAGCACTGGCTCGCATCGAACGGCTTGCCGCAGACGACACGCCCTTCCACAGGGAGGGGCTGGAGGACCGGCTGTTCGACGCATTCAGCCGGGCACATCCACAGAAGATAGAGACACTGGGGCAGGAGCCGCACCGCCGCATGATCACCCAAGCCATCGACCAGGCCGAGGAGATGGGTGTCACCGCCCCCCGCGGGATAGCCATTTTCCCCGTGATGGCCTTCATCGTCGGTTCGGGCTTTGCGAAAGATCCGCTCTACCCATGGATTTCACGTACGCTTGACGATCCGAAGCGGCCTGATCCCAACGAACGGGCGGCCCGCCTGGAGCAGCGCGCGCGGACATACCTTCGACACGTGCTCGTCAATCTCGGGATTGGATGACAAATCATGTGCCAAGAGACTAACACCGCTCCGACATCGCCGAGCGCGCATACCGGAGACGACCACGTGCTTCGGGATGACTGTGCACGCTGCCAGCATACCAACCTGCATGTGCGCGTACTCAACGCCAGTGACGGAACCACGCCGCTGGCGGGCATCGAGGTGACGGTGTTAGGAAAGGGGATGAAACTGACCGACCCGAACGGTTGGGCCAAATGGCGCCCCATTGCCGCGAACACCTATCGTATCCGGGCACGCAAGAACCTTCACAGCCCCGATCCTGCTGAAAACGCCGCCGTTGCCGTTCCCCACGGGTCAACCACCGAAATCGAACTGCGGATTCAGCCCGTCAATCTGCACCTGCATGTCGATGCGGATCGTGACGGAACCGTGGACAACGACTGGCGCCATAACACACCCTGGACGCCAGGCGCGGGCAGACACGGCGCCATCGTCTTTTTCAACAACGACAACGACGATCGGGACGCAGCCAAGGAGCGGGACTTCGAAAATCCAACAGTGGACACCGCCAGCGACCTGCCTGACCTCGCACCGCTGCATGTCCGCCGTCACCCGGCCGGCGTCGCCCTGCCCGCGAATGTAACCGCGGAATTGCGGGTGTCCGATGCGAATAAGCTGCGCATTATTACACCGGTCACCGCCGCAGGCACTGAAGTGGTGGGGCCCGCACACGCATCCCACACCCTCGACAACGCGACCCTGGGCGGATCCGCCGACATTGCCTTTGCCATGGAAGCCCTGCAATACCCCCACAGCGGTTTCAATGGAAAGCTGACCGTTACCCTTGATATCAAGGTGAACGGCACCTCGGCGCGCACCGAAACAGCCGAGGTGCGTGTGGCGCCGTGGATCATGTTCAACCACAGCAACCAGACGGAGAAAGTCTACGTGGTGAACACCGGTGACAATGGCAGCCTCCGCAGCAGGATCAACTGGGTGCTCACCACCAGAGCGAGCCTGCCCGCCCTTCAGGAAGCTACGGGCGCCACCTACAACGGCGACCGATGGATGCAGGATGGCATGGAACCGGGCTTTGCCGCCATGCCGCGTGCGGGCGCCGCTTCCTGGACCACGCCATCCACCCTGCGCACAGCTCTCGACCGGGGGGCGCCCAGCCCGCCCGATCCGCGGACCACGGAAATCGATTCCTATCCGAAACGCGAACTGCTGGACCGGGACTATGGGTTTCTGGAGGCCGTTGCGCCCACCACCGCCGCCAATTCCCTCGACAGTTTCGGCAACCTTGAGTGTTCCCCCCCTTTCACCCATTCGGGGGCGCATGGTCAACCCGCCCGGAACTATCCTTTCGGCCGGGTGGTATTCGGGGACGACACCAAAGGCCACGGTGCGCCGTCGCGACGCATGCACGCGCGCGTCCGCGCCCTGCTGGCCGCACAGGTGGTGCAGGATCCGTTCCCCATCGACACCAACTGGTTGGTGGTGGGTCACGTGGACGAATTTGTCTGTTTCCTGCCGGGAGCGGGCGGGAGCCACGGCTGGAAGGTGGTGATCGCGAGCCCGCGGCTTGCCTTGGATATCGTGAGAGCGCAGCCGAATTCCACACCCCTCTTTCACGGCATCAACATGAATCGGAGAAATCCCTTCGATACCGCCCACCGGCTTCGCGACAGCTACCCGCTACGCACCTGTGGTGCAATCAAGGGCGCGGGCGGCGCATCCTTTCGAACCTGGCAGACCGAGGCCCAGGCAATCATCGATGCGGTGCGAAACGACGAGCTTAAAGTCAAACTTGATCTGCAGGACAGTGACTTTATCCACCTGCCCGTACTGTTTCAAAAAAACGGCAGCCGCTTCATCGCCTATACCGCGGGGTCGGTGAACATGCTCGTCATCACCAAGGGCGCGGATCTTCACCTGTGCGTACCCAAACCCTTTGGCCCCAGGAGGGCGGCCGGCTGCCGGTTCAAGGCGGACATCCGCACCAAGCTCTCGCCCCATGCGCGGACGGTGCGCTTCATCGACGATTTTTTAACCTATCATGTGGGCCAGGGCGAAATTCATTGCGGCACGAATTCCCAGCGCACCCCCCCGAGCGACCATTGGTGGGAGATGACATGGATCTGATGTCCATGTGCGTGACGCGGCGCCGGTTTATTGTGATGATGGGGGCGGCAGCGGTTTTGCTGCCGGGCTCATGTTTAGGAGGAAAGAAGATGGTAACAGAAAAGGATGTACGCGTACTTTCACAGCTAGAGGGCACGATTTATAAAACCGTGCGTGACGAGTTGTTCCGCCGGGGTGGCGATTTCAGCAATCTTGCCAAGCGTCACGCCCCGGACCCTGACTGGCGGGTCCGGATAACCGCCGAAATTCTGCAGGGCTGGGCCACCCATCGCAGCCTGTTCGGCAAGGTGATTGCCGAGATCAACGGCATCGACTTGGCCGGGCGCCGGGCCACCGTCACCGGGATTACTGGGATATGGGAGGAGTACGAGATGCGCGCGCACATCGAGTATGGGCCCTCCATCCTGCCGCTTGCCTGGGAGCAGGTCTTCAAATTTGCCGGAACCGAACCGGCCTGGCGAACCGCCACCTTCCTTGCGATGATGGCTGGCGTGCCGGTGGCAGCCTCCGTGGAGCCGGCGGCCCATGTCATAGAAAACTCATCCGAGCAGCTCCTGCGTGAGCGGGCGGCGCTGACTCTCACGAAGCTGCCGCGCGATGTGGTAGACCTTCGGCTTGCCGGGCTGTCCGCACGATCGGGAGGGATCGCCGACGCAGTACGCACGGCGCGGGAGCTGATGGAATAAGGGCTGCGGAAATTGATTTTAAGATTAATAAATGCCTACCTTAAGACAGATTCTCGATGGTTTGGCCGCTAACCTTCAATTGCGGCTATGGAGCGCCAGCAGAATAGCCGTTAAGTGGGGTCTGTGGGTCTGGGGTCGCCCACGCGAACTTATTGAAATTTATGAATTAACGTTCCAAAAACAGGTGTTTTTTCTCTTAACACACTATTTTCGGAGGTAAAATTGCTGTTGTAAGCAGCTTGCGATTCCCGAAGATGATACAAATCTCTCGATCCCTTAACCTTGCGGCCCTTTGCCCGAATACCGAGTTTCTCTTTTATTCCTTCGACAAAAATTTTACTTCCAACGGCGATACTCTGAGTCCATTTGATCTCCCGAACATAATTTTTTGCCTTTAGGATTTCTTCAACCCATTTTTTGTGAGAGCTCCTAAGTTCGTCAATAGTTGACATATGCAAAAGATCCATTAACCGCTTGTAATCAATTAATGCATACCTCTCACGGGGCTTTTGGATTTCATTATACCCGCCAAAATTCCATTCTGATGGATGGGTGACCACGCCGGCACGCACCATGTTCAAATCAATATATACAAGGCATTGAATCAGGTGACGGTCGCTTGATACAGCAGTTGCATGATAACCAACAAACCCCGCAGTTAGCGCAATTTGCCTTTTATTAATGGGTGTTTAATGATGGAGCATGATTAACGGTCCGCCTTCGCTGAAAAGCTATGGCGCGACAAGGAGGTGGCATCATGCTCTATCGGTATTGCAGCCAGTTTCTTGCATACTGTCAGTTGGCCGATTTCTCGGCG
>Ga0315537_1001721_pt1 | contig 16997 bp, 14 predicted proteins | sample SalMarSW160270MG_FD_203091 | JGI IMG/M metagenome (GOLD analysis project Ga0315537, IMG submission 203091) | Salt marsh sediment microbial communities from the Plum Island Ecosystem LTER, Massachusetts, United States - Salt Marsh Sediment SW1602-70 ... | reverse complement strand
GGAGTCTGTTAGTAAAGATGAGATAAAATTGAACCAACCCCGTGTCCAGGCCATCTTCAAACTTGTGCCTCTTGCTACTGAGACTGAGTAGTTGGTGAGTCTGCCGATGGCCGATTTAACTAATCAGCAAGAAGGTGTTTTCTTACCGTTTTGTATGCTTCAATTATCAATACTACAGCCAGCAATAATAATATAGCAGCGATGATTCCTATTACGGAAAACCGATATTGACGCAACAGCAGCACTAATGCCCAAACGGTTACTATATTCATAAAAAAGACGGGACCGAGAATAAATCCCAGCTTTCTGCCGGTTTTTTTCAGCCATACCGCAATCACCAAAGCAACCAGTCCAGCCAAAAGCTGGTTGCTTGTGCCGAAGACCGGCCAGATTGCCCTCCAGGCAGGTATCGGATTACCGTTGGGGTCCTTGAGATTTATTAAAACGAATATGGTCGGCAATGCCAGAGTAGCTAACGTAGAGACATAGCGCGAACATGAACCTTTAAGGTCGAGCAGCTCTTCAAAGATATATCGGCCTAATCTGGTAGCAGTGTCTAATGTAGTAAGGATAAAAGCAGACAGTGCCAATAAACCAAAAGAAAAGCCCAGCTTCTCCGGTATACCGAGGACAGACAGGAATTTGGCAATACCTGTACCATAGATTACCAGAGGGTCTTTACCTGTAAGCTCATTACCTTTAGGCAGCATAATCACAGTGCTCAGAGCTATAACTGCGACAACCCCTTCCAGTAGCATTCCTCCATAACCGATGGCTTGTGCGTCTGTTTCTTTGTTGAGCTGTTTCGAGGATGTCCCCGAAGCTACAATGGAGTGAAAACCAGAGCACGCTCCGCAGGCAACCGTAATAAACAGGATGGGGAACAACGTGCCTGTTTGCGGGACGCTCCAGGTGGTAAAAGCCGGATAATGGATAGCATATCCGCCTAAAATTATGCCCACAAAACCTGTCAGCACCGAGGCGTACAGCAGGTAAGAGGACAAATAGTCACGGGGTTGCAGGAGTATCCATACCGGCGTGGTCGAGGCAAAAAAGCAGTAAACGATTAGAATCAGGGCCCAGGTTTTCTTGGGTTCGCCTGCAATAATCTGCGGCATTATATCAGCAGAGATAGGTATTAGTTGACCGAGCCAAACCGCGACAAATACTAATGGCACAAATATCAAAGAGGCCTGTAATATGGGTATTTTCCATTTGTTTATAGCCAATCCGAAGACAACCGCCAGAGCTATAAACAAAAGCGAAGAAGTGGCTACGCCGCCGTTGTCAACAAATGTTATGGCAGTCAGGTCGGCAAAGACAGTTAGGACATAGACCAGCGTCAGCCATATAAATGCCAAAAGGAGTTTGTAAGCCACAGGTGACATATATTGTTTGGCTATCTCTGCGATGGAGCGGGCATTGTGTCGGATGGAGGCGGTAAGAGCAGAGAAGTCGATTACACCGCCTACGAAAATTGAGCCTAATACAATCCACAGAAGAACAGGAATCCATCCGAAAACCAAACCAGCAATAATAGGACCAACTATTGGAGCTGCACCGGCTATGGAGGCGAAATGATGGCCCAGCAATATCATCTTATGTGCCGGAACGCGGTCAATGCCGTCATAATCGGTATGGCTGGGAGTTGGCCGGTTGTTATCCAGTTCGTAACGCTTTACAAGAAATCTTCCATAGAAAACATAGGCCAACAAAAATGCAATCACAGCGGTAAAAAGAATCGTTATTAACATACGATGCTCCCGAATAACTTTAACATAAAAAATTGAAAATCCCCAAATAAATTTGGGTGCTAAATACAAAAAATATTCAGCTCCGCAGTTTATCGTCAAGATGCCTTTTGGCGCTACGGGTTTCTCGTTCGTGTTTTATCGCATGATTTTTAATGGATTTATTACGAGATTTGCGGCGTACGAGCAGCAGAATCGGCACCTCCGACATGGGCAAAAGCTGCCGCAGCCTGCCTACAATAAATCGGCGATAGTTTTCATCAAATATTTTGGGATTATTTACAGACATCTGTATTGTAATTGGATTAACAGCAATTTGCTTTGCATAGTAAATGCTTGGCCAGCTTCTTGCGGATTTGCCCCCAAAGGCTCTTCGGCGTCTGGCTGTTCCAATACCCTCAGCAAGAATTTCTTCAAATGCCTTATTTAGTTTGGCGGTAGGTATCCGAGTTGTTGTTTGCTTGAAAATTTCAGTGGCTAAATCCAAAAGACTCTGAATATTTTTTGACTTTGTTGCTGTAGTAAATGCTATCGGTGCGTAACTTAAACCGGGAAGTATTTTTGTCAGGTAGTTTTCATAATCGCTGGTGACAGCCGAGTCCTTGGCCAGGTCCCATTTGTTGATTACTATTATACAGCTTTTATATTCCTGGATAATAAATCCGGCTAATTGTTTATCGACCTGTGAGACCGGTTCAGAAGCATCGATCAAAAACAGAACGACATCGGCTCGGCGGATAGATTCGGTCGCACGTACGTAACCATAAAACTCAATGCTGTCGGCCATCCTGCTTTTTTTTCTGATACCTGCGGTATCGATGACAATAATAGTTTGGCCGTCTTTTTCAAATCGCACATCTATAGAGTCTCTTGTTGTGCCGGGCTTGTCGCTGACGATAACTCTTTCGGAGCCGACTATAGCATTTAGAAGCGTACTTTTGCCGACGTTGCGTTTGCCGACTATCGCCAGTTTCATTACCGGCTTCGCGGGCCTGGTAGCTTTCAGATGCGAGAGCCTCTCAAAAATTTTGTCGAGCAGGACAGCTTTATTCAGGTTGTTCTTCGCTGAGACGCAAAGGAACTCACCGAAGCCGAGGCTGGAGAATTCCGCAGCGTCTGTAAATAATTTGGCATGATCTGCTTTATTGGCGACGCCGATAACATCAAGGCCGTGTTTGTGCAGGAGCTGAGCAATTTGTTTATCAAGTGGTACGAGTCCATCGCGAATGTCAACCATAAACAGGATAAGATTTGCCGACTCTATCGCACACAGGATTTGCTGCTCGATGTGACTGCTTAGCTGGTCGCAGTCAACTATTCCATAGCCGCCGGTGTCGATAAGCTCGAAATAGACTGTCTTTGGCATGTCTCTTGTAATGATGGTGCTGACACGGTCTCTCGTAACACCTGCGGTCGGCTCGACTATGCTTATTCTCTCACCAGCCAGGGCGTTTAAGAGACTGCTTTTGCCTACATTCGGTCGACCAATTATCGCAACTACTGGTAACGCCATAGTAAAAACCACAAATAAATATGATATATTAAACAGAATTATAACATGATGCCATTTGGTTTTGAAGTATAGATACTCATTAGGGACGCTTTTGCTCCGGCTTGCTTCTGATAAATTTACCGCAGAATGCTGTTTACTGTTTATACAAAAATTGATTATGTGTTATACTTGTTTCCAATCGTAGATGAAAGGACGAATTATTATGGATAAACTGTATGAAAATTCGGAAACTGGGTGTTGTCCGAGGTTTAATCCTGAGCCGTGGGATGAGAAAGAAGTAACCTTCCAGGATAAATTATTTGTTAAAGACTATGTCAGAAGTTTTATGCACATCCCTATTAACTTCGGGAAGGTGATTGTAAGAAATATGGAAATGATTCAAAAGGCGGAAGCTCTTACACCTGAACCTCTTATGCTTTCGGATGAGAAGTCTTCATGGGGTGCCGATATTTATATCGCGGTGAGCAAGGATGTGCCTGGGGCAGAAATGGCCAGAATTTCAGGGACCTTTCTGACTAAGGTCTTTGAAGGGCCGTACAAAAACGCCGGAACATGGGCAAAACAAATGAAAGACTACGTCGCATCTAAAGCAAAAGAGATTAAAAAGATGTACTTTTTCTATACTACCTGCCCGAAATGCGCAGAATATTACGGCAAAAATTATACCGTTATATTGGCGGAGGTTTAAACAAAATCCTCATAATCTCCCCAGTAAACTGGGGGGCTAAATATTAAGGGATGTTTTTTATGGTTCATATTGCTGCTGTCCCTATTCCTTTTACGGCTATAACCATAATTTTCATTGTTTTGGCTGCGATTGTCGGTGCTTTCGTCAGAAGAGTAAGCAGAGATAAATGCCTGAGAGATTTCTCCAGGGATATGGTGACGCTGGAAGATGCCTCCGGTAAGATAATATGGGGTACGTTGAGAGTGGAAAATACCGGCCTGGAATTTGTCTATCCGGAAAAGTACAGAGACGAAGACGGACACGATGAAACAAGCTATATCCTGTATAAACAGGAGTATCCTAACATCGCCGCTTTAATTCGCTTCCATGATGAGCTGAGCGACCGTAATAGAGAAGAAAGGGAAAAGGAGCTTAAAAGAACATATCACCCGACGTTCCTGAGGAGAATGAAAAGAAGAATAAAAAATATCTTTAAAACGGTAAGAGACTCTGTAATGGAGGTGGTGAGCCTGTTGATGAGCCAAGTTAAGAAAGCTACTCCCGCAGGGGCAGTATTATCTTCTCAGGATAAATATGTGTCCAAGATGCAGCAGGAATTGATAAGTACGGTGGGGACTTCTTATGAGCCTTTATTGGAAAGATATATCGGCCATAAAGTTGTCCTCGATATGATTAAGGGCGATAAGATGTTGGAGTATTGCGGAGTGTTAAAAGATTATACAGCCGAATTTGTTGAAATTATGGATGTAAATTACAAGATGAAAGAAGACCAGCCGGCCAGAAAGGCGGATTTAATTGTACCTCGCAAGCTCGGCGTCGTCCGCCACCTGGGAGAATAATGGTTTAGCCGTCACCGGCACGGCGACGATGAAGCGTAAAATCTCAAAACGTGATTCTGAAGTCTTTGTATTCTTGTGGTGAGCCTGCCGAATCCATCGGATCGGCTGGTATTTCGTTGATTATGGTTTCTCGTATGTAGCCGGCAAAAGAGTTTTTAATATCGTTGATACAGTCATCTATCTCTTGTTCAGAGCCTTGAGCGAGCATCTCAACAGTGCCATCGTACAAATTGCGGACAAAGCCGGTTAGCTGATAGCGATTAGCTATGCGTTGAGCGGTGAAGCGAAAACCCACACCTTGAACTTGTCCCGTGAAAATTATGTGTTTGGCTATCTTATCCATTTCTAATTGATTATTTAGCACTATTGGTCTTTTGTCAACCGATTGGTGCAAATGAACAATTTCAGCGTTGGATAGTATAATGTAAATTTGGGTTCACTTGTGTCCTAAAGTTGAGTATAATCCTGCCTGACTCCGCCAAAGCGGGGAGAGGTTTTATAGTAGTAGAGCATTATGCCAAGAAAGACAAAGAAACAATTAGAAAGAGATGAGCAGATTTACCAGCTTACTACGCTGGTGGCGGGGGAGTTCTCGCTTCAGGAGGTGCTGGATAAACTCGCAGAGGCGGCGGTGAAAATCGTCGGCGTCAAGGCCTGTTCAATACGTCTGCTGGATGAGCAAACTAATGATTTGAAGATGCGAAGCACTTACGGGCTCAGCAAAGAATACCGCAATAAAGGGCCGGTTACTAAAGATGATGTCGTGGTCAAAGCTGCTTTTGCAGGCGAAGCGGTGGTGCTGGATGATATGCGGGTCGACGACAGGGTCAAATACAAGGAGGCAACCATTAATGAAGGCCTGGTTAGCCAGCTTACCGTCGCCATGCAATTCAGGAATAAGCCGATTGGCGTGCTTCGGCTTTATAGTCCCAAGCCGATGCACTTCGAAGAAGATGATATTAACCTTGCGCGGGCGGTTGCCTCGCAGTGTGCCGTTGCGATAACCAATGCTAAGCTATATGCCAGGGCTATTGAAGGAGCACGAGCCGCTGAACAAATGCGGCTGGCAGGTTTTATCCAGCGAAAGATGATTCCGGAAAAGGCGCCACAGATAGTGGGATTAGATATTGCGGCTACCTACATTCCTTGTTTTGATGTTGGCGGCGATTTTTATGATTTTCTTCAGATTGCCGACGGTTGCGTTGCAGTAGCGATTGCTGATGTGATAGGCAAAGGGATTCCCGCTGCGCTGATGATGAGTTTGTTTCGAGGTGCCTTATGGGCTTATATGGATATCGAATACGGCGATGATAACGTCCAGCTGGATCCTGGTGAGCGATTCGGCAACAGTGATTTACTGGAGAGAGATTTACAGTGTGCTGCGAATATCTTCTGGAGCCAAGGGGCTATCAATAAACTTAATAAAATGGCCTGCAGAGAATGCAGTGATGGCGAATTTATCACGCTCTTTTACGCGGTTGTTGATGCTAAAGAACAGATTGTAAGCTATTGTAATTGTGGGCATGAGCCGGCTGTGCTTATAAGAAACGGCGAGTTTGTTGATTTGGAAAAAGGCGGACTGGTGCTTGGAGTTGACGAAAAGGCGAAATATGAAATTGAAACTGTTGAGCTGAAAAACGGAGATTGTTTGATTTTCTATACCGATGGGTTGATTGATGTGGCTAACTTTGAAGGCCAGTTATGGGACAGGGAAAATTTATTGGAGACCGCAAAAAAATTTGCCGATGGCACGGCTCAGCATATGCTTAAAAATATATTGGCTTACAGGAGACGGTTTGTCGGGCTTGCCGACCAGATTGATGATACAAGTATTATTGTTGTCAAGCTTAGTAAATAGTTCAGGCTGAGTTGATTAGTGAATTAGCAAATTAGTGAAGTCAAAAACAATGAACTAATTAACCAATTAACCAATCAACTAACTTGCTAACTTCCTTAGATGGCGGATTTGATTATTACGATTGATGGGCCTGCTGCCAGCGGCAAGAGCACCGTCGCCCGTCGGCTGGCAGAAAAGCTTGGTGCGACATTTCTTGATACCGGTGCGATGTATCGGGCTGTAACGCTTGCCGCTATGCAGACCGGCGTAGATATGAATGATGAAGATGAATTGCTCAGGATTATGCAAAAGAGCAACTTTCGGTTCTCAGCCGAACAGGATAAAATGACGGTTTGCATAAATGGGGTGGATGTTACTGAGCAGATAAGGCATCCAGAGGTTACCGCCAACGCCCGGTATATTGCCTCAAAGGCTTCGCTGCGGGCTGAGTTGGTTCGGATGCAAAGGCAATTTGCGGAAGGGGCAAAAAAAATAGTCACCGAAGGAAGAGACCAGGGCACAGTGGCGTTTGAAGACGCTGATATAAAGTTCTATCTGACGGCTGATTCGTGCCAAAGGGCTAAAAGAAGACGAGCTGAGCTTCAGGCGAAAGGAGGCATGGAAAGCCTGGAGCAGACACGAACGGCCATAGAAGAAAGAGATAAAAATGACGAAAGCCGAACGGTTGGTCCATTGAAACCGGCTGACGATGCTATTGTTATCGATACCACTAATCTAACATTAGAGCAGGTTGTGGAAAAAGTTTTACGCTGTGTGAAAGAGAAATGCCCGAAGAAAAGCTGAAAGCGATATGGTACTGGATTGCCCGATGGGCTTGCAGAATTTTTTGTATTCTTTGGTTTCGCATTCGCGTTTACGGCAGAGAAAATGTCCCTGTCGAGGGCCCTTTTATATTAGCGAGTAACCATCAAAGCTACCTTGACCCGGTTTTATGTGGAGTTGGACTGAAGCGACGTTTGACGTTTCTCGCCCGCGATACACTTTTTCGCAATAAGTTTTTTGCATATCTGATTTCTTCGCTAAACGCCGTACCCGTAAAAAGAGACCAAGCAGATGTATCATCGATTAAAACAGTTATTGCCAGGTTAAAACAAGGCTGTGGCGTTTGTCTTTTTCCCGAAGCTACACGCACAAAGGACGGAAAAATCCAGCAGTTTAAACCGGGACTGGGTCTTTTGTGCAGGCGGTCGGAGGCTGTGATTGTGCCGGTATTAATTGATGGAGCCTTTGAATGCTGGCCGAGGCATAAGAAAATCTTCTCTTCTGGTACTGTTACAATCTCTTACGGGCGGGCAATAGCCTCTGAGCAGATACGTGGTATGGATGATAAGAAACTTGCCGAGGTTTTAACGGACAGACTTCGACAGATACAAAAATGGCGCAGACTAAAGCAGGGTAAGCAGCCATACGATTACTTATAAATTGTCAAGCCATCTCCAATCCTCTACTGAGGCGGATGCCTTTGAAGTCGCCAACCCTTGTTTTTAGAGGAGACCACGTAACTTTGTCATATCTTACAAAGCTAATACGATGGGTTTCGTAGCAGCTTATTAGAAAGATTGGAATTGAGAAGTGAGTAGGATTGGCTGTGCCCGCAATTTCTTTCTTGGTGTACGCTCGTTCTATATAGCGTACCATGTTCTTAGAAGTCTTGTTATGAAGTAGAACTTTACAGAGTAGTGCTGGCGTTGTTCTCAAATAAAATTATACATAATTGCGATTATCCTGGCGTTTTGATTTAGTTTTTCAATTTTTAACCTGGCATTCAACAAAATACTATTTAAGTATTTGCATATATACTTAAGTAGGTAAAAAACAAAGCTCTTTTTGTATTCGATAACTAACAGTTTTCAATTGACAATTTTGGGCTGTCATTTTTTGGCTGTTTTGTTTAAATGAGTGGCTATACGATAAAGCTGGAAATGTGTCAAATGCAATTATTTCCAGCAGAGGTTATAAGGTGAATAGTCTTTTCGTCTAATCGAAAAGACTATTCACTTAAAACACAAATACTCTATTCTCTTGCCTGTTTTTTATTTCCAGTATTCTAAACCCTATCACCTAAACACTATCCCCTATCTTTCTTATTTCCAACGGAGGGGGCGGAGTTCTTCTTTTCCTTCGACTTCGCTCAGAGCCTGCCCTGAGCTTGTCGAAGGGACAGGGGTGCGGATGAATCTTATGATTACATTATTCCGGAGACTATAAAAGTAATTCTGAAACATAGAGCATCCTTGCTACAATAATAAGTGAGTTGTAGCAGGTGCAGTTATGCTTGGAACGTGACCGCTAAAACAATACCACAAAATACTAACAACAGCCGAAAAACCTCCGATTCTAATAAAAAGTTAGGGGTATAGCTATTTCTGTAAATCCTCTTTGGTCCGAAAATAACCCGTTCTTTAACTCGTTAACAAATATACCGGCAGATATTACAACCATCATCCACTATTCTTACTCATAACTCTTGACTTTGAAGAATGGATATGTTATTTTATAGTAACTCCATGGAGGGCAGAGCCACGATGCTGGCTTTTTAAATCCCAGTTCTTTCTCAGTCGTAACACTACCAAGGATGAGTTTTGAGTAAGAACTATTTTGGTTTGCTGATTTCGTTGTACTGTTAAAGCATGTGGCACATACGCTTATCAGATAAAACAATGATTGTCAGAGCCGATAAAATCGATCAAACCTGTATGTGTAGATAGCAGAAAGGTATCGAAAAATGAAAAATAAATTGAACGTAAAAAGGCTCAATATATGGACGATTTTGGCTTGGCTTTTCGTTGTGACCAGCCTGGTTTTTGCCGGTTGCAGCAAGCAAATTGCTGACGTTAAGGAGAGCCAGATTAAGCTGCAAAACGTCGTGCAGGCTCATTCTCAGCAAATAGCAGCCAATGCAGCAGACGTACAAGCCGTTGGTGGGGCTGTAAATGGTATTGCGCAGAAACAAACAACAATGCAGCAGCAGATTACAGCTTTGCAAAGTGACAATGAGTTGTTACGAGAGCAGATGATGACGATACTCAAGCAGTTCAAAGAGCAGCTCTCTCAGATCAGCGCACAAATCAGCTCACCAGGGATGGCGAGAAAATAAAGCCTCCGTTGTGAAGTTTGGCGAATAAGTCTAATATCGGCTAATAATTGACTTGTCGTAGAGACCCGGAGAGTTAACATTACAGGTACAAATCGATATTCTACAGCCTTGACCTGTGGGGTGCGTAGTGCTGAAAAACATATCTTTTTCTCAACAGCTTGAGCAGAGTAATTGCACGTAGAAATCCACATTCATTTAAGAAATTGATCGTACTTGCCCTAATACTACATCGCAAAGAAATATGTCGCAGTGCCTGCCTGGAGAAATTTTTCAGAACCAGCTATTTTATTTCTATTGAGCCTACATTCGTTCTGAGGCAGACCTTTCCTTGACCTGAGCCTATTGTCCCCTTCATTGATTTACCGATTTTGCCAACCACGGTTACCGGCTTATCGGTTTTTATAGATCCTACATTCGTTGAGACATCCAACTGTGCTGATAATCGAGGCGGGCCTGTGAATTCGATGCTGCCGACATTAGTTGTGATATCTGCACAACAGACGGCGTCGGCGGTGTCCGAGTATTTCACGTTTATAGAACCTACGTTTGCATTGAGGTTGAGGTCTGCGACAACCTGGTTACAAATAATAGAACCAACTTCTACTGATGCTTTTGTTCGGCCTTTTATGTCCGAGGTCTTTATAGTTCCTACATGAGTTGAACAAATCAGCTCCAACTGTTTTGGAGCTGTTATTTTGAAATTCACAACAAGCGAGTTCCTCTTTAAGCCGGCAGGTTTTATAGCCTTGATGGTTATCTTTTCACCAGAGGCTTCCACTTCTATCCTGACCTCTTCAGCAAGCTCACGAGCTTTTTCTATTGTGCGAGCCTTTACAATTATTTCAGCGGTGATATTGCAATCGGTTACATCGGAACCAACAACAGTGATTGAACCGACGTTTGTTTCAATATCTAGTGCCGTTGCGTCTTTGACGGGCACAGAAACACGCTCAGTCTTTTCGTATTTGGCTTTAAATACGTCACCTACGTTAATACAGCAGCCTGACAGAAGCATCAGCAGGCACAAAGAAAGCACTAAGCCACAGTTTATAAAACATTTTGTCATTTTCTACCTCTTTGGTCATTCAATGGACTCGTCTCAGTTGGTCTCCTGTTATACGAACGCCGGTTGTTTGCATTTGTATCATGGATAAAGGACTCGAATTTGCCAAAAATCATTTTGCCCGCTGAGGTTTGAAGAGAGCTGGTTACACTAATAACCACTTCCCGTCCAATTTTATTACGGGCGCCTTCAACAACAATCATTGTCCCATCATCCAGATAGCCGATACCTTGCTCAGCCTCTTCACCTGGTTTTATGATTTTAACCTCCATGGTTTCACCGGGTAAAGCTACTACCTTTAGCGAATTGGCCAGGTCGTTAATATTTATAACGTCAACACCGCGGACCTGAGCAACCTTGCTCAGGTTATAATCAGTTGTGGCCAGCCGACCGTTACAGCCCTTAGTGAACATCAGCAGTTTCTGGTCAACACCTTTTACATCCTCGATTTCAGGAACCACTGTATCGTCGATCTGCACGTCGATAACCGGATTCGTCTGCATCTTGTTAAGTATATCAAGTCCCCGTCTTCCGCGGTTACGCTTGAGCTTGTCCGCCGAGTCAGCTATCAATTGCAGCTCATTGAGAACGAAGCGCGGCACAAGCAGCGGAGCGTCAAATAATCTGCTCTGACACAGGTCTGCTATCCGCCCATCAACGATTGCCGAGGTATCCAATACCAGCGGACGGGCTCCTTTGGTCTGTTTGGCAAATTCAACGTAAGGGATAACAAAACGCACGTCATCCTTTGTCCGCATTATGATACTGATGGTAATATAACATACGCATATTCCCATCATCCATTTGATTGCTGTTATCGCATAAGGGGTTATGTCAATCCTGTATGTAGCCATAATCATATCTACCAGAGGTGCCAAAGCCCAACTTATAAGTACTCCGACCAATAAGCCAAGAAACACTCCTGCCAGGGCACTGAGCTTGTTCTTGGGTGTAAAAACATCCAACAGGAAAACAAATAACGCCATGCCCATACTGCTCCAGACAATCGCATTAAAGTTTGCACTACGGATTTCTTCCGAAGGTTTTCCGTCTTCACCCACAGCAATGTTTTGTGAGGTTAAATTAACGAATAAGACCGCCATAATAACCGTAAGAAATATACTTCTAAAAATCCAAAGCAACATAGTTATGAACCTCCCAATTATGACAAAATTATGTTATTTACAATCACAGTTATTATTATACCCTCCATCCGAAACGCAATCAATAAAGACATTATTTGATTTCTGTTTATATAAAGGAATTAACAACCAGCGCATGCCAGCGTGTAATAGATTCAAGCATATCTTGGATATGGCTGAATTCCGGGGTGACATAGTGAACAACAATCGCCAAGACCGATCAGAGGATTATAATGGGGTAAGTTCTCGGGAAGGATTGACTCACAATAAGCACATACATTCACTGAATACAATATAACAGCAGCCGTATGTAATATATGACAAACCTTCTTTAAGGGGATTCGATGTTCGTATCTCTATTCTCGTAGCAGTTGTTTTTAATCCCTGAATTTAATTCCTCATGTTTCTTCGGTTTTCTGCTCTGCATAATTATCGTTGTCGGCTTCGTTCTCAACATCAAGGTTTTCCTGCTCGCTGCTTTGAACCTCCACCGTTTTACTTTTGCTTGCTTTTGGTTTGCCCATCTCAGACTGTTTATCCTCATCAGCCTTTTCCTGGGCCTGTGCAGGTGGGTCCACTTCGATTTTGGAAGATGAGCTGTGAACATCTACCGAGTCTTTTTGATGACCCGATTTAGCTGTTTGTTCTTCGGATGACCACTGAACCCTTCGCAAACTCAAACCAATCTTACGGTTCTCAGAATCAACCTTAAGAATCTTAACTTCGACCTCGTCGCCCACCTTAACAACATCCTGAGGCTTCTCAATCTTGTGGTCGGCAAGCTCAGAAATGTGCAAAAGACCTTCCAGGTCCGGTTCAAGCTCAACGAATGCCCCGAAATTTGTCAGCTTGGCAATTTTGCCTTTTATTATGTGGCCTGGAATATACTTCTCCGGAATAGCACGAACCCAAGGGTCTTCGTTCATCTGTTTTATCCCGAGCGATATACGCTGTTTTTCTTCATTTACCTCAAGGACGACGCATTTTAACTCTTTGCCCTTCTGCAGGGCCTCGCTCGGATGTCCATATTTCTTTGTCCAGCTTAAATCAGAGATGTGTATCATACCGTCTATACCCGGCTCTATCTCCACAAAGGCACCGAAATTAGTCATACTCCGTACTTTAGCAGTAACAATCGTTCCGGACGGGTACTTCTGGGCGGCTATTGTCCATGGGTTCATTTCGGTCTGTTTCAGCCCAAGCGAGATCTCCTGTTTTTCCTTGTTAACACTAAGCACAACTACCTCGATCTCATCTCCGAGATTAGCAATTTCACTGGGATGTGTCAGACGCTTCGTCCAGCTCATCTCGCTTATATGCACAAGCCCTTCAACCCCGTCCTCAAGTCGGACAAACACCCCATAGTTCATCACATTTACAACCCTACCCTTTACCCTTGCTCCAATCGGATAGCGTACTTCGATATCCTCCCAAGGACTGGGCGTCTTTTGTTTCAAGCCCAGCGAGATCTTTTCATTCTCCTTATCAACACCAATTATAACACATTCGATATGCTGATCGAGTGCAACAACTTCCGATGGATGTGATATCCTGCCCCAGCTTAGATCAGAAATATGCAGTAAGCCATCCAGGCCGCCCAAATCGACAAAAACGCCAAAGTCGGCGATGTTTTTCACCACACCTTTTCGCAATTGACCAACCTCAATCTCCGACAGTATCTTTTCCTTGCTGCTTCGGCGTTCCTCCTCAATAAGCTTGCGTCTTGATACGACGATATTCCGGCCCTCAACATCGATCTTGAGAATTTTGCACTCTACTTCCTTGCCGATGAATCTGCTGATGTCGCCCGGCTTTCTGATGTCAACCTGTGAAGCCGGCAGGAACACCGGCACTCCAATATCGACAAGTAAACCTCCCTTGATACGCCTTATAACTCTGCCGCTGACGACATCTCCCTCTTTCTTCGTATTGATAATCGTCTCCCAGCCTTTGATGACGTCGGCTTTGCGTTTGCTCAACAAGATTAGTCCGCTTTCGGAGTCGGTATCTTCAAGAAGCACTTCGATCTGTCTGCCCCCAACTATCTCTTCGGGACCTTTGAATTCACCCGCATCTACAACTCCTTCACTTTTCAAACCGACCTCGACAATGACATCATTGCCGATTTGCGAAACGATAGTTCCTTTTAGAATGGTCCCCGGCAGGCGTGAATCTACTTTCGTTCGAAGGGCTTCTTCCAGAAATTCGTTTTCTTTTTCACTAAATAACTCCTCGACCTGCTGGTTGAGCGTTTCTTCTGATAATCCTAATTTGTTAATTATGTTTCTGTCTACCATACACCTGAATTCTCCAGTGGAGTCTCAATTTTCGACTTATCGGCGCCCCCACAAACACGACGATAAGCCCTTGTGCAACTCTGCACACATATAAACTAACTGAAAGTGAACTAAAGTTTTGAGTGCTTAAAGTGCCTAAAATCTTGACTGTCGTCAGGCAATTTTGGAATCAGACTTAATTTTAGCTCACTTTATGTACTTTAGCTTACTTTATGCACTTTGGAGCCAAGTTACCAGTTACAAATTACCAATTTTTATAAAGCTTCCAGCTTCCTTACAAATTCATCTATTATCCATTCAGGTGTCGAAGCTCCTGCTGTAACGCCCGCTATATTTTTACCAAAAACTTCACTTATATCAAGTTCATTCCAGTTTTGCAAATGAAACGTCAGCTTATTTTCTTTTTTGCACAACTCTGCCAATTTTCGCGTATTTGCACTTTCCAGCCCGCCGAGCACAAACATTACATCAACTTTTTTGCAGAGTTGCACTGCTGATTCCTGTCTTTTTATCGCCTCCTGGCACAGAGTATTGATTACCTTCATCTCGCTGAAGCTGCTGCGTGCTATCGCACCGAGGAATCTGGCGAAGTGCTCGGGGCTTTGAGTAGTTTGACAAACGATTCCCAGTCTGGCACTTTTAGGTAATTTATGCAAATCCGATTCATCGGCAATAACCACAACGTCCTTTGCACAGCCCACTACCGCCTGCACTTCGGGATGATTTTTATCGCCAATCACAACTACCTTATAATTTTCTTTTTCCAGCTCCTCAGCTATGTGCTGCACCCTTTTAACAAGCACGCAAGTAGCATCAACTATCTTAATGCCCTTTTTTTTGAGCTGCTCTAACTGCTGCGGAGCCGCACCGTGCGAACGGATAATAACCGTACCTCGTTCGATTTCTTCCACGCTGTCGATGGTATTCAGGCCGGCTTTTGCCAGCCGCTCCACAACGTCTCTGTTATGAATAATTGGCCCGAGACTATAGACTTTTTTTTCCTGGGCCAATACTCTCTCTGCTGTGCGAATAGCATTCCTAACTCCGTTACAAAAACCACAAGTCTCTGCAACCAACACTTTCATAGAAAATCAGCTTAGCAAATTGTTATTAGTTCATTCCAGTGGTTCAATATAGATATTTCGAAACTCTATAGGTGTACCTTCACTTTGTAGGCATACCCTGCCGGATTTCTCTGAACAATTTGTGGCCACATTTTGCAAAACGCCATTGACCAATACTACTACCCAGTTATCCTTGCAAACAATATCGTACGCATTCCATTGTCCGACTGGTTTCTCACTACTACTTTTAAGCTTTACGGTTCTGCGTCCACTGACTCGCTGTCCTCCTTCGGCATGTTCTTTGAACTCAACGCCGCCGATAGCCCAAAAATCGCCCGCATTTCCGGAGGCTAATTGGCACTCAAGGCTCTTTGGCCAGACTACGTCATCGCCGCTATTATGAATAAGTACGCCGCTGTTGCCGCCCTTTTCCGGCCATCGCCACTCCACATGCAGCAGATAGTCGGCGTAAATTTTCTCTGTACGCATATAGCCGTTAGGCTTTCCCTCACAACGAATCATACTATCCACAACTGACCAGGTCTTGGTCACATCGTGGTTTGGGTCCGGGACAAAAAGCTTCCAGCCTATAGGGTCTTTGCCGTTGAAAAGGACGATTTTCTCTTTTGGAATGATCGGCTTGTTTTCTTGTTCTTGTACCACGGCGCCTAAAGCAAACAGTGTTATTGTCACGACAAGTACTACTGCTACCATCATATAGCGTTTCATAAGATCTCCTTTTGCCTTGGTAAAATATCATTATTTCAGATTAGTTTCGTCTTGCCGGGCATTGCTACAGGCTGCATCGGCAGATCGCCGAACTCGTATTTCGACGGACTCAGATCCAGCTTTGATGCATTTATCACCCAGTCCCACTTCAGCGCTCTGCCTGTATAAGCGCTCATCCGTCCCATTATACACGTCAAGGTGCTCTCAGCGATACGTTTTCCTTCATTTAGCACCTTTGCTTCCCGAATAGCTGCAATTTGTTCGGCGTGCTGCCGCAAGCAGGGGTCGGAGCCATTCCATGCATATTCGCGTGGATTCCCACCATCTATGAAGGTTCGACTGAAGTCCATATATGCCGAGCCTTTCGTCCCAACCAACCGCTGGTCGTTCCTATCGCTGCCGCCGTCGATCTGAGCACCCATATACTCAGTCCGCACACCGTTTGGATACTCATACTCGACAGCAAAATGGTCATAAACATTGCCGTACTCCGGAGCAGTTCGTACCTGCCGACCGCCCATACCAATGCACTGGATTGGATGCGCATCCAGCACCCAATTCATAATGTCTAAGTTATGAACGTGCATCTCGACAATAAAGTCACCGCTAAGCCAGGTCCAGAATAGCCACTTTTTGAACTGCCATTCCATATCAGACCAATCTGCCTGACGCTCTCTCGGCCCCCAATCGAGCATCCCCCCACCAATTCTCACACACTGGCCGCTCAGAATCTGCCCTAAGGCACCGTCGTGGATACTCTTTATACCTTCCACCAAATGTGATATCCGTCGCATCTGTGTACCAGCAACTATCGTCAGCTTCTTTTCATCTGCTAACTCCGATGATGCAATCACTGAGCGAACACCTATTGGATCAACCGCCACAGGTTTTTCCATAAAGACATGCTTGCCTTCTTCTATGGCGGCCTTTAGATGTTCCGGTCGAAAGTGCGGCGG
>Ga0315537_1001718_pt1 | contig 17023 bp, 10 predicted proteins | sample SalMarSW160270MG_FD_203091 | JGI IMG/M metagenome (GOLD analysis project Ga0315537, IMG submission 203091) | Salt marsh sediment microbial communities from the Plum Island Ecosystem LTER, Massachusetts, United States - Salt Marsh Sediment SW1602-70 ... | reverse complement strand
TTATTGCCTCCGCTTTTTTCCAGCGCCTTTAGTATCATCTCTTTTTCGCTTTCTTCCAATCCGCCCCCGGTTTGAGTATTATCGACCCGGGCCAAAGGTGCCGTTTCTGTTTCATCTTCAATACCGATATGCTCGATTTCGATCTCCCCGCCGGCGGCAAGAATCATTGCGCGCTCTATAATATTCTTCAACTCGCGAATATTTCCCGGCCAGTCGTATGATTTAAGTAGTCCGATGACTTCCTTCGACAAACCCCTATTCCGATATCGCCCCTGCGATAAAAAATATTCGGCCAATTCGGGGATATCATCCGCGCGCTCGGCCAGGGTCGGAATTTTTATCGGAAAAACATTTAACCGGAAAAACAAATCTTCTCGAAACCTGCCTTGATCAATTTCGTCTTTTAAATTTTTATTGGTGGCCGCGATAACACGGACATCAACCTCCACATTATCAACACCCCCGACTCTGACGAACTGCCTTTCTTCAAGGACCCGGAGTAATTTTGCCTGCAGCGCCGGTGAGGTTTCGCCGATTTCATCGAGGAAAATCGTTCCCCCGTCCGCCAGCTCAAAACGCCCCAGTTTACGCCTGTCGGCGCCGGTGAACGCCCCTTTTTCATGCCCGAAAAGTTCCGATTCGAGCAGTGTTTCGGTAAGGGCGGCGCAGTTGACCGGTATAAATGGTTCGTCACGGCGCAGGGAATTTTCATGTATCAAATGAGCCGCCAGTTCTTTGCCGGTGCCCGATTTCCCGGTCAGGAGGACGGTCGCTTCGGTCGGCGCTACTTTGGTAATCATATCGAGCATATCTTTTGAGGCGGCTGATTTTCCGATAAACTTATCATACAGGACGTTTTTTAATTCTCCCGCCAAAAACGAAGACAGCCCGCTCAGTTTCAGTCTTTGCTCCAGCTTACGGCAAAGAATCACAAGTTCGTCCATCGGAAACGGCTTCATAATATAATCGGCGGCACCCTTTTTCATGGCTTCGACCGCCGTCTCGACGGTGCCATAAGCGGTCATCATCACCACCTCCGAATCACCCTTTTGTTTCGCCCTGGCGAGAATATCGAGACCGGAAAATTGGGGCATGGTCAGGTCGGTAATAATTATATCGTATGAATGCCGCTCGATTAATTGAAGCGCTTCGGCGGGCGAATTGACGGCCGTAACCGAGAACCCGGCTTCGCTTAAGGCGCTCTCGACCAGATAGGTCATTTTTGATTCATCGTCTATGACGAGAATATTGGCCATGTCATTTATCCTTTATCTGCAGCCGGCAGTACCATCCTGAATACGGTTGGTCCGCCTGATTTGCTGTCCAGAGTTATCTCACCACCCATATCATGAATTAATAGACGTGAATAGTACAAACCCAATCCGGAGCCACTTGTTTTTGTAGTATAAAACGGCTCGAAAATCATCTTCTGTTGTTTTTTATCCATGCCCGAACCATTATCGGTTACGGTTATTGTCGCGTGACGTCCGCTTATTTTATAAGCGATGACGACTTTACCGCTATCCTTTTCTTTAGCCGCCTCGGCACCATTCAAGATAAGATTTATTATTACTTGGCGCAAGGCAACCGGGTTGGCATTCACGTTTGGCGAAGATTGAACCGGTTTGAAAACGAGCGAAATACCGTTCTGCTTCAACCTGAAACCAAATTGCTGGACGATTTTCTCCAGAAATTCCTTCAGATTTATGAGCTGCAATTTAAGCGTTTTCCGGCCGGAGGCAAAGTCAAGATAGTCGCTGACTATACCGTTCAGACGATCGGTTTCCTCTATGATAAAATCCGCTTCCCGGGCGCCGCTTTTTTTAAGCCGCTCGGCTGAAGCGCGTATAATCATCAGTGGATTTTTTACTTCGTGCGAAACCACCGCCACCATCCGGCCCAGATTGGCCTGCGATTGAGAAACAAAAAGCGACCTTTCGGCAACATTGATCCGTCGCTGTATAAGGAAAAAGAAAAAGCCGAATATTAATCCGCCACATACGGAAATTATTGAGGAGAAATACAGGTTGTTTCTTAAATCCAGAAGAACCTCCGTATAATCGACATCGGCCTCGACACCCAGCGCCGCGACGACCGCTTCGGTCGAGTCAATCAATGGTGCAAAAGCCGATTTCAAAATGATTCCGCCGACCCGATAGCTCTCGGTTACCACCGGTCTGATAATAAACTCGAGTTCATCCGACCAATCGCGGGCGAAAATCGAATCGATATAAACATTATTTAATGCCGCCAGATAATAGATGGAATCGGTGTCCGTCTGAGTTGTCGCCAGATATTTATAATTTTGGTCGATAACAAACACTTCGGAGAGTGAGTCGGCCATCTTAATCTTGTCGATTATTTCCAGCGTGGAATCATAAGCCGATAGATAGCCGTCGACCAGCGAACTAACCAAATCGGGCGAAAAGTCGGATCCACCCAGATGCGCGATTGCCGCCAGTCGATGCGCCAGTTGATATTCAAAACTTTTCTCGGTCCGGGCATAAAACAGCCACCAGGCCAGATTGACGAGAATAATGATAATGACTGTGAAGGCAATAATGGCGATGGTTCGTTTCGCTCGTGATATCATGCGATTATTATCGACACCGCAGAGTTTAGAGTCAAGAAGAAACTGGATTGACACCTGGAAAGAAAATGCTGAAATGGCAATCATGAATTTTCTATTGACAATGGCTTGAGAATATATTATTGATTCTGGTGTAATCACTAAGGGGGGTTGGTGACAAAAGACAGACGCAAATCGGATCGCCGGCGCATCGCGTATTTTATGCGTGTTTATGACCGCGATACCGATAAATTTGTCGGCAATCTGGTGGATATTTCTGATCATGGTTTAATGCTGATCCGCGAAAAACCGTTTGAGCCGGATACCGAAATCAGGCTGAAAATCGGCCTTCCGCGAAAGAAAGAGGGGCATGACCGGATTCTTTTCGACGCTCGTTGTCTATGGTGCCGACGTAATATCCACACCGATTTTTTCGACACCGGCTTCAGACTTCAAAATATATCGCCCGAAAACAGTGAAACTATCACGCGCCTCGTATCGGAATATTTGCGGAGAGATTAGTCTTCAGTTCTGATGTCATGGTACTCACGGCAATCTCGATAGAGTGTGTCAATACTGGATATTTATCCGGCGAAGTCAATCTCTGGCAGGATAGGCGTCGCCTGCCTGAGAGGAATAATAGTGAGTAAACTCGCTAGATGGATCAGCCATCACCAGGTTCTGATCTTCTATTTTTTGGTTTTCAGTATATCGTGGCCGGCAATGATAATGCTGTTTTTTGTACTTCAGCAGAACTCTGCCTTACAGGCATTGTTCGGTTTGATAGCCGCTTTCAGCCCGGCTCTTGTTGCCCTTTTAATAAGCGCTATCTCCAGACCGAGTCCAAAAACAGCCGGAACGCCGATAAGATGGATTGCCTTTGCAGGTGCATGGTTATTCACCTGGGCAGTCTTATTGTTGCATACATGGCGGGTACGTGGTGTCACACCGGAACTGCAAATCATCATTCCGGTTGGGCTTGTCGCCGTCCTTCCAGCTTGGCTGGTTTCATGTGCTTATTCACGAATCCCGGGAGTTAGAGAGCTTTTTAAGACTCTTCTGCACCCGAGAGGGCATATTCTCTGGTATTTGGCGGCAATATTGACTGTTCCCTCAATACAGATAATCGGTGCCGGTATAACTGTCCTGGCGGGCGGTGAAGTCAGTTTCGAAGTGAGCGACATGTCAATCCCCGCTGCCTTCATTTTTATTGTGCTGACTTTTCTGCATGGTTTTCTGGTCTCAGGCGGCATTAATGAAGAAACTGGCTGGCGCGGATTTGTTCTGCCCCGTTTACAGGCCAGATTCCCGGTTATAGTCGCTGTCGCAATTGTCTGGTTTTTCTGGGCATTATGGCATGTACCGTACGACTTGGGTACAGGCACACCCATGGGGGCCATTTTGCAAAATCGCATCCTGTTCAACTTCGTTTGGGCAATTCTCTTTACATGGGTATACAACCGTACCGGCGGCAGCCTGCTGGCCCCGGCGATTTTTCACCCCGCTATGAACACTTTCGGAGACGCATTGCCGCAGACCGATGCTGCCTCCGCACTCTTTCTGATCTTGACGTTGGCTATAATTCTCCGTGAGCGTATGTGGAAAAAACTGGCCGAGGATAATCCTGCAGTGCACGAATAAGTACCGGGCTTACCGTGACAAGATTATATCCATCTTAGGCACCTATTTTTTTATGCCATTGTTTGCGGAATAATAGGCAATAAGATTACACTGTGCTTGTAACGGGCTTGCCGGATTTTAGCCATTCGATGGCGGGTGTGAGTTCGTCGAAGAAGCGGATATTATAGCCCCGCTTGATTGCTATTTGCTCAAAAAAGCCCGATCTTTCTTTACGCTCTTTGGCGTTCATTACCGCAGCCTTTTTAATCGCTTTTAGGTCGGTCAGTTTGGGGAATTCCTTGGTAACTATCCATAAAGAATCAAAGATACCCATTGGTCCCTTCAAATCGCGAAGATCGACCAGGACTTCATAAATTTGATATTTATGGCAAGACTCAATAACCTCACGGGCCATTGATGCGATACCGTCACGGGTTCGATTCCCGGAGGCCCGTATATATAGATAATTTTTTTCTTTTTTTATATCCAGTTCGTATGACATTTTTCCTGCAATAATCGCGCTATTAAAATGGCTCGTCCAACTCAATACTGATAGGGATATTCCTCGTACTAAACGCAAGGAAATCAGTATTTTTTACTCCGGTCCTCTTTCTTGGCTTTTTTATATCGAGGACGTAATTCTTATTTATTAATCGACAAAAAACGCTGCACCCTTACGTAAATTTTACTTTTTATGGCAGGAGTCTCGCCCCGGGCAGAATAGAGCTTTTGCCCCTTTTGTTCGGCGATTGATTTTATTTGCTCGAAGGCTATCAATTACATTTATTGCCTTTATGAAAAATAAATATTTGACGTGGATTGAGATAGATTCCGGGGCGCTAAGAAAGAACGTCATAACTATCAGAAAGCTGGCCGCTGGGAGGAGGATCGCTGTCGCGGTTAAGGCCAATGCTTATGGCCATGGATTAAAGGAAATAATCGGGCTTTTAGAAAAAGAGAATATTGACTATTTGGCTGTCCATTCGCTTGAGGAGGCTACCGATGCCAGGGAATTCGGCTGGCAAAATCGGATTTTAATTGTCGGATATATTCCCCTTTCGGATTTGGAAGCTGTCTTTAAACTGAATCTTGAGCCGACCGTTTACAATATTGAAACCATAAACAGGCTGGGAAAACTGACCGAAAAGCTGAAATCGAACGCGAATATTCATCTCAAAATCGAAACCGGGACCAATCGTCAGGGGGTCGAGGAGAGTAAGCTTGAAAAAGTCATCGAATCCATAAAAAAATACTCCGGCCTGCAATTAAAAGGAGTCTCGACGCATTTCGCCAATATCGAAGATACTACCGATCATTCTTACGCCAATTTTCAGCTTCAGAGATTTAATAAAACGGTTACGAAAATAAAAAAGCTTGGCCTGCGGCCGCAATTCAGGCATACTGCCTGCTCAGCCGCCCTGCTCCTGTTTGAAAATACTAAGTTCGAATTGGTCCGGCCGGGGATTGCCCTGTACGGCTTATGGCCCTCAAAAGAGACTTATCTTTCCTATCGTTTACAGGGAGGCTCCAACGATATTCTCACTCCCGTTCTAAGCTGGAAGACAAGAGTTATCCAAATAAAGGACGTCCCCGCCGATGCCTTCGTCGGTTACGGCTGCACATATCGAACAACTGCCCGAACAAAATTAGCGGTACTTCCGGTCGGCTATTACGACGGCTATGACCGTGGCCTGTCCAACCTCGCTTATGTTCTTATAAAAGGAAAACGAGCGCCGATCAGAGGCCGGATTTGTATGAATCTAATGATGGTCGATATCACCGATATTAAAGGGATCAAACTCGAAGAGCCGGTTACGCTGCTTGGCCGGGAACATCGGGAAAAGATCTCGGCGGACCAGATGGCGTTATGGGCAAATACAGTCAATTATGAAATTGTCTGCCGTATAAACGGTGAAATACCAAGAATTATCATATAATTCCAAACCACAATAGAAATCAGACATTATCACCGGTACCACATCTTGTATTCATAGGCGGATAGACCTCATTATATGCGATTCCGGTTATATTTTATTACAATAACTCGTGATATTTTTCACTTGACAAGTAATCTGCACAAAGATAATTTACCACTTGTGAATAGATTCACATACTCGGAATAGAACCGCATATCCGAATTACTCTGCGGGATAGTCGGTTCCGAGGCGAGGATAAAAGTGATTGCGGGCAATTGCAAGAGGAAAATATCCGGTTCGACGATACATCGCTTATCGATTTATTATCGAGTACTGTCGATTCTTGAAAAGGAGAATTACGAAACGGTATCATCCAAAGAACTGGCCCGACGCGAGAAATTGACACCGGCTCAAGTCCGGAAAGACCTCTCATTTTTCGGCTCCTTCGGTACTCGCGGACTCGGTTATCCGGTCTCCGAGTTGAAAGACCGTATCGCGCGGATTCTGGGACTGAATAAAATCTGGAATGTGGCGCTGATCGGTGTCGGCAATATCGGTTCAGCACTTGTCGGATATAAAGAATTTCAGAGACAGAATTTCAATATTAAAGTGATTTTCGATAATGACCAGCGTAAAATCGGCTCCAATCACAAAGGCATTACTGTCTCCGATATTAAAAACCTCGAAAGTGATTTGAAAGCTAATAACATAGAGATAGTGATTGTTGCCGTTCCGGCAACAGTGGCGCAGTATATTGTCGATGATGTCGTTCGCGCCGGTATCAAGGGGATTCTGAATTTCGCCCCGGTTAATCTGAAAGTGCCTGGCGACGTGTTTCTGCGGAACGAAAATATGTCGATGGAATTGGAATACCTTTCGTTTGCATTGAGGAATTTTCAAGATATTCCGGAAACGGATGGCAGGGGAATTTCGTAGGAGATAAAAAAGGCTGCTTCAGGGATGAAGTAGTATTACCTCTCTATGGTTTCATCTTGGAGTTGCAGCTGGAAGCGACGCCCGCATGGATTGCGGGCGTCGATTTTTTATGTGTCCGGAGGAGATTCCCTTGACAATAATAGCAACGCAACATAACCTTGCGCGTATAATTTGTAATACCAATCAGGAGAGCGAAATGAAAATAAGGCATTTATCAGTTCTAATTTTGCTGCTTGTGATTATTTTTTCCGCGCGCTCGGCTTTGTGCGACAGTCTGCATGTTTATCTCGAAAAAGCGGGCAAGGCATTTGCCCGGGATGATTTTCCCGCGGCACTGCAACATTATCATGACGTTCTCAGATTCGATTCGCTCAATCTGAATGCCATAAGAAATCTCGGCGTTTTGTATTCGCTGAAAAAAGACCACCAAAAATCGTTGGAATATCTTTTACAGGCGGAGCGATTGGATTCGACCGATGCCGGAATATATAATAGTCTTGGGGTCACGTACACAAATCTGGGTGATACGACCAATGCCCTGAAAAACTACCATCGGGCGGTAACCATAAATCCGGATAAAATGGAATATGTAAGAAATCTGGGATCGCTTTTGATTGCTGAAGGAAATTTGAATAAGGCGCAATCGATGATTATCAAGGCGCTTGCCCATGACACGACCGATGCCGAAGCGTACTATATGCTCGGTAAAATTATGATAGCGAAAAAGAATAATCAAAGCGCCGAAGAATATTTGGATAAGACGGTGAGTCTGAAACCGTGGGAACTGAAATATCTCTTTTTGCAGGCTTTCGTAAAAGAAAAGCTGAAAAAAATCGATGAGGCGGAGGCAATCTATAAAAGAATAATTACTCTCCAGCCGGCTCACTTCGATGCTCGTGAACGGTTGGGTGTTCTGTATATTATTATGGAGAGATATGCTGACGCCCTGCTGCAATTCGAGGAGGCGGCCAAATTACGGCCGAAAGATTTGAATCTTCAGATGCTGCTGGGTGCGACCTATTATTTCAATGCCAAACCTGATGAGTCGCGCGCGATCTATGAGTCGCTGAAAGTGAAGGATTCGACCTTGGCCGAGAAGATGATCGGACTGATAAAAGCCGGCGTCGATGAGCGCCTTTCCGAAATGGACAGCATCGAAAGCAAGAAATAGGAGTAATTAAAATATCCTATTAAAGAATTTTTTTTGATCACTTTTTCGATTAAGATTTACTATTGAGCCTCGCCAATCGTTTTTTGGCGTCGTCTATTTCCGTAATCCCTGCGTCGGCGTTTTTCCAGATATCAAGGAAGGTTTCATATTGCTCGATGGCTTTATCATTCCAACCTGACAATTCATAAGCCATTCCCAGATAATAATAGGCTTTAACAGCCCAAATGCAACTCCAAGTTCGACTGACATCATACCTTTTTAAGGCGTTCTCAAATTTGATCACCGCTTTACTTAATTCGCCAGATTTTAAGTATGACAAAGCAAGCATATAGTGTACAGAAAAATAATCTACATCTTTGTCTGCCTTTTCAAAATAGTCCGCCGATTCATCAAAATTACCTTTTAATAGCTCAATATACCCCCGCGAATACCAGTACTGCCATATAGCGGTGGTATCGTTTTCCTCAATTTCTTTCCTGTGAATCTCTGTTTGGCTTTGAGCTTTTTCAAATTCCCCACATTCTGCAAGGACCAAAGTAACCATGTGCCGAAAATAAACCCAGTCGTCCGGATATTCACCCAAATACAAGTCAATAACTTTTTCCACCTCGGTCATTGCCGTTTCAAAATCATTCATCTCGACGTATATTTCAGCCTTAAGCATATAATTGTCTGCTTCCCCCAATATGTATTGCTCTATTCTATCCCCGGCATTGGCATCATCCAGAGCCTTCAATGCATCTTTAAATCTCCCCTGATAAATGAGAATATATGATAATAATCTTCGGCCCAAAGACCGTCTGGTTTTGCTACTACTCGTGCATAAATTTCGAAAACATTTTTCCGCATTAACATAATCTCTATTTAAAAGGTACATGTATCCCAGTTTGGTCGATGATTGCGCAAATTCCGGCTTTATTTCCAATGCCCTTTCATATGATTCGATCGCCCTGGATAAATTTCCGTTATAGGCATATATGTCACCCCGAGTATCATAGGGATTGGCTTCATCCGGAGCCAGTTCAATATATTTATTAATGGCCCAGATGGACTTGTCATAATCACCAATCTTGTTATACAAGTAAGCTAGTTCATTATATACAACTTTATAATACGGGTCCAGCCCAATAGCAGTATTATAATACTGCAAGGCTTGGTGGGGTTGATTGAGCTTATTATCGTAGATATAACCTAAAACATAAAAGCTTTCTTTGTCGTCGGGGTAGTTATTTAATTTCCCTTCCATATATTCGATCACTTCATTGTATTTCTCCTGATGAAATAAATTCCAGCTATGTATTATATATTGCTCCTTTTTGCTGGCCCGTGATGAATATTTAACAGCTTTGACCGTAAGGCTGTCACTTTGCGGACGACCGACAATAGATGCCAGACGATAATAGGTCATGGCAAATGTGGAATCATATTGCAGTGCCTTCTTATAATATTCTTTGGCTTCATTATTATAGAACATCAGGCTATATTCATATCCCTTTAGGTAATTTCGATACGCCTCTAAGGAATTTGTCGTAACTTCCATGACTGGACGATCTTCCTCATTCAATGCTTGGGCCGGTAATGAAAGGTCGCGCTTAATTTCAATCGTGAGACTATCCACCAGTGTAAATATTCTTTCACCGGGCCGGCCCTCGATTCGTTGGGAAGCTATGGCGTTACCTGATTCAACGTCGATTAATTGAGCCGTTAGGATAATTTCCGGCTCAGTATTCAAAATAATCCCTAAAAGCATCCATCGAGCATTTGCTTTCTGAGCAACCTGTGTTGCAAAATTCCGGTCTATTTTCTTTTCGCCTTCCCGGCCCAATTGCTTCAGTATATCGTATAGCCGTTGGCTGGAGACAACCTGAATATATTCTGATTCGGAAAGATCGGTTATTAACAGGCTGGTAGTTATTTCCCCGAGTTTAAGACTATCGTTTGGATCGGCCAGATTATCAAAATACATTATAGCCAGTTTGTTTTCGCGGGCTATGGCCTCCTGGCTGGGGCTAATTTCAAATTTCCACGGTTTGTATATGAGAAGAAGTAGAGCAAGGATAATGATCAGCAAAGGAATTAGCATTTTGCCAAATCGTTTCTTAGGGCTATCAGCCCGACCGGTAATCCCACTCGCGTCCAATTCTTTCTTAACTCGCTTTAAATCTGCTAACATCCCGGCAGCGGTCTGATATCGAGTCTCCTTATCTTTATCGAGAGCCTTATCTATTACAGATTGCAGGCTAACAGGCAGATCCGAGCGATAGCGTGCCATCGGATGAGGAGTATTATGCAAAATGGCGTTAATCGTGGCCGCTTCATATTCACCGTTAAACGGGGCTTTCCCTGTCAACATCTCATAGAGAATGACACCTAATGAAAACAGGTCGGAGCGAGCGTCAAGTTCTTCGCCGCGCACCTGTTCCGGTGACATATAACCGACCGTGCCCAATGTTGAGCCGGTTTTAGTGAGTTTATCGGCGCCTTTAATTGTCGCTAATCCAAAGTCGAGTATCTTGGGCCTGTTATTGCCGTCGATTAAGATATTCGAGGGTTTAATATCACGATGAACAATGCCTGCTTCATGGGCCTTGCCCACTCCTTCACAAATTTGAACAGTTAAATCTATAACGAATTTTAATGGAAACTCTTTTTCTTTTATAACATCGCGTAAAGCTTTTCCTTCAATATACTGCATGGCGAAGAATGGTCTGCCATTATATTCACTGACTTCATGAATTGTAATGATGTTGGAATGATCCAGTTTTGCCGCTGCCTGTGCTTCACGTTTAAATCGTGAGCGACAATCTTCATCCTGACAAAGATGATTCGCCAGAAACTTGAGAGCAACATTTCGTTTTAATTCGGTATCCTCGGCAAGATAAACCTCTCCCATCCCTCCGGCACCGATTTTCTCGATAATCCGATAGTGATTAACGGACGTTCCTTTTGTCAAAGGAACATAAGATTCGGTCCTGTCATTATCATTATAGCTGTCAGACATAAGACTCCGATTAATTCATACGAAAGTTAAGGTAGAATAGCAGCTTCCGCAACGCAAGCATAAAATGCTGGAATCAACCTCGTTAGTTATAGTTGACCCCAAAACTATGATATTTCTTGCACCCTGCGGGCCAAAAAAACGGCCGCGAAGGCGGAAATCATCGGAATTATCGGGAAATGAAAACGGCCGTCGGCAAAAAATACAAAATGCACCATTGTCCAGAAAAGTATTGTTGACCAGAAAAGAAATCCGCCCGGATTTCTTAATCTCCTGTCACGAGTATATATAAAAAATAGTCCCATAAAGCCGAAAAGCAAAATCATTATATAGTACGATTCGGTTTTAAATGCCAACAGTACATAAATATCATAGCGGTTTTCGTCAGCGGCTTTGACAAGTTCATATCCGAGGCCCTCCATATCGACGGCATAAAAATATATTACCTTTAAAATACCCCGTTTGAAAAAGGCAACCGGGTCCGATTTTATATATTGCCAGCCGCGAGACCAGCCGACACTGTCGACGTACACTTCCTGTGTCGGATCGCCGATCGAAAATTCATCGGTTACCGGCTGGTTCCAGCCCATACCTGAGCCGGGTTGATTGCCGATAAGAAAATTGATCCCGGAATTAGCCGAGATAGTAAGACTTCCCTTTAAATAATAGTTTCGTATCATCCAGGGCGTAATGACAATCAGGAAACCGATGATAATAATCGCACTGCCTTTTGCTGTTGTTAATATGTCCCGTTTTTTGAAGTACAAAAATATTATATAAATAATCGGATAAACCAGGACCAGAGGGCGTGTCAAAGCCGCCAGACCGAGGAGCAGCCCGCCTGAAAATAGAAAGTCCCAAATGATTTTAGTACTATCTGTCGCAATGATAATAAAATAAATCGAGGCGAGGAAAATCGTCGTGAACAGCGGCTCGGTCGCGAGCAGATTGACAAATAGAATCTGGCTGGGGAAAAATGTTAGAATCATGACATTCCAGCGGGCAATTTGTTCATTCCATATTTTTTGCACAATCAGATAACTGAGAACGATAATTGCCAGACTGAATACAATATTGGCGGCCACACCCAGCTGCGGATGATGGCCGAAAATTAAATACAAGCGCGAGAGAAAAAACGGAAAGCCGGGCGGACGATATGCTGTCGGGATTCCGTCAATGGAATAGGCTCCGCCACTCGCCCATGACCAACCCAGTTCATCGTAGGTCTGATAATCAATCCAGAGATGAAAATCCAGCAATAAGACAGTCATCACTCTCAGCGCCAGGGCAAGCAGGAGAAATAATTTAAGAAATTCGGATTTTGTCAGATTGGTTATATAATTGTTTATGAAAAAAAACAGCCTGATAATATATTTTCGGAAAACCAGATATAAACCGACAACGGCAAGAGTTATGAGACATATTCTTAACTGCAAAAGCGAGTGTGGAACCACCGAACCATCCCGGCTGAGGAAAAGAAAATAGCCCTCGATTGCCTTGAAGCTGAATAGAGCCAGCCCGCCGATGATTATTAATATCAAACCCGAGATTATTCGGATTATTTTCATATCTAAACTTAGTTATTTGCGGCCCAAAATCCAATTGGAAAAGTAACCGTCATGATTGGCTGACGATCAATCTGAATTCAGATGCGCAATCTACATATTATCATTCATACTTGCGTTATCGGGGCTTTATGTATATATTTAAGTTGTTGAAAGACAGGCAAATAATTTTGCCCGATGAAATAATCGGACGGCATGAATATCGCTTTATTAAGATCGGATTATTATATCCGTAGATACTATGATTAATAAAATGCGCTATATTATCTTCTTTCTAATCCTGTTTGGATTTTCATCCATTTGTATGGCTGGGGCAATCGCACCCGGCCTGATGGCAAAACTGTCTAAGGCTAACCCTGCCGAGAAAATTAATGTGTTGATTTCTCCCACCCGGCCGCCATCTACAAGTCTTAAGGCCAAATTGTTTCGAAGCTACAAAACGCGGGGTGAAAGACACATAGCCGGAATTACCAGTTTGAAAAGCAATGCCAAAATTGCTCAGGCCGGATTGATGGAAAAACTTGGCGAAATGGAATCTCAGGGATTGGTTTCGAATATAAAAAGCCACTGGATAATAAATGTCATCTCTGCCGATGTGTCTGTTTCGGATCTTGAAAATATCGCCCGACGCGATGATGTCGACCGAATCTTTCAACTTCCGGAAATCAGGGCGATTGGCCCGGTTGAGGGCGGGGCTGATTTAGAAACCGAATCACGACTCACGGTCGAGCCGAATCTGATTGCCGTCGGCGCCGATTCGGCCTGGTCGCTGGGTTATGACGGGACCGGGAGAATAATTTGTTCATTCGATACCGGCATCGATGGCGACCATGTCGCGCTCCATAGCAGATGGAAAGGACTCGACGGTGATTCGGCGGCGGCCTGGTATGATCCCATCGATCGGAAAACCTATCCGCACGTTTTTGCACCATATCAGGTCGGCAGCGATTATGTTGTGCACGGGACGCACACGATGGGAATTATGGTCGGCTATGATAGTGCAGCCGATTATTATTGCGGTGTCGCGCCCGGAGCCCGATGGATATCGGCGGCAACCATAAATCTGTGGGGAGCATCGATAATTGATGCTTTCGAATGGGCGGCCGACCCGGATGGCGATCCCAACAGTCTTGACGATGTTCCCGATGTAATCAATCACAGTTGGGGAGTGAGCAATTCCGAAATAGGCTGCGATGATTATTTCTGGCAGATGATCGATAATACCGAAGCGCTCGGAATCGTCAATATTTTCGCCGCCGGAAACGCCGGCAGCGGTGCTCAGACGATCGACAATCCGGCCAACCGCGCTGACGATTCGCTCGATTGTTTTGCGGTCGGGTCGTACGATTATAGAGACAGCACCATATCTTCATTTTCGTCGCGCGGTCCGTCCGAGTGCGACGGCTCGTCTATAAAGCCGAATGTCGTTGCCCCGGGTGAGGCTATCCGATCGTCGGTGCCGTTGGGTTATGATTTCAAAAGCGGGACTTCGATGGCGGCACCGCACGTTTCCGGTGCAGTGGCGATTCTTCGCCAGTACGCCCCGAATGCCACTCCCGACGAAATCAAAGAGGCGCTTCTGGCCAGCTGCCGTAGCAATCCCGGCTGGGGAACGCTTCCCAATAACGATTTCGGATGGGGAATGATTTATATCCCGGCAGCGATGGAAGCGCTTTCGCCAACTCCGGAATCCGACTTGAAAGTTTATTCTTTTGAGCATACTTTCATAAATCCGGGTGAAGCTGTCAGCGGTTATGTGGTCTTAAAAAACTTGGGCCTGTCAATCGATTCGGTGTACGGACTTATAACGACGAATGATCCACGAATTTCTATTATTGCCGATAGTCTGTATTTCGGGACTATCGGTGCAGGCGATACGGTCGCCAGTAGCATTCAATTCGAAGCATCTATCACTTACACGACTATCTCCGGTACGATGCTTTCGGTTGATATTGAATTGCATGGTGCCGGCGGATATCAAACTCAAGGTAAACTGTATATACAGGTCGGCAACCGGCCGCAGGTCGGCTTTTATACACATCACAATGATAGCCTCCGATTCACAGTCTCCAACTTCGGGCAATTCGGATTTAACTACAGCAGTTTTTATCCGCTGGGCTACTATGGATTTCGGTATGGCGATACGACGAGAAACGACATATGGGAAGCGGCCTTCATGATCGGAATCGACTCATTACATGTGTCCGATGGGGCGCGGACAGTGGTCCAGGAGCCGGATAATGACTTCGCCGTATCCCCAGGAGGTGATTTGATAGTAAGTGCACCTGGGGGGTTCGCCGATCAGGAAACTTTCTCGATATTTAATGACAGCAAAGCCGAAAATCCGATGGGTCTGGAAATTCAACAGAAGACTCTCAGCTGGAATAATTATCCCGATCAGGATTATGTAATTCTGGAATATGTTATAAAAAACATTTCCGATTCTCTGCTGGAAAATCTTTATTCCGGTCTGTTTTTTGACTGGGAATATTTAGCGAATTCCAAAGAAGGAGCAGGTTTTGTTTCTGAGGAAAACCTGGGTTATGTGTACTATCCATCTGTCAGTGTCCCTTATTATGAATCGGCTATATGTCGTGGTATCTCGGTGATAAATTCGGAAGGGGCCTCAGGTCAGAAAATACTGATTCGTCCCCTTGTCGCCCCCCTATTTAAGCTCTCCGAATCGGAAAAATACCAGGCAATTTCGACAAATACTTTTGATTCGCTTGATAAAAATGTCGACTATTTTTCACAGGTGATTTCGACCGGACCGTTTACATTACCATCAGGCGAGATGGACACGGTTGTTTTTGCCATTTCGGCATCGGATACCCTGCCCCACCTGATATCAGTCGCCGCGAAGGCAAAAGCCAAATATATCAATTCTACCGATGTTGAAATCGTAGATGAGGATAATTTACCGGTGCGTTTCAGCCTGAGTCAGAATTATCCCAATCCATTTAATCCGACGACACAAATTTCGTTCTCGACAAGGACAAGATCACATATCGTATTATCGGTTTATAATATTCTGGGTGAAAAGATTACGATGCTGCTGGATAAAACAGTTCCGGCCGGAACATATAGCACTGAGTGGGACGGCAGAGATCGTAATGGCCGGGAAGTTGCCAGCGGCTTATATTTTTATCGGTTGTCAGCTGACGATAACAACCTTACTCGAAAGATGATACTGCTTAAATAGCGGGCGATATTAGCCTGAAGTCACATTAATATTGTAATGATTTTCTCTAATTATTTCGGTTGACAGATAGGTAAAAAGTATTATACTTGGCGCGAAAAGTTAGCGTCCCCATCGTCTAGCCCGGTCTAGGACACTGCCCTTTCACGGCGGCAACAGGGGTTCGAATCCCCTTGGGGACGCCAATATTTATGCCGTAATCCCAAATGCATTAATCCGTTATTTCCCAGATCAAATCACCACTCAAGTCGGTATACATATATTTCCACAAGAATCGCAGCCATAGCCATATCATAAATAATTCATGATTTAACATTGCAAATTTGCAATATATTTCGTATAGTCATCAAGAGGCTTATTGTTTACAGGGAAACCAGAATGGCGGATAAAAACAGAGATTTTGATACTACGGAGATTATCCTCGATTCCATCGCCGACGGTGTTTTTACCGTAGACGCGGACTGGAAGATTACTTCCTTCAATAAGGCCGCCGAAATCATAACCGGAATATCGCGTGAAGAGGCTACCGGTCAACGGTGTTGTGACGTATTTCGGGCGTCGATATGCGAAACCGGTTGCGCTATTAGGGAGACGATTGAGACCAATCGAGCGATAGTTAATAAGCCGATATTTATAATAAATGCCCGCGGCGAAAAGATTCCGATAAGCATCTCGGCGGCTATACTAAAAGACAAAAAAGGCAAGACAATCGGCGGGGTGGAGACCTTCCGAGATTTGAGTGCTTACGAGGAACTTCGCCAGGAACTGAACAAGAAATATTCTTTCCACAACATTATTAGCAAGAACAGCGAGATGCTGAAAATATTCGATATTTTGCCCAGTATTGCCCAAAGTGACAGCAATGTCTTAATAGTCGGAAAGAGTGGAACCGGCAAAGAACTGATTGCCCGTGCAATTCACGATATTTCTCTCCGCAGTGAAAAGCCGATGATAACGATAAATTGCGGGGCCCTGCCGGATACCCTCCTTGAAAGCGAACTGTTCGGGCATAAGGCCGGGGCCTTTACCGATGCCCGTAAAGACAAACC
>Ga0315537_1001717_pt1 | contig 17034 bp, 22 predicted proteins | sample SalMarSW160270MG_FD_203091 | JGI IMG/M metagenome (GOLD analysis project Ga0315537, IMG submission 203091) | Salt marsh sediment microbial communities from the Plum Island Ecosystem LTER, Massachusetts, United States - Salt Marsh Sediment SW1602-70 ... | reverse complement strand
AAATATAAGGTATAAAAACTTTAAGCTCGCAGTTTTGTCCTTATTATGGCGCATGTCAATTTCATCCAATTCTTTCTATTCAAGTTACAGACTAGGCCCATATGAAGAGACATTGAGAAATATACTGCATAATGAAATCCAAACCAATGAAAAGCAATTTCCTATTTCGGTGTCGCGATACGAATTAGATGGAGAGTTTTATCCAAATATATTTATTGGGTTTCCTCCAGGAAAGTACAATCATGTTTTTACGGTGCAAAAGTTTATAATTTGGGGTCATTGTTTTACCGTGTTTGTTAATGATAAAAAATTCCCAAATATCCCAATAGATGCATTTTTGCGGGAAATCGGAAATCTATATATTGACATAAGAAGCCTTGTTGAGTTGGCATCACCAACAAGCGCAATCTCAAGGATCTTTGACAAAGATGTCGAAGAGTTTTATACAAATTAAGAATTAGCCTAACAAGGCAAATTCACGCGGACAGCAAACAGCGACGCTCCTTCGTCGCTCTGCTTTTTGCCGCCGGTGATTTGCAGCGTTATGTGTCTATGCTACGGGGATCAAGAGAAAATCTATGAGAATCGTGATAGATAATCAAAGTGGCTTAAATCTAGAGAAGTTTGCAGGGGTTCAAATATACAGACCAAGCTATTACTCTGAGGTCAAGTCTAGGACAGAGGCTGAGGCGAACTTGCGCTCAAAATTCCGCCCTGGCACATACTCTGATCCTGCTACAATCAATTCTCTTCTTCAACATCAGTTTGCACATTTTTCTAAAAAGCTAGGAGATCTCATCCCCAAAGCAGCATCGCGCCATTTCATGGAGTTCATTTTATCTCAATTCGACCAAGCTTCGACTATTGAAGATCTCAACAAGCAGGGCGGTCTGAATCAGGCTGAAGCGGAGAAATGGGATGATATAGGGCCAAGGTTTCGGAGGGCAGTGAAATATCTAGCCGAACGAGTCGTTCAACTACAGCCAGATGAGGCACCAGAGGCCTCCGAGGAGTTATTGGCTGAATTGTCAGATCAGATTTGGATAGCTGCTGAGGAGATGGTCGATCTATACATATTAAGCGACCAAACCTTCATGATTTTTCCAAAAGATACTACGGTCGAGATATACCCCGAAGGCACCACTCCGTTCTGGGAGCTGAAATTGCACAAAACCTGTAACTTCAGTCAAGATGTTAATCGAGATACTGCAAATCGTAGTATTTTTGTCGGTCCTGAAATCTCCACACCTCTCCTTAATATTGACCAACATGATCAGGTCATAGGCAGTGCGTTAAAAAACGCTATCGGGGCGTCCTATAAAGAAGCGATTAGTGTGTTAAGAATGGTGGTGGATGGAAGTCAGCCTGCGCCTGATGGATTTCCCACTCTTTTTGTACATTTCTCTAATTTAGTCGATATCGTTTCTCAGCACACTCAGTTGCTTGTAAAGACAGTAGAGACAATCCTCAATGGCTTCACTATCACCAAGGCAAAAATGGAATCAGAGGGCAGAGAAATTTGGAAGCCAAAACAGGAGTACCGTGCCTTCCGCCGAGCCTTTTTTGAAATGCCGCACAGCTCAGGTACACATATAGCCTTTTCAAAAAGAATGGCCATGGAAAGTTGGTTGCAACTTACGCTTAATGTGGTCTTTAACCAATTTCCGGTTGAATGGCGAAATCCGTCAGTTGATTCAGGTTTAGCTATGCTTTCCAATTTAGCTGGAACATGGTTTGAGAAAGTTGTCGAGGAAAATCTTGGGAAAATTGGATTTAAGGGTTTAAGATCTATAAAGAAGATGATCGGCGAACATCAAGATAAAGTATATATACCTGCCGATGTAGGAGAAATAGACTTCTTGGGGTACTCTGAAAATGAAAAGCTCATGATAATAGCAGAATGCAAAATGGTTCAAGGGAGTTATGAAGGAAAATTCTTTAGAGATGATATGAGCGATTTTGTAACTTCCAAGAAGTCCTATTTAAGTAAATTCAGTCGCAAGGTTCAGTGGGTGATCCAGAATCAGGGGGCAGTCATCAGTGCATTAAATTCTTCAGGTATTTATTCCACTGCTGTTGAACTTGGCTCCATAGCCACCGCTATAATAACCTTCTTCCCAAACATAGCACAGTATTTCATATATGAATACCCTTGCGTGAGCTTAACAAATCTAATGCTGGATTACCGAGAAGCAGGAAAGTGGCCATACTCGGTTGGAATTTATTAGCCGTGTTCTTCTATTAGATAACACATAACGAGCGGATGCCATCCGCAACTCGTTATGCTTCAATCAAAAATGAGCCATGGAAAAATATTTCTTTGATATTCCAATATATAGATGCTCTATTGAAAAACATACGCAAGAACTTGATGATGATAAAAATAAGAGACTGCAAAATATTGTAGATATACACGGCCCTGACGTAATACACAGCGAGTCATACAAATGGATTGGAGATCATTTTGATAGAACTCAATGGTATCCATGGCGCTACAATGAAGTGATTGGATGGATAAGACTTTATAGACTCGGTAGTCAAGTTCGTGGAGAATTGTGGTTTACTAATGCTAAAAAAATCAGAAGGGATCTAAAACGAAAAAAAATATTTTACATCGGAAAAGCATTCGAAAGGTCTCTTTACAAAAACATGTCATCAAATGAAATTTTTGAAACAATTTGTAGTGAATTAGAATATCAAAAAAAGCAGCCGCCTATCAAAGGTCGTTATCTAGACATGCATTTGTTTCTCCGTACTGGCAAATTTATCAATTGGAAAGAATTGTTTTGGTTAGATAGCACTGGCTGAGATACGAGATAAAAAAGCATAACCATGCTCTTGCAGCGGATCGCAAAAAGCCGCGCCCGCTGAAGAGCCACGTTAGCGGTAAAGAAAAATGGATACAAAAGATTATCCAACAGAAAAAGAATTAGAAATTATTAGAAAATGGGATTTTGATAAAAAATCAATCCAAAGTTTTCTTGAGTATATTCACCAACTTTGGCATTGGGCAGATGGCCCAGGGTGGCATGGATATGATTTAACAGGCAAAAAGGTATTAAAGCTTTCATTACATACCGGCGGTTGGTCGGGGAATGAAAGAATAATTGAAGCGATAGAGGCCAATTTCGTCTTTTGGGTAATGTATTGGGAAAGCTCACGGCGCGGCGGGCATTATTATTTTAAAATTCCGCTAATCAATGGTTAGTTTTCTATAGAGGGGGAACATTCCAAATGTGGCTCGAAGACTTAGTAAACAATAATCAACCAGCATTCTTAATGCTCATTGGTACTGTTTTTGGCGTTGTCATTGCCCAAGTGGGGCACCTGATCTCCAAATGGATAGATCATAGGAACAATCTGAAGATCAAGCGCCTAGACATGGCCGTACAGCTGGAAAAGAAATATCTGATTGAGCCGGTTGTCTCATTTATTGATCGGGATTTAGGGTTAATGCAGAAAACTTATGCAAGAATTTTTAAGTCGAAAGAAACCAATACAAGTTTTAGTATAGACAATACACATGTCTCTGAGCTCTCCGCTGTAGAAGCTAGAGTAAAAGGAATTGGCGATAGACATCTAAAGGAGAAGTTTCAAGAATTCTCCCGAGCAAGAATTAGGATAGGGACTGCAGCAGCCGACGGCAAGACAAATAATGCGTACACACGACTTGAAGAGGCAATAAGTTTGGCAGGAGAGATTCTGGAGCTATTGTTCAAGAAACTGAAAGAGATCTAAAAGGACAAGCGCAGTCAGCAGGCTTACAGTCTCCGGCTCCGCTTCACTATGTTCTGGGCCGCCCGCTGCCGCGTCCGAACTCGTAAGATTCAACTGGTGGATTAGAACGGACAAAATAGTCAAATATGTCGGCGTAAAGTATTTAGGCGGACTTCCTTCATATCCCAAAAAGGGACGTGTTAGAGTAACCATTGACGAGTCTAAAATGGTAATCTACAAGTGGGGTAAAGAACGGGCATTCATTCCAATTTCGGATATTCAAGATGTTAAAGTTGTAAGGTATTTTGAATTACTTCCTCCAAGAAAAGTGAATAAGAGTGTTGTTGGTAGGGCAATAGCGGGCGGCCTGTTGTTAGGACCCGTAGGTGCGGTCGTTGGGGGCATAACAGGCGTCGGTCAAAAGGATGACTTAACGCTCAACCAAGAAATAAACAAGAATGAGTGGGTTGTTATTATCGAGTGTCTTGACCAAAATATTCAATCACGGTGTGCGTTTATATTTAACGCTTTAATAATGAAACGCCGAGTGGCAACCAAGGTTCAGGAAAAGGTTCAATTTTTTAGATTGACTAATTCACGAAAAAATATGCTTTCAGACAAACATGAGGAAAATAACTTAAGTGTCGAAGTAAGGCTCACTAAACTGAAATCACTGCACGAGGCTGGTTATATAACTCAAGACGAATATGAACACCGCCGAAAACAAATCATTGAAAGCCTCTAACGTTTCGTCACCTTTTCCTCTTTGCCTAACAAAAACATTCTGCGGACAAGCCGAAGATGTTTGCGTTAGCGCGATGACCGTCACTTATCAGAATCTTACTTTAGTCATAATTGGTTAATTGTTTAGTTGGAGATAGTAGATACGAATCATGGCTTCTGACGATTGGGAATTGAGAATTTCGTGTGATGATGAGTGCTGTATTGGTATCATTGGGCCTGATGGGAGTTGTAGTGAATGTGGCAAAGTTAGCAATAGATATTCAGAAAAAAGATGGAAAGCGCTCGCAGAAGAGCTCAGCAAAGAGGATGAGAAACAAGATTGGGAGAGGAGGACACTCTGCAGCGACGGTAACTGCCTAGGTGTAATTGGTATAGACGGTCGTTGCACCGAATGTGGTAAAGAATTTGTGTATGATAAGTCTGATGCCTATAAAGATACTCATGACTATGAATTTGGCGAAAGGATTTTGTGTGATGATGAGTGCTGTATTGGCATCATTGGACCTGATGGGAGGTGTAGTGAATGTGGAAAGCCTAGCAGCATATATCGGCAAACAGCAAAATTCGATTCTTCTGGATTCATATACCTATTTATCAATCCTTCATTAAAGGAAAATATCCTCAAAATCGGAAAAACTACTCGATCTCCCAAAGAGAGAGCTGCAAATATCTCCCAAGGAACAGGAATTCCCACGAAATACCATGTGGCTTATTACACTCATGTCACCAACTGTGACATGGCGGAGCGAATGATTCATCAGAGACTGAAATACTGCAGGGTTAGAAAAAGTAGAGAATTTTTCGAAATCCCTTTAGAAAAAGCAATTCAAGCTATTGAAGAGGTAAAATCCATTATTGAAAAGAATTCGGAAAAACCGCTAACAAGCGCCTGAACGCAGACGGGCTAAAAAACACGCCCGCTGGTTAGGCGCAACGTTATGCTGAAAGGAGTGATCTATGAAAAAGTCCACCTCATTGTTATTGCTGTTGGGTTGCCTAGTTGGGTGCGCTGCGCCAGCTTACCATGTTGATCCATTCCCGGCGGCGAGGCAGAAAGATAAAATTATAAAGACTATGGTTCCGAAGGGGTCAACTTATGATGACGTTGTAAAGATCCTAGGAGAGCCACGAGCACGTAAACCATTTCGTGAGGCAATAGATGCTGATGAGGAATGGGTTTACATACTTGATAAGGATCTTAAATCGGCGATATCTTATGATAGTCAAAGCCCGGATTTTTACGTGCTCCGGTTATTCTTCGGCAACAAAAGGGTCGCAGGTTCGTTGTTACTGCCAATTGTTGCTTATTAGGGACCGTAAACATCGTAAATGCTTAAGGTGTGGGACTGGCTTGCTCGCCGGATCGGAGTTGTTTACTGATCCGGATTGGTATTGGTGGAGTCCCACGTAATCTAAGTGGATATTGGTTGCTGAAATACTCAAACACGCGAAACCGTCCAGCCCTAACAATTCAGTCAGCCGACCGCGAGGAAGGATGTTGATTTTTCTGCAAAGCCATAGGCGCGGCGGCTTAATTCTATCGTTATACATATTTTATTAAACTAAAATGAGATATTCCATTTTTATCCGAAGGAGATATGAGATATGGAAAACGAATCTACAAAAACTAAAAATTATTATATCAAAAGAACCCATAAATTAACTGGGGACATAGTTCACATTGGTCCTAGTGATTTGTCAACGATAGAGGAAAAATTGAAGGAATATCAATCAAGAGAAAATGATGAATACGAATATATTCTGCTTGAGTTCGTTTATACGCCAATGTCGTAAGATTATTAAGGCATAACAAGCGCTTTCACGCCGACAGGCGCAAGCTGCCGCGCCTGCGGGTGAAGCGCGGTGTTATGCGTTTCAGGATACCACGATGAATGACGACTTCGTAACAGTTCAACGTGTTCTCGACGAACTGAAATCGATATATGCCTCCCATTGCAGTGTTGACGTTGAAGATCCAGCAGCGCAAATAACGGAACGCGATATCGTCGCTGACATACGCCATAGCCTGACGGCGTTATTTGATAAAAAGGGCTACCACGTTCATTGCGAAATTCGGCCAGCACCGAATACAAACATTGAACCACAGGAAATGAAACGCTTGCCTCGCATCGACGTTGTCGTGCTACGAAACGGCAACAGACAGTCTTGGTTGGTCGCCGCAAAACAGCTTCAGAATAAGTATCGGAAAGGACCCTTCCAAGCTCGGTTCTCATCCGTCCCGGTCGAATTCTTCCACACTGCCGTTGAAGCCAAGATACAAAGCAAAGTAGCTGATGCAAGAAAGGACATCGACACACTTAGAGACATCCAGAAAATAAATCCATCGTGCAATTGCTTCTTCGTGCTCTTTAACGCACGAGGCCGGGTTCGCGACCATGACCGCATTCTAGCATATGGCCGGGAGCAAGCAGTTACGGTTGTGGAATACACAGCACAACGTTAAAGAAGATAGGATCGCATAACCAAACAAATTCAGCCGACTCTAAAACTCGCGGCTGATTCGCACGTTATGTGCAAATCAAAAAATGAATGACGACAAAAACAGATTCGATTTCTTCTCAAACAGGCTTACTTTTATCGAAGTCACCACCGACCAGTTAATAAATATCGGCTTGTGGAATCACCTCAGTGTATTTGAAAGCCATGTATACGGCGTCTTTATGCAATACAATCGGATTAAAGAAGACCTGAAATTTCCAGACCCAGAAAACCTTCGACGTGTCCCCAGTCCTCAGGCGGGGCTGGATATTTATTACTATACTTTAACATGGGACAAGCTTAAGAAAATATTAAAAAAAATAAACAATCTTATCAATCGACTTACAAAGTCCCCTACATCTATTCCAAAGTCTTTTACATCCGAATACAGGAATTGGAGAAGAAAAATTGAACATCTTTTGTCAGAATTTGATGCTGAAATACGAAACGAGTATGAACACCCATCCATAGAGTTCTATTCTGCTGGTAACATTAAAATGTGGGGTAATATCATTGTTGATAATTCTGGTAATATTACGGCCCATGCCGGAAAAGATTTGTTTTTCTTAATAAAAAAAGACCATTGTTTGCGGGTACAGCAATTACGAACCGATCTATTTGACCTTTTCATAAAACATTTTTCAGAAAAGCCATTGACCCAAGAACTCATAAAGGCAAGGAGATATATCGAAGATAATATCGATTCAATATCAAAGGAGCTAACCGATTTGAAAGAAAAGAAAAATTGGGAAGACTTTAATGAATTACTCCACCAACTAACAATGTACGATTTATGCTTCTCAAGGGAAAGTATGCCTTTGCCTGATATAGTAAAAAATAAAATATATTCAGCTCTTTGGCCAAATGATTGAATGGGTAATGGCGAAATTGACCAGAAAGCACATAACAACCGCATTCACATTCGACCAGCGTTGGCCTGCGGCTCACGCTGGCGAGTGATGCGGGGCGTTATCTGTAAATGGATGAATGATTTTTAGAATGGGGGAGCAATGGTGTTTTCAATAATAGTAGATGGTAACAATTTCATTAGTGATTTAAATAGGAGGGGTAAAGGGAAAGAGTACGTTTTGAATAAATTGTCTTTTCCGATTCTCCACAAGCTTATTCAAGATAGGCTGAAGTCCGAAGGATTATATAGCCATCCATTCATTCACACAGAATTCATCTGTTCTAATCATGGTGAAATTGGTCCATTTAAGGGAAGTGAAAGACCCGAACTCGTCGGAAAGCTAAAGAATGAAAAAGGCGTTACTGTTATAGAAGTTCCCCATCAAACGCAAAGGCAGAAGGGTGTCGATTTTACTGTGTTCATAAGGATGATGACAATGGCAAGATCTCCTGCACAACCTCATGAAATAGTCCTTTTTGCATCAGATACAGACTACGTCCCAGCAATTCGACTTCTATCGGAACAAGGCACGCATGTAGTTATTGTCGGTTTCAAGGCTGGCGACTGTGCTTTGAAAGAAGAATTGATTAATGAAAGCTATTTGTCTTTAAACCTAGATGAATTGTTGAGCAGCATGGAGAAGGAATCAGATAACTAGCAAATCCAGCGGACGGCTTTCAGCTGCCGCTGATCCGCATGTTATGCATCTCAATTAAAATATTTATTCTCTATGGCTGATATCGTTTACATATTGGGTGCTGGCATCAACAGAGGCATTAAAGACTGGAATGGTCTTGCTCCTCCATTGGCAAAAGACTTTTTTCAACAAGCTCTGAGGCATCCAAGAATCGGAGACGACCATTATAGGGATAGACTTAAATTAGTATTTGCCTATATTGAAAAATATTGGAAGATTTCTTCAAAAGATTTGGAATCAGTGGAGTTTGATATTGAATCTTGCTTTACTATGCTTGAGCTTCAATCTAAAGAAGCACTTTCAAATAATGATCGTGAGACCTTTGTTTCATTGGTGGAAATCAACTATCGGTTGATCGTTATGTTAGCCGAGTATCTTTCTGAATTTGAACACTTTACACACACCTCTGAGCCATTCAAATTATTCGGTCAGAGAATCTATGATGAGAGTTCTGCAGTTTTAACTTTTAACTATGACACGCTATTAGAATCCGCATTGGAATCAGCATCTGGGGTAAATATCAACATTCCCACTCCCTTCATTGGTCGTTCACCGGAATCAAATGAAATTTCTGATGAGGAACTACCGTACAGCCATATGAATTGGAATAGACCTTTGGCATATGGTGTGGAGTTTGATGAGGTTCAGTTACACCGAGCAGGAACCTACGCTTTCGCGACAGGTGAGCGATTCTACGCCCATCCTTCCAATCAGCTTTACATCCCTCCTTTGCTTAAACTTCATGGATCAATTAACTGGTTTAAATTTAGCGGGATCAAAAAATATCCCTTTGGAGATGAAGAAGAAATAAGGAAGAGGAAGGGCAAGACACTTCTATTTGAGAGTACTTGGCGGTTTAATGAGGCACCCGAATTGTATGGAATAATTATCGAGCCATTAATCATAACACCAATTATCAACAAGGAAATTAGTTCAGACTCAATCATTTTTAAAATTTGGCAAAAAGCCCAAGACGAGATGTCCGCTTGCAAGAGGCTGATTGTTGGTGGTTATTCTTTTCCACCTACCGATTTTCACACTCGAAGGCTTTTTCTTGAGGCTTTTTCGAGCCAAAAACCAGAAGAAATAGTCGTTATCAACCCAGACACTAGTGTCGTGCAGCTGGTTAAAGAACTATGTCACTTTAAAAAGCCAGTTTTGGTATGTAAAGATTTGGAAGAATTCATTACTTTGAATTAGTTAAGACCTTAAGAATGCATAACATTTCAGTGCACCAGACAGGTGTTCCTCTGCCGCTCTACACCTGCTGGTGACTTCTGCGTTATCTTTAATGAGCATTGATGAAAGGAGGGCTGTTTATGGGAAAGATGCTTAATTTCAGATGGTTAACCTTAATATTGGTCTTGGTCGCTGTGCTCATGGTGTCGGGCTGTGCAAGCTACCCCAAAGTAACGTATTTGTCACTCCCAAACAAAGATGCTGATGGCGCGATAAAATACTACTTACAGGGTTCTTTGGTAACACTTGCGGTTGTTGGTGCCCAAGAATCGCAAGAACAAAATGGGTCCGGACAGGACAAAAAGAAGAGCGTTAGCACAGATTTTCCAGAAACATCGGTAAGCGATGTTAAGGAAATTGGGCAGAAGGATGTTCGTGCTATTGTCACCGCTGCCGAATCCAAAAAGCACTTTTACGCCATCAAGCCACACGAGTCAGTTTGGTCAAAAACTAGCGTATCTGTGTCATATATTGATAACACAAGACTTATAAAATCTATCGGAACCAGTTTTGAGGATAATCGAATTAAGGTCATTGAGTCGGCGGGGGCAATTATTACCTCCTTGCTTCCAATGTTTGGAGTTTTATCTAAGGCACCAGGAATTGAGATAGAGACCGGCAAGAAAGAGACGCTTAATCTGCCTGTGGTAATTGATCTTACTGAGATGAATGACGCAGAATCGATCGCTTGGTCAAAAATTCCCGGACATGAGCAGTGGTGGTACAGAATAGAGTTACTGAGTTCACAATCTGACAGCAGGAAATCATCGGAATATTTCAAAGAAATTGATGGCATCGCAGTCAGGGCCTTGGCTTATTCAAGTTGCCAGGATGCAAAACTTCTCGTCACGCATTCGGTAAGTAAACCTACCTCAGTCGTAATAGATGCGGCTACGTTCAATATTCGTATTGCAAATCCTAACTATGTTTGTACGCTCAACTTTCCTGCTAAGGGCAGCATAGCGATGCATTCAATATGCGGTGCTGATATTAAAACCGAAGAATCTAAAGAAGTATCAAATCTGGACATAGTGGAAGCTCTGATCAAACAGGTAGAAGCGATCAAAAAGGCGCAAGCTGATGCTAGTAAGGCTAAATAACAGAATTAAAGATAACAAGTAGGTGCACCGGATCGCCGAAAAAGCCGGCTCCCGGTGACCTTAGTGTTGAGCATCGAAACAACTCGGCGAAATTGGTAGATGACCGAAGCAAAAGAAATATCAGAAGAAGCTACTCAGGAGAAAACGGTGCGTGCAAACCATGAGGATGAAGTCAAGAATCTGATGGATTCATATGGCAAGACGTTGGACATTTGGAAGGTCCACAACGACAACTATTTCAAGCGGGTCCAAATATTCATGGGGTTACTCCAAGTAGGACTGTTCCTAGCTGCCCTCAAGCTACTCTTTCCCCTGCCTAAATCATTCACTGAAGCGCTGATCCCGGTCTTTCTGGGAATCATGGGAATCCTTTCAGCCTCCATGTGGATTGGACTCAACAAGAAGCAAAACCAATACCTCGAATTTTGTCGGAGGACTTTGCGAAATCTGGAAAGCCGACTGGGCAGTCTCGGCGTACCCCTGGAATACTTCACCGGTGAGTCGCTCGTTTTCGGACGTCACCGGGAGTGCCCCCCCACGCTATATTCAGCAGCGACGGAAACAGTGGAAGCAGGAGGAGACAAACGTCATTTGCTGAGATTTCTTTGGAGTGAAGAGTCATATCCAGAATCCGACGAGTACAAGGGACTTCACTCGATCGCAAAAGTAGGCGGAGGTATGGTATCGTACGAGAAGCGCCTTGCTCAAATAGCTAGATGGGTATGGGTCTTTGTAATTGCCTTGGCATTAATTGCCGGCTACATCCAGCCTAAAAGTGAGCGCGATGATGTGCGCTCTGACAAGGTAGGGATGGAAGTACAGCCCAACCTTGCTCTTTCAGCCGACAGCTAACCGCTGCGCCTGAAGAGCCCGTTGGGCAACGATAAGAACATATCATTGCAAAGGATGTCATGAGGATACTACTTGTCTTCCTTCTTAAAATCGTTTCTGTCCCATTTCGTTGGCTCTCTGGCGTTCTTTATCGGAAACATGCTGCGATACGACTCCAGATCGCATACGGATCGGGTAGAGCATACATCACATCTCAATGTGAGTCTGACCAACAGGAGTTCAAGTACCTTGTCGTTGCATATCTGCTGTTTCTTTCCCGGTACTTTTTTATTTGTGACGAACGTCAAACTGAACCAGTGGCAAACCGCTTGGCTGAGTATGTCAAGAGAGCCGGTTCAGATGATCAACTTGCTGGTGTCTTGTTTGAAACAGTACATGCCACTCTTAACCAGAATGAGAAAAATGCTGTTGCAGGTCTATTTAGTTTCCGAAATCTCCCACCACTAACCTACGCTGAGGGAACGAATGCGGGGGCGAGAATTGCACAATATACGGTGACAACTTACAAGACGGGCGATCGCTGGTCGATTGATTTCTACATGTCAGCCGGTCCGGACATTGTCCTGCTCCCAATAACAGTGGGCATTCTCTATCAATATGTGTTCGACAAGATCGGTGCTGATTATAGGACAGTCTTGAACTCCTGCATCTCCGAGTTGCTCACAGCTCAGGAGTTATCAGATTGCCGCTCTGCTCAAAATGCAACGAGACTGCCAAACATGGTCATTGCTAATAAACTTGAAAAATAGGTGGGCGTGATTCTTGTCAAAATACAATGACTTACAATGAAGAATGTTTGCCAGACCTTGGAAAGATTGCAAACCTAATAACCACATCGGAAGGCATGAGTAAATGGCATATCAAATGGAAAACCTTGAAATAATAAATCCGAATAAAAACTGGGTTATAAAAGAGCTTGATGCTTTAATTGTAGAATGGGAAAAATGGCAATCTGAGGTAGCCAAAATCGACGACCATCCATATGATCACAATACTCAATCTGAAGTTTATGCAGATGGAGAAGAAAACATGCAAAAACATGATATTCTCCAAGCAAAAACCCTCACGTTCCTGAATAACAACATCAAGGGTCATGGTTTTATTAAAGGATTTGATGGGCAAGAGTGTGATAGAACTGATCTAAGGCTAAACATTAGAGTCAAACACAGGCTCAGGCAATTGAGGATTCTTCAGGCTTCTATCAAATATGCCATAGTCCCTGAAGCTTATCTGATTCGAAAGGCAAAAGAATTAACAGATAAAATCATTGCATCAGGAACCGAAACTGGGACGAAAATATTACTGGAATATTTGAAAAATCCAATGTAAATGCCCAACCAAGGCATGCACCAGATCCCAAAATCCTAGCGGCTTTTGGTCCTGGTGATGCCTGCCGTTATGTCAAATGACAGAAATAATGAACAATCAAGACCCTATTCAAGATAACCCTTCGAAGGAAGACATTGCATATGATGCTAAAGCATCACGCTACTGTGCAAGATTCATTTTTGTTTGGTGTATAGTTGGGTTAATATACGCCGGTATTTCATGGCGCATCTTATGGCTACCCGGAATACTCATTTTATTTCCTGGTATTTTTATAGCTAGCTTAGTTGCTGCCATCTTTTTTATCCCATACTGGTTACTCAGACTGAAAGACTATAAAGATTTTACAGAAAAAGGTCGTAAGCGGAATATTCTTTTTACGATTGCATTGATACTCAGGTTTTTAGGTTTTTTTGCTTCTATTGCGGCACCTATCTGGTATGTAATAATTCTTCATAATTTCATGAGTTGATCGTGAAATTAAGGTATTTCAACATTGACAATGGCATAACAACTGGATCAATGACGGACTCGCTAAAAACGCTTGCGCGTTTTCAGCAAACCGGTTAGCCAGAGCCTTATGTAGCTTATAGAATTTCAAAAGGCTATTTCGGAGAAGAAAAGTGGAAATAGATAAGCGAAGTTGGTCAGTTCCACACTATCTGGATGCGTGTGTAGCGGTTAAGATCTTTACTAACGAGGAAGGTACTCAGGAGATTCAAGAATATATCCGAGAGTCTTCTTCATTTCATTTTCATCTCACTGGGTTCGCTTTTTATGAGGTTTTGTCTGTTCTTAAGCGAAAGTGGAGTAATAGGGAGATATCTAAGGCTAAATATTTTCAAGCAGTTTTTGTTTTGCAAAAGTATATAGAAGCAGAAGAAATTACAATAGATAATGACTTTCAAATGACTGATGCCAAAGTTATTGTGGAGTTAAGAGATATTGTTGAAAGGTATAACATTGATTACTCCGATGCTTTGCAAATTTATGCAGTCATAAATGGTAAGTGGAAGCATAGTGTTCAGGATTGCAAAACAATTTTAGTATCAGCTGACAAAAAGTTGGTTAAGGCTTCGAGAGATATGGGGTTGCGTACTTGGCATTTTCCTAAAGAACCTTCTCCAGCTCTTAATTAAAATTGATTTAGCACATAACCTGCGCCTGGACACAGACGGGCTAAAAACCGCGCCCGCTGGTCAGGCGCGGCGTTATGTGCAAGGAAAGATATGACCGATAAACGTCCTATTGATCGTCTTAGAGACGGGGCGGGGTCGTTAGAAGTAAAAACACCGGATGATGATAGCGCGATCACCGGAATGCTTACGTTCGGTGGTCGTTTGTATGCCGTAAAGGAAAGAGGCATCTATGAAATTAAGCTCGCTGATCAAATAGATCCAGAGCGGAAGAACATACATGTACCAAATACCATCCAACGAGTTCTGCCGTATGGTTCAGCTGAACCTTGGGTCGGTTCAGTTTTGCTGACCGGCCACGAGCTACTGAAAAAGGAAGTATTGAATAAGAGCATCGACGTAGATCGCGCGAAGTCCCTGGTTTTAGAGATTGCCCAGAACATCGCCAGCGCCAAAGAGGTTTTGAAGGCTTTTAGTGATTCTCAACGTATTGAATTCGAAAAATACGATCTAAAAATAAAACAGGATCGTTCTGTTATGTTGCCTTCAGTAAGTGGGATTGCGAACAAATGCAAGGAGTTTTTCCAAAAATCTGATCATGCTCTTGATAGCTTATTTAAAATCGTCAAGATATTTTATCCGCTTGTGAGCAAAGGCGGATGGGAGAGCTTAAAGAAAGAGGTAGGAAAAGAAAGTACGCAGATCGATAATTTTACTGAAGTGATAGAAAATATTCTGCCTTTTCTCCAGTTTGTACGGAATGCACGAAATTGCGTAGAGCATCCTAGAATTGAACAAAAAATAACCACAACAGACTTTACTATAAGTCCAGATAATCAACTTCTTCCGCCATTAATTGAAGTTATTCATCCAAAAACTCCCCAGCCACAGGTGCCAGTTGTGGATTTGATGAGTCAGGTTGTGACTTCGATAGTAGATATCGTTGAGATTATGCTTGCATTCCTCTGTAATAGGCAAATCCAACCAATTGCAGGGTTTCCTGTTCAAGTTCATGAATTTCCGAAAAATCAAAGACGAACTGAAAGTGTGAAGTATGGTTACGGTATCGCTACAGAAAACAATATCATCCGATTTGGCTAGATCATGCTGAATAGAAACACACATAACAAAGCCATAAACTCGGACCCCAAAAAGCTACGCTGCGCTCCGCTTTTTGGGTCCGGTTATGGCAGGCGTTAGGGGATCAAAAAATGAATATGGACTTTACAGATAAGATTGTTAATAAATGCCCATATTGCGGGTATGAAGCAAGTATCAAACATTTTGGCACTTGGGAAAAAGGAGGTAAAAGGGGGTTATTAGGTAAAACCGCTGAAGGTTTTATTATGTTCCTTTGCCCGAAATGTGAAAATAATATCAAGTACGATCCTTTATCAAATACATTTTTTAAAGAAGAAGAGCCCAATGATCATTACTCCATTTATCTTAAAGCTAGAGATCGATTACGCAAGATAGCCATAAATTATTTTCCGCTGTGGATCATCACAATATTATCTATCGCTATTGGGCGCCTGTCTGAAAAGGATTGGTCAAAATATGTGATTATCGCAATGGTACTATTGCTTATTCTGCGTGTTTGCATTCCAAATATCAGGCATATATGGGTAATGTACAGCTTTCACGGTGGGCATAATAGGGCACTCAGGAATAATATATTGTTTTCATTTATTGGTTTGGTGTGTACTCTGTATATTGCTTTAGCTGAGTATTTTACTCTTCCGTATGGCATGGTTGGCGCAATTATAGGCTTCTTAACTGCAATAATAAATGGAATGCAGGGCAAAGCCTACAAGCAGAGTCCAAATGAATAATCCCCTAACAATGCGCTTGCAGCCGACGCAAAAAAACCTCGCGGCTGAAGCGCGCCGTTGGCAGGAAGGAGGAAATATGAGTTGGGAACTTGTTACACGAGATGACTTCTTCGAAGGCAGCAATGCTCCTTTTATATCAGTCTCGAAGTCACATTTTTCTTTCAATGCCGCATTTGTGAGGCATGCAGAGCTTGAACCCGGATCTCGCGCCACCGTTTATGTGGATTCAGACAATCGTAAGATAGGCTTTGAATTTCACGCGGACGAGCGGCTAAACTCGTTTTCACTATCGGCAGCGAGTTCCGACAAGAAAGGCCAAAAGCGCAAGGCTCTTCAATGCGCGGCAACAGGAACAGTCCAAAAGCACAAGTGGATTGAGGCCGTCACGAAGGAAAACGCAAAAAATCGTCGGTTTTCCCCCAGAAAAGAAGGTTCCAAATGGGTCATTCAGTTGTGCCCAGCTTTTGAGGAGCGCAGAGCACGGGAGTCAAAGGACATCCCTTCAGAAATTAGTGGCATCTATCGTTATGTGCGTGAAGGGGGTGGAATCGTCTACATCGGCAGAGGACCAATCAAAGGCCGTCTTCAATCCCCTGAGAGGAAGGACTGGGACTTTGATGTCATTGAGTACTCCATTGTTGCTGACCCTGACGAGCAAGTGAAATGGGAAAGTTTCTGGATTGAAAGGTTCAAGGACCAGAACAATAACGAGTTGCCCTTTTACAACAAGGTCTCAGGGTCGTCGAAGCATAGCGAAGGATGAAACTGCCAACAACTCATTGGAGCCGGACTGGAAAAGCTGGCGCTTTTTCCAGCCGCTCAATTCGGGCGTTGGGCATTAGAAACCGTCGATAACTCGCAGCAGGGAACTGTGTAAATCATTAAATGATATTCGATCAAGAAATAGAAGATTGGAAAGATCTTCAAAATTTGACCGCACAAATGTTTAATGAAATGGGTTTCATTGCTTTTGTTGAAAAAA
>Ga0315537_1001716_pt1 | contig 17035 bp, 9 predicted proteins | sample SalMarSW160270MG_FD_203091 | JGI IMG/M metagenome (GOLD analysis project Ga0315537, IMG submission 203091) | Salt marsh sediment microbial communities from the Plum Island Ecosystem LTER, Massachusetts, United States - Salt Marsh Sediment SW1602-70 ... | reverse complement strand
GGACAAATATCTTTGGCATCATCCCCACATAAAGTTACTACGTAATCAAATTCAAGACTAAAAAACTCCTTTATGGATTTGCTTTGCTGTTTTGAGATGTCTATTCCCAGCTCCCTCATGACTTTTTTGGTTAAAGGATGAATGTGGGTCGGCATTGCTCCTGCGCTAAATGCATCAAATTTGTTACCATAAAAGTGTCTCACCAATCCTTCAGCCATCTGGGAGCGGCAGGAATTGGTGGTGCACAGAAATAGAATTCTCTTTTTATTGCTCATCCCTTAAGAATTATAAGAGCTGTTTCATTTTAAATAAGAATATATATAAAGGTAAAGTTGGTTTCAGATTTTTACTTCCCTTTTAATTCAATCAGATCATGCATCTCCTGCAAGTTTTTGGACAGTTCCCACCAGCCCAGCTTAAAGGCAGCGTAGTCGGGGCCCGACATGGCGGATGCATATCGCACCGAGTTGGCATAGAAAAGCCACTGGGCTATCCATTTCTGCTCCAATGCTTCATCGAAGGGATTGGATTGGTCTGCCAGACCCATATTCCAGGCTTCAAGCAGAAGCTGGGTTGCGGCTAACACCATTTTATCGGATTCCACAATGGTATTATTAAATTTGGCAAAATGCCCACCAACCCAGCTGGTACCGTGACAGGTTTGACAAACCTTTTTCATCTCAGTTTGGCGAAACGTCTGCTCTTTCTCATCGATCAGATATTCCGAAGCTAATTCACCGGTAAAAGTTGTGGGTAAAGACAGGCCGTCTTTGTTTTTAATCTCATATGTCTTACCACTTTTGGGCTGGGGATGAGAATAAATGGCACCTAATATTCGAACCCATAACCTTTTGCTGAAATCGTGGGTTCGGGATACGATTTCCTCTTCATCCGGAGTAACCAGAAGGCTGTTGTGACAGGAAGCGCAGGTGGGGGCTTGGAAATCTTTTCCCACCTTCCAGGGCACATTGCCCCAGTTCCATTCCTGCTTTTTGGAATCGAAGATGTTTCCGTGTTTGCTTTCCTTGTAAACGTTATACCCGGGCACGTCCGGTTCCAGATGACATTGAGCACAGGTGTGGGGCTTCCTGGCTATCTCGATGGAAAAGGAATGTCTGGGATGACAGGCGGTGCACGCTCCCTGGCTTCCGTCAGGATTAACTCTTCCCACGCCCTGATTGGGCCAGTTGTCAAGGTCGGGCACATCTATATCTCCCAAAGTGGTGGATACTTGTTTCGATCCTCTAAAGTTAATCCGGGTACCATGACAGGCATAGCAGCTCTCCCATTTCGCATTATCAGATGCTTTGAGGTGAACAATCTTATTATCATTTACCTCCTTCAGGCTGGTGATTGTCTCAACCAGAGAGTTATAAACAGGATTCTTTTGAAGGATGTCTAAGGCATGAGCTTTTTTGCTATCTGAATATTGTTCAGCTTCTGCCGAGTGACAAGTTTTGCAGTCATTGGGTGATACGATCACGTTCACCTGATATCCGAAGTGTTCGAAGTTATCCTGGTGAGGTGAGGGATTCAGGGTATGACACTCATAACAGCCAACCGCAACTGAAAGCAGGTTCTGGGGAATAGTATCCGAGGAGATCCTTTTCTCTAAAGCAGATTTGCCCAGACCCATCTCCGGTGTTGTCCGGGCGTGCCTGCTTTTAAGCCAATCCTCCACTATCCCCGGAGTATAGCTTTTATGGCAGTCCAGACACTCTTGAGTTTCCTCGCTGTAGTTGGGTCCGGCAGTTACATCTTCTTTGGCCCGGGTTCCCAGACTATATGTTAAAAGCAATCCCAAACATAATAAAACAACAAGAATCCGTTTCATTACTACACCTCCTTGATTTATTCTATTTTCAAAACAGCTTTTGTATTCTTATGCTATTCAGTTATCAGAATGTCTAACTGAATCTCGATGATACCCAGTGTCCGACATAATGAGTGATGACAATAACTGCCAATGCGATAATCAAATGTTCTGTTACCACCTTCCAGGGTTTTTCCCCTTGTTCCTTAGCCATACCATAACTAACGATAGCTAATATGGATAATCCCCAGATAATGCTCACCACAATTGCAGTAGAAAGTTTAAACATCAAAATGGGAACAATAAAGGTCAATGCAAAAACAAACTTAGCCAAAAAGGTGGAGATAGTGGATTCCCATATCTCTTTGGTGCTATGCACATTCTCGGATTCCTCGGACATATGAATGCCCAATGCATCCGAGAAAGCATCTGCTATAGCGATGGTTAATATCCCACCCAGAACCACCAGCTTGGAGTGAGTCCCGGAATGCAGCCCCACCATCAGCCCCAGGGTGGTGATTATCCCCGAAGTTAAGCCAAAACTAAATCCAATCTTTATTGAATGTTTAAACATAATCCTCAAGTACCACAGTTTCAGGCTTAATTATTTTAGATTTTTCAGATGCACAAGCCAGGCTTTATTTCAACTATCAACATATACCAAGTACATATATATAAACTTATATTGCCAAAATCAAATGTTTTTTACCTTATTTTTTGGGATAAAGCTCAAATCCATTAGACTTACCCCTCTAAAAATTATCGTGAACACTAAAAAGGTCTATTTGCATAGAATCGGGCTTAAGAATACCTTATTTCTGCTGAGTTCAAATAGAAACCTCTTTCCATTAGTATTTTTTTGATAATGAGGTACTAAACATGGGAAAGAATAAGATAAAAATCCAGATACCCAAAAAAAGACAATCCTGGAGAATCTCTCCGGTCACCAGGATCAAAGGGAGCAACAAGGTCTACCAAAGAAAAGGAAAAAAGAAATTTGATCCCAAAAAAGAAATGGAATGCGAGATCGAGGTCTCCAGGAGAGCCTACAGATACTGTCCCCGCTGTTCTGTGGAGCTGGTGGAGAAAAAGGTAGATCATAGAAAAAGGAAGACATGTCCTGTCTGTGGCTTCGTATTTTACCGAAATCCCGTTCCAGCAGCTGGAGTTATAATAACAGAAGAGGACAAGATCTTATTAGTCAAAAGGAAATATGATCCCTTCAAAGGTGACTGGAGCCTACCTGCGGGATTTATGGAATATGAGGAATCACCCGAGGAATGTGCCATAAGGGAGATCAAAGAGGAACTCAATTTAGACATAAGGATTAAAAGGCTATTTAACGTATATTCCGGCTCAGACGATCCCCGGACCAATGCGATTTTGATAGTCTATTTGGGGGAAGTTATTGGGGGAAAGTTAAGGCCCGGGGATGATGCGGAGGAAGCCAGTTTTTTCGGAAAGGAAAAGATCCCTCCTAATATCGCCTTCCAGGCTCACCGAAAGCTGATCCGGGATTATTTCAGCCCAATTAAGGTAAAGACTTAATTTTGAAAATCTTGAGATTTAGAGGATTAAGCAATTTGGGGCATTTTCCGATATAGAAAAAGATCAATCTCTGTTCTTGTCCAATCTACGGAGAGGGAAAATGTCTAATAAATCAAGCCAAAAAACAGATCATCCCGATGTGCTGGAGGAGATGGACCAGCTTCTCCGGAAAGCACAAACTGCCAAACCCCGACTGAAAAGTAAAACCAGGGAGTCCAAATTAAGGGACGTAGACCTGGAAGCTCTTCTGGATGTCAGTAAGGTAATCAATTCCACCCTGATACTGGATGATATCCTTCAGATGGTGATGAAAAAGTCCATAAAGCTTCTGGGAGCGGAGCGGGGCTTTCTTATGCTTTTGGATTCCAAAGGGAACCTGCAATTCAGAACCGCACACAACATCTGCAAGGATTCCTTATCCAAAGAAGACCTGAAAATCAGCATGTCCATAGCCAATAAGGTGGCTCAGTCAGGAGAGTCGATTTACACCAGCGATGCCCAGAAAGATAAAAGGTTCTCCAAGCAGAAAAGCATTGTGGAACTAAACCTCAAATCCATAATGTGCGTTCCTTTAAAAAGCAAGGAGAAGATAATTGGCATTCTTTATCTGGACAACAGCACTAAAAAGGGAATCTTTTTGGAATCGGACATACATCTTTTTGAGGTATTTGCGGGCCAGGCAGCCATAGCCATTGAAAATGCCAAGCTTTATGAGGATCTTCTGGCCTTAAAGGTCTACATTGAGAACGTAATCAATAGAACACCCATTGGAATAATGGTGGTGGACAATAATCTTAAAATCACTATAGTTAATAAAGCTGCTCAGGAAATTTTCAAAAAGGCTGGCTGGAAAAACGGACTGGATTCCTTTGCTCTTTCTGACCTTACCATCCTGGATTTGGTACCGGAGGAGGATAAAAATAGATGGAAAAAAATATGTTATCAGGTCTTATACACCGGAAAACCATTCCAGGAAGCTAAATCCTATCAGAAGTTCGAAAAAGAGGAGCTGGCTTTATCCTTGAAGGTAAGCCCTCTTCAGAATATGGATAGCCGAACTGTGGGATTGATAATTGTGGTGGAAGACATAACTGAAAAAGTAGTTTTAGAAAGGCACCTGATTCTGTCCGAGAAGCTTGCGGCAAAGGGTGAAATGGCATCCTCCATCGGTCATGAGCTGAATAACTACCTTACCATAATCTCAAGTAACGCTGAGCTTTTGTCTTTTAATCTGAGGAAGAAAAACTATCAGAAGATGGATGGCAATGCCCAGGCTATCCTGGAGAGCATCAACACCATGAAGAGGTTTACCGACGGATTGATTGATTTCTCAAGCATTAAGACTCAAAAGGTGGAATACGATCTTAGGACTTTAATTGAGGACCTGCTTTTCTCTGTAAGACCTCAATCTCAATTTACCGAGATTAATATAGTTACCCAATTTGATAGCCTCCTTCCCCGTCTGAACATAGATGTGGGGCAGATTCAGCAGGTATTGCTTAACCTTATTAATAATTCGGCAGATGCCATCTACAAGAAGAAAAAAGGAACAGGAGAAATATCCATCACCACCACTTATCTCCGGGACAAAGCTCAGGCCGAATTGAAAATCATGGATAACGGCATTGGCATACCTGAAGAAAATATAAACAAGATATTTGAACCTAACTTTTCCACCAAAGAGAAGGGGCATGGCATTGGTCTGGTTACCTGCAAAAAGATCATAGAGAACCACAAAGGAAATATTTATGTGGAGAGCCAAAAAGGCAAGGGCACTATTTTCACCGTTGTTCTCCCTTTAACAGAAGGGGGACAGACCAATGATGAAAGTTAGTTTCACCTAATCCTTCTACACTCTAAAATGGAAAAGATCCCGAAGTTTCCTTACCACCGCTACAAAATTCTGGAAAAGCTGGGAGAGGGCGGTTTAGGTCAGGTTTATAAAGCATACGACCGCTGGGAAGAAAAGGAGGTGGCTTTAAAGCTTCTTCTGGACCAGACTCATCTGAAAAAATTCCAGAAGGAATTTCAATTCATGACCCAGTTGGAGTATCCGGGATTGGTCCAGGCTTTTGATTTCGGATATACAGAAGACAAAAAACCTTATTTTACCATGGAATTACTGGATGGTCCCCTTCTTTCTCAGCTGGACATAAAAGAAGATCTAAAAAAACTTTATCCCCTAATTCTGAAAGTAGTAGTGATCCTGGATTATATCCATTCTCGGGGAATAGTGCACTGTGACCTCAAACCGGACAACATCCAACTCACCCAGGACCCCATAGGAGTGAAGCTTTTAGATTTTGGATTAGCCGAAAAAATGGGGGCTTCCACTAAATCCAAACTTAAAGGAACACTGTCCCACATAGCTCCCGAGGTCTTGAAAAATAAAAAGGTTGACGAGAGAACGGATTTTTATTCACTGGGGATTGTGCTTTACGAACTTATAACCGGAAGGCTGCCCTTTTTAGAGGAAGATCCTATCAAACTGCTTTCTGCCCACCTGCAGGAGAAACCTGTGGCTCCCATAAAACTGAATCCCCGAATTCCTCCCAGTTTAAACCATCTGGTATTGAAGCTTCTGGAAAAATCGCCCCAGGATCGCCCTTCCTCCTCTCAGCTGAAAAAAAACCTCTACTCCCTCTGGGGCAAAGAAGCACCACCTGAGGATGAAAGCATATATCTAAATTACCTCTCCGGTGGCGCAATGGTAGGAAGAGAAAAAGAACTGGCCTCCCTTCTGAAAAATCTAAAAGAGGCTACGTCCTCTCCGGGAAGAATTGTGCTGATTCAGGGTGAGCTGGGCACAGGTAAATCTATTCTGGTTAGAAATTTTAAGGTCCAAGCCCAGCTTCAGGGAACTTTGTTTGTTGATTCCAGATGTTACGGTAAAGAGAGCTCTCCCTATCATCCCATCAAGAAAATCCTTTTTAAGCTCACACCCTACCTCTCTGAGAAATCACCACACCTTCTGCAAGAATTCGATCCGGAGCTTAAACTTCTTCTCTCTCAAGGATCAATAAATTCAACCAGCAGAGGCAAAGACCTTTCTATGGAGGAGGAAAACTTAAGCAGCAGGATGGCACTGTTTTTGGTCAAAGCCTCCCAGGTTGTACCTTTCTGTCTTTGTCTGGAGGATCTTCACTGGGCTCCGGCAGGCAGTTTGAGGATATTGGAAAAACTGGCACCTTTGATAACCCAGAGTAAAATTCTTCTATGCGGGAGTATCAGGGACGAGGAGTTAAATCCTGAGGGTCAACTTAAGAGTCTGATAAATATTCACACCGGAAAAAACTATTTCCAATCCATAAAATTGTCTCGTTTAACTCCGAAGGGATTAAAAGAGCTTCTCATCTTAAAGCTGAGCCGGATAGAGCCTCCCCCAGAACTGATCGCTTATATCCACAAAACCACATCCGGAAACCCCTTCTTTGCTATCGAGGTATTGAAATTTCTATTGGAAAAAAGGATAATCTCCATAGACAGAAAAAAATTGAAAGTGGTTACCCAGGGATTAAATTCAATTCTGGTACCGGATCATATCGAAAAAATCTGGATGGAGAACCTGGAAAAATATGATGATTCCATCCAGAGCTTTCTTCAGGTTTCTGCCCTGGCAGGAAAAGGATTCGATCTGGAGATAATAAAATTCCTGTCCGGTTACTCAGAAAACAAGATTTTTGATATACTTTTCACTTTACTCCGGGATCAGGTTCTGATTCAAAGGAAAAAACAAAAAGATAAAAACCTGTGGTACGAGTTCACCAATCAGAGCTTGAAACATCTTCTGTACGATAGGTTACCTGAGAAGAAAAGTGTCTTTTTGCACAGGAAATTGGGAGAATTCCTGGAAAAAAAGAAGGGATGGGACCCCCAGGAGAAAGCTGAGGAGATTGCATATCATTTTATCAGATCCAACGATTATGAGAAAGCGTTTCAATATTCAATGATCTGTGCGGAGAAGGCCTCCCGTCAATTCGCTCACCACGAGATCGAATACTATCTTAAAAGCGCACTGGAAGCCTCTTTTAAATTCGAGGACAAAAGAGAAGGTTCAGAGAAAAGACTTACAGTTCTGAAAAGAAGAGGTGATCTGTGGAAAGGAACCGGGGACTTAAACTCGGCTTTGAAGGATTATAAGGAGAGCGTGAACTTGGCTAAACTCCTAAAAGACCTCCCCGCCGAAGCCAAAGCTCAAAGGGAACTGGGAGAGATTTACAGGTTAAAACATGATTATAAACGTGGATTAAACCATTTAAATCAGGCACTGGAAACATACAAAAAAATCAACGATTCCAATGGAATCGCATCAACTCTGAATAACCTGGGAAACCTATATTGGATCGACTCCCAGTATGATCAGGCAAAAGAGTCCTATCAAATAGCTTTTGAGTTGCACAGTAAATTGGGTAATAAAGAGTTGGCTGCTTTGAGCTTGAACAACATAGGAATCATCTCTTCCATCCAATATAAATACGATGAAGCTTTAGAACATTTCAATCAAGCCTTATCTATTCAAAGGCAGCTTGACAAAAAGGAAGAGGTTAGCCGGGGTCTGAACAACGTGGGTGCAGTTATGGTTCTTTCAGGCAAATATAATCAGGCCATCGGATCATTTCAGGAAGCCTTGAAGCTCAACGAGAAAATCGAAAATAAAATGGAAATGTGTTTTAATCTGGAGAATCTTGGAGCGTCTTTTCTTAAGCTGGGCGATTATAAAAAAGCTATAAAATATTCCAGAAAGGGATTGAAACTATCAAAGGAGATTGACTTTCAGCAGCGAATGGGATGGATTGAAAAGGACATGGGTACAATTAATCTGGAGATGGGCTCTTATCAAAAAGCCAAAAGATATCTTGACCGATCCCTGAGGGTATCAGATCAAATTGATGATAAGGAATTAAAAACTGTGGTTTTAATATCTCTGGCTAAACTCTTTTATCTTTTAAACAGCACTTCCAAAGCGCAATGTATTTTAGGTGATGCCAGGAAACTAATTCAGGAGATTGACGACAAAAGGTCATTGATTTTAGTTCTCCAGCTGGAAGGACTGATCCAGGGGAGAAGTGCAACCCAAAAGGAAGCATTGGGCTTATTAAATAAGGGATTGAAAATTGCAGAAGACCTGAAAGTTAAGGAGGAGGAACTCTCTTTGAATTTAGATCTCAGCGAAATTTATCTTGGTCTGGAAGACATAGAAAAAGCCAGCTATCACCTGAAGCTGGCGAAAAAACTTTTCGACGAGAACCAGAGCCAGGTATACCAGCCGGAACTTTATCTTAATCTGGCAAGGTTGAATTGGACCAGAAATGAAATAAAATCCGCAGAAAAACTCTTTTTAACTGCCCTGGATAAGGCTTTGGACCTTAACAGATGGGAAATAGTTTGGAAAACGTATCACTTTTTGGGAAAACTTTATCTGGCTTCCTATGAAATTGAGAAAGCCTACAAAGAGCTGGAAAATGCAGGGATGGTTTTGAGAAAGATATCACTTGAGATCAAGGATACTGAGCTAAAGCAGAGTTATCTTGATGATGAAAAAAAGAAAGAACTTTTATCAGATATAAGAAAAATCACACAAATTCTGGAAGGCAAACCCGCGCAAGTTGCTACTTAAACTACCAGGCAGTTACAGAAAAACAAATTTCCCATAAGCTTAACTTTTTTACGGAATAAGACCTTTGGACTGTTTTGACTAAAATACACAAAGGAATTCTTTACAGGTTATTTGAAGTATATGAGATAACTCAAACTGACGCTTGTGTAAAAAAAGGAGAAGGGTTGCACCAGGCTAAGGGGCAACCCTTCCAAAGGAGGTGTCGGAAACTATTTCCGTAAGAAATAGTCAGACGAGGATTAAATTAGCCTCCGGCAGAAAAGCTGACAGGAGCTACTTTCTCCTCCAACTCCTCCAGGATTAGTTCTTTCAGTTCCATAACATCACCTCCTCGTGAAAATCTAAAACTCAATCTATAATATTCCAACATCCTCCGTTTTCTTCAAGGAATTGATACTGTCTTTTAAGGGGATTTTAAATCCCCAGCCATCATAAAAAGAACATCCTTTTCCTCAACTAAAATATCCGAACAAAAAAGATTTTTGTCAAGCATTATTTTAAAATTTTATTAAGATAAATTATTATATTACAACATCTTGTCTTTAAATTTATCCACCCCACAAAATGTAGTAATCCTTTACTTTTTCTATTTTTAATGACTTGGGCCTTGAAGGCTACTTTTATTCTTTGTCCAGTAAGAAAACGATTATGCTTTGTTCAAAATTTACTTGATTTTAAAAAAAATTGACATATATAGGATTTATGGTAAACAGGAGGAGGTAAAAATATATGCCTAAAATAAGGAAAAAGACTGCTAAAAAGAAAGCAGTCCAAAAGAAAAAAAAAGCTAAAGAATTAAATATTGCCCCAGGGAAGAAGCTGGTCTACTTTTTCGGTGATGGCAAATCTGAGGGTGGTCAAGAGCTGAAGGATCTTTTAGGGGGAAAAGGCGCTGGTCTGGCTGATATGACTCGCATAGGTGCCCCTGTGCCTCCGGGTTTTACCATCTCCACTGAGGTTTGCAATCTTTTTTACAAAAACAACTTAAGACTGCCTCAGAATTTGAATAAGGATGTTAAAACTAACCTTAAAAAAATGGAAAGAATATTGGGAACCCAGTTCGGTGATTCCGGAAATCCTCTTCTGGTCTCGGTGAGATCGGGCGCTAAGTTCTCCATGCCCGGAATGATGGATACCATTCTGAATCTGGGCTTAAATGAAAAATCCATTCAGGGATTGATAAACAAAACCAATAACGAAAGATTTGTTTATGATTCCTACCGCCGCTTCATTCAGATGTTTGGAAATGTCGTTCTGGGAATAGATAAATCCGAATTTGAAAAGGTAATAGAAAAAAAGAAAAAGGAATCCCACATCAAGATGGATACCTCCCTTTTAGTGGACGATTTGAAGTCAATAATCGCAAAATTCAAAAAGATAATCAAGTCCAAATCGGGTGAGGAGTTTCCTTCAGATCCATTTACCCAGCTAAAGATGGCGATAGAGGCAGTATTTAAATCCTGGAACAATCCCCGAGCCATCACTTATCGCAAGGCTAGCAAAATCCCCTCTGATTTGGGAACTGCGGTCAATATTCAGGCTATGGTTTTCGGGAATATGGGAGATAATAGCTTAACCGGGGTTGGTTTCACCCGTAATCCTTCCACCGGTGAGAATAAGTTTTTCGGAGAATATCTGGTTAATGCCCAGGGAGAGGATGTGGTGGCAGGGATCAGAACACCTAAGCCCATTAAGGAATTAAAGATGGAAAAACAGGACATTTACAAGAAACTGGTTACCATCACCAAGAAACTGGAACGCCACTACAAAGACATGCAAGATTTCGAGTTCACTGTTCAGGAGGGCAAACTCTTTATGCTCCAGACCAGGACTGGTAAAAGAACTGCTCATGCTGCGGTTAAAATCGCAGTGGAAATGGTCAAGGAGAAACTGATCAGCAAACAGGAGGCTATTAGAAGAATAGAACCTGCTCAACTGGAGCAGCTTCTGCATCCCAATATAGACCCCAATGCCAAAACAGAGGTTATTGCCAAGGGTCTGGCAGCTTCCCCTGGTGCAGCTTCGGGCAGAATTGTCTTCTCAGCCGATGAAGCAGTCAGTTTCTCCGAATCCGGCGCGGATGTAATCTTAGTGAGAAAGGAGACCAATCCCGATGACATTCACGGGATGAAGGTTTCCAAAGGTATACTCACCTCCCGGGGAGGCATGACCTCCCACGCTGCCGTAGTTGCTCGGGGCTGGGGGATACCTTGTGTGGTGGGTTGCGAGTCCATAAAAGTTAACGAGGAGAGAAAAACTTTCACCGTCAACGGTCATATATTAAGAGAAAGAGATGAGATATCCCTGAACGGGACCACAGGTGAGGTGATTCTGGGAGTGGTTCCCACCGTCCAGCCTGCATTGACCGGAGAATTCGGTGAGTTGATGAAATGGGCCGACGAGATCAGGCGGCTTAAGGTACGTACCAATGCGGACGTACCCAAGGACGCCCAGCAAGCCATTGATTTTGGAGCTGAGGGAATAGGTCTCTGCCGCACCGAACATATGTTCTTTGCCGAGGATCGTTTGCCCATTGTCCGCAGGATGATCCTGGCTACAACCAGAGAGGAAAGAGAAGCCGCTCTGGCAAAACTCCTCCCCTTTCAGAAATCCGATTTCAAGGGTCTTTTTGAAGTGATGAAAGGGTATCCGGTAACTATAAGGACTTTAGATCCTCCGCTTCATGAATTCCTGCCCTCCAAAGAGGAACTTTTAGTGGAGCTAACCGAGCTCAAGATCAAAGGTGGGGATGAGGAGAAGATTAAACAGAAGGAAAAACTTTTAGCCCGGGTGGAAGAGTTATCTGAGTTTAATCCCATGCTGGGACATCGGGGATGCCGCTTGGGAATAGTTTACCCGGAGATAACCGAGATGCAGGTAAAAGCCATATTCCAGGCAGCTTGCGAATTAGCCAAATCAGGAAAAAGGGTCATCCCCGAAGTTATGATTCCCCTGGTAGGCAGGCTTGAGGAGTTTAAAAACCAGAGGGATATCGTGGTAAGAGTGGCTGAAGAAACCATGAAAAAGTACAAGGTCCGGATAAAATATCTGGTGGGAACCATGATCGAGATCCCCCGGGCAGCACTTACCGCAGATGAGATAGCCACAGAGGCAGAATTCTTCTCCTACGGAACCAATGATCTGACCCAGATGGTCTATGGCTATTCCAGAGACGATGCCGGCAAATTCATAAAGTACTACATAGAACATGAGATTTTGCCCAACGACCCCTTTGTATCCATTGACCAGACCGGAGTAGGCCAGTTGGTGGAGATGGGAGTCAGAAAAGGAAGATCAACACGCAAGGATTTAAAAATAGGAATCTGCGGCGAGCATGGAGGCGATCCCGAGTCTATTATTTTCTGTAATAGAGTCGGACTGGACTATGTGAGCTGTTCACCTTTCAGAGTTCCCATAGCCCGTTTAGCAGCAGCCCAGGCAGTTGTCGGAAAAACGGCCTATACCACTATTTAGATAGTTGAAGTTTCATAATTTCTTTTAGTCGGATATTATCATCCGTTTTAATCTCTGGCAAGATGGTAATATCCAGCCAGAGCATATAATTCACTTGCAATTAATTTACATCAATAAACTTCTAACATATGATTTTGCTTAATGCAAAAGTATAAGGAAAGAATTTAAAGAGTGATTATAAAAAGGGAGGGTTATCTATTCCATCCGGCGGATGGCTCGGATGATCTCGTGCTCGCTCTCGGCAGTTAAAAGCTCCTCTCTTAAGGCATCGTATTGCAAAAGGGAGGCTAAGGATCTGAAGACCCGGAGATAAAGGTTATCATCATAGGGTGGGGCTACCATTACGAAAAACAGATGAACTGGCATCTGGTCTAAAGAATCGAATTCATACCCCTTGGTGGATCGGGCAAAACCCATGACTAAGTCCCGAGCCTGCATGGTGCGAACGTGGGGAAAAGCAATGCCTTTACCGATTCCGGTGGAGGCTTTTTTCTCCCGGTTGAAAAGATCTACAAACAGTTTCTTTTTATTGCACACTTGACCCGATGTATCCAGAAGATCCACCAGCTCCTCCAGGATCGAAAATTTAGTCTCCCACAATTTCTTCTGAGGGGAGACATTGTTCTCCGGATCAAACTCACAGTTGGTCTTTAGCTCAAGTTTGATCAGCTCGGGTTTCAGGCATCTGGAGACGTTCAAATCGACCTCTCTTAAAAGTTCAGGCTCAAGGTTGCTTGAATTGATTCGTTTAGCAACCAGTTTCAGATACATAACATTTAATATCTTCGAAATTTAAGTTTCTATAGCTCCTCAATTTTTTTATCGGCAAAGTGTTCAAAACTTTAACACTAATTACCGGATTTGTACACCCACCAGTAGATTTTACGCAGACAATATTACACTTGAGGGGATTTTAAACCTTTAAATTCATATAATTTTGTCCCCTAAATGCTTCTCCCTCTGAGAATTAAAAAGGCTGGCGTTCTCAAACTAAACCCCAGATTGAATTTGATATTTTAGGGAAAATCAAATATATATTCGTCAAGTTTCAATTCTCAAGACTGGTTTTTTTGGGGACTATAATTCCCGCAAACCGACAAAATATAGAAAGGATAAAAAACGCAGGCATTTGCCTGCGTTGATTATTTAAAATTGTTGATGATAGGATAACTTTTTTTGCTTTACCTCTTATCTTAACAAAAGCATTTTCTTGGTCTGACAAAAAGCCTTTGTTTTTAACCTGTAAAAATAGATGCCCGAGGAGACTTCGTTACCCTTATCGTCCTTTCCATCCCAAAAAACCTCTTTCCCTCCGGGGGTCTGATGTTGACTAATCAGAGTTTTTACCTTCTGACCCAGAGCATTATAGATGGACAGCTCCACCCCACTTTCTTCAAAAAGATAATATCCGATTTTAGTCCGGGGATTAAAGGGATTGGGATAATTTTGCATCAAAGTAAAATTGAAATCCTTTTGGGATTCGCTTTTTTCTTCTACTCCGGTGAGGTTTTCTCCCAAACAGGAAAAGAACTCTGCCTGGGTAAAGTTGGGATCTTCCTCACCTCCAAAGCTGGTTATATCCGCAATATAACCATGTCCGGGTGAGAACCAGGCATACTCAATGCTTTTGGAAGTATCTGTAAACATGACAATTTCTCCCATTTTCGTCTCGGTTATAATCGTCACCTCGCTTTTAATGCGGGCACATTCAAAATTTCCCAGAGGAATGGCGACCGTTCCCCAGGCATCATAAGTGCATTTGGCAGAATCAAGCATTGAGGTGGTCACTCCCTCTGCTTCAAGCTCCCAGTAAGTAGCCCAATACCAAACATCGTTATACTCTACGGGAAATTTGAGCAGGGGGGTGGAGCGTAGATATTCTGAGACCCAGGTTGTATCCGGAACATAAACACCCCATCCTTGACTGGTCAATTCTGTAGAGGACAAATAAGAGTAATAATAAAAGATCGAATCCACGTTGAAGGAATGCATAGTAACCAGATTGGCTGTGGGAAATGAACCCGCAAAGGGAGTGGTCGATTTGTCGACGATATACTGGGTGAAAGACTCTGGGGTATTAATTCCGGTAAAATCCCAACTTTGAGAACCTCCGGTTGATCCCAGATCAACATCCAGTGTTTCATCAACGCTGCTGTTGGTTACAAGCTTAGTGCCAACAGTGGATGGAAAATCGGTTGAGTTAATAACCGGGGCTTGAGCCAAAAGATTTCCACAGGTTAATAAGAGTATAAGAATTGTGCCGCTTACCCAGAGTATCCTTTTCATAGTTGACCTCCTTTCACTATTAAAGTTTTAATATTTTTATCCAGTAACAACTCTCACTCTACCTTAACAAAATAAGTTCTTTCACACCTTTAACAAAAGACGAAAATAATTTATAGCAAGAATTCTGCTAAGTTTTTAATTTAATCCATAAGGCTTTGAAGTCAAGATGAAAAAATAAATATTTGCAAAAAGATTAAAACATTGCTTCTAATAACTTAAGACTCTACTTTTGTTTTTAGTCAATTTTAATAAAGAATTTCACATTTCCTCTTGGTTTTGTGGTTTCAACTAAATTTTTATGAACCAGACCTAAGTAATGCCGAGTTTTATCATTCCAAATTACACGCATTATTTTTTTACCATCAACTAACAACCAATAACTAACAACTAATATCTAATTTGGGTTGACAATTATTACAGGATTGTTTAAATATTCGAAATAACTATGTTAGAAATAAAAAATGTAAAAGGATAGAGAATTTGATTTATCTGGAAAAACTTGAATGCACTCGCTGTAAAGCCACTTATTCCCCTGAAAACCCCCACAATCTCTGCCAATGTGGAGCCCCTCTTTTTGCCCGTTATAAACTCAAGCAAATAAAAGATGAATTAAAAAGAGAGGATATTAATAATCGACCTCCAAATCTGTGGCGATACCGTGAACTGCTCCCTATTACAGAAGGAAAAGATATTATCAGCCTGGGCGAGGGTTTCACGCCTTTGACTCCTGCTATCAGCTTGGGAAAGAAATTGGGATTAGAAAGACTCTGGATAAAAGACGAGTCATTCAATCCCACAGGCTCCTTTAAAGCCCGGGGAATGTCGGTCGCCATTTCTATGGCAAAAAAGCTTGGAATAAAGGAGGTCTGCCTTCCTTCTGCTGGCAATGCTGCTGGCGCTGCAGCAGCCTATTCTGCTCGGGCTGAGATAGGTGCCTTTGTCTTTATGCCCCAGGATACTGATACCTGCTTTATCCTGGAATGCAAAAGCTACAATGCCCAGTTAGAATTGGTAAAAGGAGTGATCACAGATTGTGCCGCAGTTATGCTGGAAAGGAAAAAAGGAAGTGATTGGTTTGATCTTTCAACCTTAAAGGAGCCTTATAGGGTGGAAGGTAAAAAAACCATGGGGTATGAGCTGGCAGAGCAGCTGGGCTGGGAATTGCCGGATGTGATCATCTATCCCACAGGCGGGGGAACAGGTATAATCGGAATGTGGAAGGCATTCGAGGAGATGGAGAAATTGGGATGGATTAAAGGGAAAAAGCCCAGACTGGTATGCGTGCAATCCGAAGGCTGCGCACCTCTGGTCAAAGCTTTTAATGAAGGCAAAAACTCAGCAGAGAAGTGGGAAAAACCTGAAACCATTGCCTCCGGCATCAAAGTACCCCAAGCCATCGGGGATTTTCTTGTTCTTAAAGCTGTAAGAGAATCTGAAGGGACAGCCACTTCAGTCACAGATGAGGAAATTTTAGAGTGTTTAAAGGAAATATCTGAAACCGAGGGGATCTTACCCTGCCCTGAGGGCGCAGCCACTTTGGCAGCTTTGAAAAAGTTAAAAAAAGAAAACAAAATAAATCCTGAGGAAAAAATAATACTATTCAATACCGGAACGGGATTGAAATACGTTGAGAGTTTGAAAAAATATTTTATCTAAAAAAAGAAAGAGAAATTATGATAAACCTAAAAGACAAAGTAGCTATAATCACCGGAGCATCCAGAGGAATTGGCAGGGCAACAGCGATTTTATTTGCCCAGGCTGGATGTAATCTTCTGATAAACTATAACAGAAGTGAGGACCCTGCATTAGAGACGGCGTCAATGGCTGAAGAACTCGGTGTCAGAGCAAAAATATTTCAGGCGGATGTTTCCAAAAAAAGCGAAGTGGATGAGATGATAGGTTATGCGATTAAGGAATTCGGTAAAATTGACATACTGGTAAACAATGCAGGAATCTGGAAATATGCAGCGATCGATAAGATGACAGAGGAACAGTTAAAGGAGACTATGGAGTTAAATGTTAATGGTGTGTTTTATGCCACCACTGCTTCTGTTCCTTATATGATAAAACAAAAATCCGGCAATATCATAAATATCTCATCCACTGCCGGCCAGAGAGGAGAGCCTTTACATTCCCATTATGCTGCCTCCAAAGGGGCAATAATAAGTCTAACTAAATCTTTAGCAGCGGAATTAGCTCAGTATAACATACGGGTGAACTGTGTTGCCCCAGGCTGGGTGGATACGGATATGAGCCACGATGCCCTGACCGGAGGAGAAAAAGACAAGATACTCCAA
>Ga0315537_1001715_pt1 | contig 17039 bp, 14 predicted proteins | sample SalMarSW160270MG_FD_203091 | JGI IMG/M metagenome (GOLD analysis project Ga0315537, IMG submission 203091) | Salt marsh sediment microbial communities from the Plum Island Ecosystem LTER, Massachusetts, United States - Salt Marsh Sediment SW1602-70 ... | reverse complement strand
ATCCATGGGTGCCGTCAGCCCTTCCGTTTCCGTACTCCATTACCATTCCGCTAAGGCGGGCATTCTGGGGTTGACATTGAACCTGGCCTTCGAGCTGGCGCCGTTAGGTATCTATGCCAACGCTATCGTTCCCGGACCTATCGAGACGCCGTTCTGGGATGCTCTACAACCTCCGGGCCCGGCCAGGGACGCCTTTTTCAAGGCGATGACCAAAAAGGAAATACCGCTGGAGAGGATGGGCACGCCGGAGGATATCGCCGGACCGGCTTTGTTCCTGGCTTCGGGACTCTCGGACTATGTTACCGGTCAGATAATATATGTCGCCGGTGGACAACCTTTATCATCGCACGCCGCGACATTTTTATCGTCGGGCGAAAGACCCGGTGGATAACGAGGTCAATCGATACTCTTACAGGAGAATAATGTCATGGATGCTTCTTACGCACTGGCAAAGAATATGCTTTCGGTCAAATATGAAGAAATACCCCGGGATGTTGCGGAACTGACCAAAAAGCATATTCTGGATATTCTGGGAGTAGCGTTGGGGGGCTCTTCCCGGCCCGGCATTAAAGAGCTGGCCGAGCTAATCGGTGAGTGGGGTGGTACCGAGGAAAGCACGGTGCTCTGTTTCGGGCTCAAGGTGCCCGCCCCTAACGCAGCGCAGGTGAATGCTTCCATGGGTCATGCCCTGGACTACGATGATACCGGTGACGGACCGACGCATCCTTCCGTGGTGATTGTTCCCACCTGCATGGCGGTAGCCGAACGTCAGGGTAAAATCGACGGTCGTGAGTTCATCACGGCCGTTACCCTGGGAATGGACATGATGTGTCGGCTGGGACAGGCCTTCCGTTCCGGTATGAAGACGGCGCCCGTCGGCGGTCACCCCGGGGCTGGCTGGCACCTCACCCCGTTATTCGGGTATATCGCCGCTGCCGGTGTTGCCGGGAGGATATTAGGCCTCGACGAAGAAACGCTGGTTAACGCTATGGGCATCGCCTATCACCAGTGCAGCGGTAACGGTCAATGTGTCAACGAAGGGGCTCTGACCAAGAGGATGGGCCCTGGGTTTGCGGCCAGAGGGGGAATCGTAGCCGCAATGATGGCGCAGAAGGGTATTACCGGAGCTAAAGAATGCCTCGAGGGGGAACTCGGACTGTTTAATCTGTATATTAAGGGAGAATATAATCCCGAATCTCTTACGGCTGACCTCGGCAAGCGGTTTGCCGGAACCACCGTCACCATGAAGCCCTATCCTTGCTGTAAAGGCACTCATGATTCCGTTGACGTCGCCCTGTCATTAATCGACAAGTACCACATCAAACCTGAAGATATCCGGGAAATTACGCTTTTCTGTCAGGACGAGACCAATTTCCTAGTACATCCCCTGGAGAAAAGAAGACACCCGGAGAATCCGGTCGATTCCCAGTTCAGCATACCCTGGGCGGTAGCTACTGTTTTCGCCCGGGGACGGGCCGGCGTCGAGGATTTTACTCAGGAGGCTATCGCCAGCCCGGATATTCTGGAGATGACCGATAAAATCAGAGTTGAGAAGGACGTAGGGCTGGCGGCTTCAAAGGTAGAATCGGCGGCGAAAATCGGCGTAACCACCAAGCAGGGACAGACATTTGTCGAACAGTCCTTAATGAAGCCTTCGGGTGCCCCGGGAGCTCAGTTACCTTTCAGTGCTTACGAGAGGAAGTTCCGTGACTGCGCTTCCTGTTCCGTAAAACCTCTATCTGATAAACAGATTGACGAATTAATCGAGCAGATTAAGCAGCTTGAACGCGTTGACGATATCAGCCAAGTAATTGAGCTGCTGGGCTGAAACTGCACAAACACACTTTATTACTAGATGCCCCCGTCGATATCGATTGCCTTGCCGGTGATATATTGCGACTGGTCGGTAACCAGGAAAAAGACCAGGTCGGCGACTTCCTCGGGCCTGCCCAGTCTTCCCAATGGTATACCGGGACCCGGGCCCTTCTTCCGGGATTCTTGCTCGATAGCCTCGGCCAGACTGACGCCGTTAGCTGCTGCCTTCTTGATGATTTCTTCATCTCTTAAATTGGTTTCAAAACCGCCCGGATTGATGATGTTGACGTTTATTTTATATTGCGCCAGCTCCATAGCCAGTGTCTTTCCCAGGCCGAGTATGCCATGTTTCGTGGCGCAGTATCCGGCACTCCCGGCATATCCCTGCGTGGCTGCCTTGGAGCCAATCAGCACTATCTTCTTTCCTTCGCCATCCGGTACCATCGTTTTAGCTACTGCCTTGGAAATCAGAAAAGAACCGGTAAGGTTTATATCCAGGATAGTTTTCCATTCCTCTTCGGAGAGCTCGGTAATCGGTGTCGTCATCGAGCCGCGGATACCGCCGCAGTGCACCAGAATATCTATCTTCCCGAATTTTTCCAACGATTTAGCGACCGCCTGGTCAACTTCTTTTCCGTTGCTGACATCGGCCACCACCGCCAGCCCTTTCTTGCCCTGTGCCTCGATTTCTTTCACGACTTCATCCAGACCGCCCCATCCTTCATCGCCCGGCCAGATGCTTTTGGGTGCGGCGAATTTATCCAGAACGACCACGTCGGCTCCCTCTTTGGCCAGCCTTACCGCGATGGCACGTCCCATACCTCTCTTGCTGGCTGCTCCGGTAACCATGGCAACTTTACCCTCAAGGCCCTTCATATCGTCTTGTCCCTCCTCGTTATTGTATGGGCATGATTCCCGAAGGACCTTCCGGCTCCGGCCAGAGCTCCTCGGCGATATCATTCAATCCTAACTCTATGAGTTTTTTCTGGCTGGGCTTATTGGTTTCCGGGTCCCAGTCCAGGGCGCCGAGATTCCAGTAAGCCTGCAGTTCCACGTCCATCGAAACTCCGGCCAGCGGCCCTTCTTCAAACGGCGGTCGACCGGGAATTCGGGGATGCACGAAACGTTTGATGGGTATATCGCCTTCACGCAGCGAAAACAGGTGCCTCATATTGCCTATCCTCTCCCCGTCCCTGGATAATTCCTCCAGGGAACGGTCCCATCCGGTAACCGTGCGGAGAAAACCTACCAGATATTTCATGGGGTCGGGCAGCCCGATATTGCTGTGCATGCATACTCCCGCCGCCCCGATGACATATCCCGTGAACTGGGTAGGTCCGAAACCGGTAGTATGACGACCGGGGGTAGCATCCATGTGATACATAGCCATCATCGGTTTGCCCTGGTAAGCTATAAAACCGGCTTTCGGGTCGTGGAGACCCAGCTCCTGCCCCCCGATGTGTACCGCGTATTTCTCGGCACCCCTGCCGATTTTTGCCGCGGCTTTGTTAACGCCGTCGGCGAGGACATCGCCGAAACCCTCGCGTTTGCCCATTTTCTCAATCATCGCTATCATCGCTTTTTGATTGCCCCATGTCAGTTCGATACCATCCGTATCGGCTCTGGTGATGATGCCGTGTTCGTAGCATTCCATGGCGAAGGCGAGCGTGGTGCCGCTGGAGATGGTGTCCAGGCCGTAGGTATTACAGAGATGGTTGGCCAATACGACGGCGTGGGCGTCGGCGTTGAGGCACATCCCCCCGAAGGCGGCCGTAGTCTCGTATTCCGGTCGGTGGGCTCCGACCGGGTACCTGTATTCTTCAGGCCCCGCCTTCATGGTGGCCTTGCAGGCCGACGGACAATGCCAGCAGCCGCCTCTTTTATCCACGTACGCCTTGATAATTTCTTTATCGAGGCCGGAGTTATCGGGCAAATCAATCACCCCGATACCCCCCCAGTTCTTCACCGGTGTATCGCCGCTGTGAGTCGATTCCATGGCATGGCCCGCGGTGCCGTAGATGCCGAAGTTAGGGAACCATCCCTTGCCCTCTTCGATGTGCTCCTTCCTCAGCTGGTTTGCCCCTTCCGGGTCGGCAATTGGCACTTGCATGTCACCCCGGACGACCACCGCCTTGAGCTTCTTGGAACCCATGACCGCGCCCAGTCCGGAACGCCCGGCCGCGTCGCCTTTATTGTGCATGATGCAGCTTATGAGCGACATATTTTCACCCGCCGGGCCGATGACGATTGCTTTAGACTTCGGATCGTACTCCGCTTCGAGTGTTTCTTCGACTTCGTGGGTAATTTTCCCCCACAAGTGAGAGGCATCTTTTATCTCGGCTTTTCCGTTGTCGATGAGAAGGTAAACCGGTTTCTCGGAAATACCGGTGATAAAAACACCATCATAACCGGCAAACTTGAGATAAGGCCCGAAATAACCTCCGCAGTTGGCGTCTCCCCATCCCCCGGAGAGCGGTGATTTTCCTACCGCTACCCAGCGGCAGCCGAAAGTGGCTGGCGTCCCGGTGAGCCCTCCGGTAATCAGACCCAGTGTGTTATCCGGTCCCAGAGGGTCTACCCCGCTTTTCTGGCGGTTGTAAAGGATTCTGGCGCCGATTCCATAACCTCCGATAAAGTCCCGGTAAAGACTCTCATCCGGGTTTTCTTCCGTTATCTTCCCGGTGGACAGGTCTACGAAAAGTAGTTTTCCCATGTATCCTCTGGCCATTTTCCCTCCTGGTATTATTTTAATCGGTCATCTCTGAAATATAGCCCTTTTCTCTGATGAATTCAATGTTGTATATGTATCTTATTCACTCCTGGCGGTTACTGCCCTTCTCCATCCGGTTTCTGTGATAAAAAATAACATAACCAGTGCTGCAACGGAAAGAGATGCCCAGAAGAAGAACGGTGCCCCTTGACTGACACTCGCCAGGCTATTTCCCAGTGGAGGTGAGCTGACGCTGCCGATGTGGACGATGGTAAAAACGATTCCCAGGGCTGTACCCGAATATATCGGCCCTACCCCTTCTGTTTCCAGCAGCATGGTCGTGGTTAATGACATGAAGCCGTCCATAAAAATACCCGCCAGTAGCATCAAGACCCATATCGTACCGCCTTCGACTACGGGGAGAAGACCGACACAGAAGATAGTAACTATTAGTGCAATGTAAAGTATTAGTTTTCTGGACCCGATTTTGTCCGATAGAATAGACAGCGGTATGACGCATATCGTACTGATGGCATAGAAGGCGGCTAAAGTACCGTCGGCAGCGGCAACTTCCCATCCTCGTTGTTCTTGGAGATAGAGCGGTAAATATCCTGTAACTCCCATTAGACAACCCACGCGGAACAGTAATGTTAATCCTAAAAACCATAAAGCTTTCAGACGGATTAACCTTGATAATGTCTGGCGAAGTGGCACCGTACCGGAGGTGGCGGAAGTCAGACCGACCTGCTGCGGCTCTCTCCCGAACATAATCCAGATTATGCCCACTACCGCCGAGAGACCCCCGTAGAGATACATCACGTTTCGCCAGCCGCCGAGGGCCGGTGACATTATTGTGGCGCTTATCATCGGCCCCAGCATCAGTCCCAGCCCCATGCCCATCGCGCCTATCCCTACTGCCATGCCCAGATTTTTCCCTCTGAACCAGATACCTATCGCCTTGGTTACGGTAATCGGTATTATCAGCCTGACAATCCCATTTATAAACACCGTGAGTGCCAGGATAAAAAAACTGTTGGAGAATCCTCTCAGCGCGCCCGTTATTCCTACCAGGATGCAGAAAATGCTGAGGATATTTTTCACCCCGAACCGGTCGCTCAATAAACCCGCAATGATACTGACGAAGATGCCGGCCAGACTGGCAATACCCCAGACAAATCCTATCTGTACCAGATCTAAGCCCAGGTCATCGGATATTTCCTTAAAGAGGACCGGCATGCAGGAAAACGGAATAGCCGACACGAATGTCCCTGTCACGAGTGCTATCGCCAGTATATACCATTTATATTTGTCGTCTTTCGGCGATAGCTCTGTTAAGAAATTCGATGTCATGTTATATCTGTGCTTTAGTTATTTTGTCTTGACCTTCATGATTCGGTGGTGATTATCGGTAAAGGCAATCCCTAAGGCTTCATTACTATCCTGGCGTCCACCGCTACCGCGCCGTCGCCGTAGGCTATGAGCGGGTTGATATCGAGTTCCTTGACCCGCGGGTTCTTCTCGATAAACTCCGATATCCTGGTAATGAGTTTGGCCAGGAATGATACATCAACCGCTTCCTGCCCGCGGTAACCCTGGAGCACGGCGAATCCCTTTATCTCGCGTACCATCTCGTCGGCGTCCCAGGCGCTGACCGGGACAACGCGGAAAACTACATCCTTGATAACCTCCACCCAGATTCCCCCCAGGCCGAACATGATGACCGGGCCGAACTGGTCATCTTCGGTTACCCCAATTATTATCTCGACGCCCGGGCGTGCCATCTTCTGCACGGATATCCCTTCAATTATAGCGCCGGGAAGCTTTTCCTTGACACTGGCGATAATCTCGGTGTAAGCCTTCTGCACCTGTGCGGTATTGGTCAGTCCTACCTTCACCCCGCCGGCATCGCTCTTGTGGACAACGTCCGGCGAGACTATTTTTAGCGCCACCGGGAACCCGATTTCCCGGCTCAAAGAAACAGCTTCACCTTTAGTTCTGGCCAGCCTGGTATCGTTTACCGGTATCCCGGCCTGTTCGAGAAGCTTCTTGGATTCGACCTCGCTGAGCATTACGCTTTTCGCCTTCTGTTTAACCATGTACCAATACTTTCTTTAGGCCTTCACGTGTTCTAGATACCGTCGGTACCATACCAGATGACGCATTACCCTGGCAGCCTGACGGGCATTGGAATAGACCATCATTCTCTCCCGACGGATGAGGGAACCCATTTCGGAATCGTTGCTGACGCCACGCCATTGCCACATTAATATCACCGGCTTCCCGTATTCCTCTAATTTTTCCCTGACCAGTTTGATGTTCTTTTCGTCCCTTTTTACACGTGCCGTGACTTCCCCGGCTTTCATACCCATGCGACCGGTGAGAATCCTTTTATCCATGGCTATCGGAGATAACAGAAAGATAATATCCATGTTTTCGTCTTCTATCAGCGGCCAGAGTAATTCGGCCGTGAGTGAAAATTCGGCCGCGCTGGGACCGGCCATATCGACCGGATTCCGTCGCGGCCATCGTGAAGATAATAGGCTATCGAGTTTTTTCACGGTAGCCGGTTTCAGCGTACCGATAGTAAGGCCCTCTTTCTCGCAGGATTCGGCGGTTAAGGCCCCGGGGCCACCCCCCAGGCTCAATATACCGACCCGGTTTCCCCGCGGCAGCGGACAATTAAGCAGGGCGTATACCACGTCGCAGAGCTCGTCTTCGTCCTCGACCCTGATCACGCCCGATTGTTTGAAAGCAGCAGTATAGATAGCGTCGGTGCCGGCCAGGGCACCGGTATGAGACATGACGGCTCTTGCCGATACCTCCGTCCCGCCTACCTTGACCACGACTATCGGTTTGTGTGGCGTGATTTCCCTGGCCAGCTTTATGAAGCGCCTCCCGTCCCGGAGTCCTTCGATATAGGCGGTGATGACTTTGGTATTGTCATCTCCGGCCAGGTATTCCAGGTAGTCTTCCATCCGCAGGTCGGCTTCATTGCCGGTGCTGATATATTTGCTGCAGGCGACTCCGGTTTCATCCAGATTATGGACTATCTTGGCGCAGGTACTCCCGCTCTGGGACAGGACAGCTACGGGTCCGACCGGCATTTTCCCCGGCATGCTAAACGTGGATAACTGTGATTTCGTATCGGCGTGCCCCAGGCTGTTTGGGCCGATAAAACGCATCCCCCCCTGGCGGGCGATTTTAGCCAATTCGGTCTCTATTTTCCGGCCCTGTTTACCCATTTCGCCGAATCCGGAGGTAATAATAACCGCCCCCTTAATCCCCTTAGCTACGCATTGACGCATTATCGCGGGGACCCGTCTTTCTGATACTACGATTACGGCCAGGTCGATGGGGTCAGGTATATCGGTCACGCTGTGGAAAGCTTTCACCCCGAGGATTTCGGCAGCGTTGGGATTGACCGGATAAATACGCCGGCGCTTGTTGGCCAGGAGTCCCTTCACGGAGTTAAATCCCCAGGAGCCGGGCGTGTTCGACGCCCCGATAACGGCTATCGAACGGGGATTAAACAGGTGTTTTTCGAATATTTCCAGGTCGTTTTCCAGCATTATTTCCGGGCCGTCCTGATTACTTTCTCGGCTTCAAGTTCAGCGATATCTTCTTTCGAATACCCCAGTCCCAGTAAAATTTCCTCGGTGTGCTGCCCCAGTTGAGGTGACGGACCCTGAGGCTTTCCCGGGGTTTTCTTTAGCTTTACCGGCAGACCCAGCATCTTGACTTCTCCCCGGGACGGATGGTTGGTGGTATAAATCATATCATTCGCTTCCAGTTGCGGATGGGCGCACACCTCCTCGTAGGTCAGGCAGGGGTCGCAGCGCATCCTTGCCTCGCGGAATATCTGCTGCCATTCGGCCCGGGTCTTCCGGCTGAAAGCCTCGTCCAGAAGCCGCCCTATCTCCTCCCGGTTCTCGTGCCGGGCTTCGTCGGTATTGAATTTGGGGTCGTCCGTCAGGTGCTCTACTCCCATCAGCTTGCAGAAGTCGGGCCACATCGGTCCGGTCCCGAAGATAGTCAGTACGTCACCGTCTTTAGCCCGGAAGGGCCCGAAGGGTGGGGCTCCGTAACTGCGTCCTGCCTTATATGGCATACTTCCGTTGGTCAGGTATTCGGCAAAACTGCTGAATTGCAGGTACAGCGCCGCGTCCAGGTTGTTTACGGTCAACGCCTGTCCCTCCCCGGTCCTCTCCCTTGTGAATAGAGCCGTCATTACCGCGTAGGCTACCAGCATACCGCCGACATGGTCGCAGGCGGGGAAGGGAAGCATTTGCGGCGCGCCACCGGGGTATCCCAACAGGCTGACGATGCCGGACATTGCCTGGCTCCACATATCTCCTCCGGCGCGGTGGGCTACCGGGCCGGTCTCGCCGTAACCCGAAAAAGAGCAGTAAATGACCTTCGGGTTGATTTTGGATATATTTTCGTAGCCTATCCCCAGCCTTTCCGCCACCCCGGGACGAAAACTCTGTAAAACAACGTCGGTTTCTTCTGCCAGCTTCAGGATGATTTCCTTTCCCTTATCTGTCCTGATGTCGATAGCCAGGTCTTTCTTACCACGGTTAAACGCCATCCACGACGCCGTATCGGGCATTTTCTCGACGACGCTGGTATCCAGTACGTCATCCATGCCGGCAGGAAGCCCCAGTCGCTGGGCTTCTCCCTGAACCCTTTCTATTTTTATGACTTCCGCCCCCATGTCGGCCAGCATCGTCCCGCCGAAGGGCGCCGCCACGGCAATACTGAAGTCCAGGACCTTGATACCTTCAAGAGGATAGACCATCACTTACCTCCTCCGGAAAAAGAAATTACGCATGTCTCGTCTGAAATAACTATTTATCGAGGAGTTCGTAGAACTTGTTTCGTGCGTGAATGGCGTCTCTGACCCCCATGTCCCGTCTGGCTTTGAAGAAGCTGAATTCATCATCTTCAAAGTGGATATTGGTTTGCATCGTATGCATCATCCAGGAGTTAGTCATGCCCGCGGTAATACCCAGATGGTCGAAGACGGCCTGTTTCGATGCCTTGCCCATGGCGATACCGTCTCGCGGGAACTTGGCAAACCCCTCGGCATACCGGTTGACCTCGTCCTCCAGCTGGTCGATGGGGACGGCTCTATTGATAAGGCCGATACGTGCCGCTTCCTTGCCGTCAATCATGCGACCGGTCAGGCACAGGTCCATGGCATTCGTTAATCCGCAGCGCAGTATCATCAGCGGTGTAATGGTGAGGTTGGGTATACCCAGCCTGACTTCAATCTCGCCGAATTTACAGTCCTCGGCGCCGACGATGAAATCGCACCCGAGGTACATGTCCATGGAAGCCCCCAGCAGGTAACCGTGCGCCTGGACAACGGTAATCTTGGGAAAGTTCAACATATCCAGGGCGCCCTCGTAGAAGACCTTCCGGTCGAACTTGAGCCGGTTCCTGATGGGTGTCCGCGGGGCTTTCTCGCCGTGCTTCGGCTCTTTCCAGCCGTAAACGAAGCCGACCTCGTTCAAAGGAGCCCCGGCGGCCAGGGCGCGTCCCGCTCCTTTGATAATCAGGACTTTGATATCATCGGCGTCTCTCACCAGTGCCATAGCCTTGCCGACATCTTTTACGCCCGTATTCATCGTCTCGGGACTGTTTAACGTGATGCGCGCCACATAGCCGCTCCTCTCATAGATAACATCTTCGAAATCTTCAGCTTTTTCAAACTTCAACATTTTTCACCTCCGGCGTTTAACTGCTGTTGCATTTTCCTACTCAAATACCCCTTTCTGCATGAGGTCGATAAACTCTTCATCGGGCATATTGAGAATCTTGGTACAAACATATTCCGTATGTTCACCCAGCAGAGGACTCGGCGAGTACGCTTTCGACGGCGTTTTCGATAGCTGAAAGCTCTGCCCGAGGTGGGTGAACATTCCCATCTCGCTGTGTTCCATGGGCCAGTAAATATTACGTTTTCTCAGTTGCGGGTCCTCTATCATGTCGGCTGCATTCTTGACCACCCCGGCCGGCACTCCCGCTTTTTGAAGTCGTTCCATTACTTCCTCGGGCGTAAGGTTAACCGTCCATTCACCGACCAGTTTATTCAGTTCGTTCTCGTTCTTCTTCCTGTCGGCCAGCGTTGCAAACCGGGGGTCTTCTATATATTCAGGTTTACCCATTTCACGGCAGAGGTTTGTCCACTCTTCATCACTGGTTACGGCTACCGTACACCAGCGGTCGTTGCCCCGGCAGGGGTAGACACCGTGAGGGGCAGCATCGGGCGAGGAATTACCGATTCTTTCCGGCTCACGGTCGTTTACAGTATAGTCCAGAATGCCCGGAGCGATAAAGTAGATGGCAGTTTCGAACTGTGATAAATCCAGCAGCTGGCCCTTTCCGGTCCTTTTACGGTAGTCCAGCGCCGCAATCAGGGCGGCGGTAGCGAAACGCGGACTGATACAGTCGGTATAGGCCGACACGCCGACCGGCAGCGGCTCTTTGCCCGGCCAGCCTATGTAGTTGGGCAGACCCGCTATCGGCACCAGCACCATGCCGAAGGCCGGCAGGTTGGCGTAAGGTCCCCAGGAACCGTAGCCGCTCTGCCGCAGCATAATGATGTCGGGACGGATTTCCTTCAGTTCCTCGTAGCTCAACCCCCACTTTTCAATGACCCCCGGGGTATAGTTCTCCATAAAGACGTCGCATTCTACGGCGAGTTTTCTGGCTATCTCACGGGCTTCGGGAAGCTGCATGTTCAGTGACAGGCTTAAAATGTTCGAGTTGTAATAAGTGAAATAGCCGCCCTTGTTATAGTTCGGTATATTGTCCTTATAAGGTGCGGAAGACCTCATGGTGCAGGGCCTTTTACTCGTCTCCACGCGGATAACCATCGCCCCGTGGTCGGCAAAAAACTTCATTGTCAGTGGCCCCACCACGGCCCAGCAGAAAGCCAGTATGGTCAGACCTTTGAAAACGCCGTCCCGTTCTGCTATTTCCAATTATGTTGCCCCCTAAATGATTCCGTCCTGTTTTAATCTTAGGATTTCGGATTGAGACACGCCGATTTCTTTATAAATTTCCTTGTTATGCTCACCGATTAACGGTGCCCGGAAACGCGTTGAGCAGTCCGTTTCCGTCGATTTCATGAATTCTCTCGGATAGGTGATACTCGTCTCCAGCTCCGGGTGTTCTATTTCCTTCCAGAAACGGCGGGCGTTAAGGCACTCGTCGTTTAGGAGGTCTTGCATGCTGGATAACGGCCCGATCGATACCCCTTTGGCTACGGCGCCCTTTAGTAGTTCTTTGCCGGTGTGTTTCTGGAAAAAGGCCCCCACAGGATTTGAAATGTTGTCCATTTCTTCCCGGGTAACCGTAAACATGTCGAAATTATCCCAGTCCAGGTTAAGCAGAAAGTCCGTTGCCATCCCCTCGCTATCCATCCACGCCACCAGGGCGCTTAACGACTTGGCACCGGTCCTGCCGCCGATTACGTTAAAAAATACATATCCGTCCTTGCAGGGCCAGACCTGGCGCTGACCGACGTCCTTGCTCATCCCACCCCGGAAAGCACCGGACCGCTTGAGGACTTTTTTATTCAGCTCCCAGGTCGGTATGGCATTAGCCTGGAACCAGGCAGCGCTCTGCTGCATGGATACATCGACATGCTGTCCCTCGCCCGTCTTTTCACGGTGGTAATAGGCCATCATCACCCCGACGGCGGCGTCGGCTCCGGCATGCAGGCAGGCCTGCGGCATGCTGATATGTACCGGTGGGCCGTCGGACTCACCCGTCTGATAGAGCGTCCCGCTCATGCCCATAACCACGATATCCGAGTCCTTGTAGTCGCGGTAGGGCTCTTCGGTGCCGAAGGGCGTTATTGAAGCCATGATAATTCCTTTATTGATCTCACTGAGATTGTCATAACCCAGCTCCAATTTACCCATATAGCCCGGTGGAAACGACTCGATAACGAAATCGGCTGTCTTGACCAGCTTTTTAAATATATCGCGTCCTTCTGCCGATTCTATATTCAGCGTAATGCCCTTTTTATTAGAGTTATAGGCAAACCAGTACAGGTTCTTTTCGGGGTCGGGGATATCATGCCAGAATTCTCCGGTATTCCGTGAAGGGTCGCCGCCCGGTCTCTCGATTTTAATAACATCAGCGCCCAGGTCGGCCAGTATCTTGCCGCACAGGAATCCTTTATCGTCGGTTAAATCCAGCACCCGGCAGTGGCTAAGCATATTCCCCCTCTACTTATATCCGTTTCAGGTATTTCCTGGCAAGGTTAAAAGCCTTCTTTGGCTCTATCTGGCTGAGCAGTCCCACCGCGTAGAGTATATATTTCTCGTCGATGTAAAACTCCGGATCTTTGGGTCTGAGAATAAAAGGGTTCTCCTCCCGGTACAGGGCATGGTTTAATATCTCCCGGCACCCGCTGGAAAATATTATCGGGCCACCCGTACCGATAATCGTTTTCACATTGGTAAGGTCTTTGCCGTATTGAACGAGTCTTTCTCCGGTAGGCCCGTAGACAACCTCTATCCTTCCGGCGTGCCGACTCACCGCAGCTTCCACCGTGAGACAGGACAGCAGGCGATGGCAGGCTAATTCCTCTTCCGTCTCCGGGAGCTTGCCGTCGTGGAAACCACGCACGATGTCATCGAATCCTGGGGGCGTCTCTCTATCTTTACAGAGTTCCAGCAGCCTGTCGAGGTTATATTTCAGGCCGAGGTCTCCTTCTACCGTTCTCTTCTCGTAGGGTTCGGGCAGTCCGGCCACGATGGTATCGGGTCGCGCCGGTTTGCCGTCGGCGATGGAATGAACGTCGGTAGTCGCCCCGCCGACATCTATGACGATGAGCGCACCGAAACCTCTTTCACCATCGCAACCGTCGGCAAGCAGCTTGGCGGCTTCCAGCACCGCCGAGGGTGTCGGCATAATTACGTCTTTGATAATCGACTTGGCTCTGGCGATGCCCTTGGCTTCGATGATATTTTTCATGAACAGCTCGCGTATTTCATGATTGCACGGAGCAACGTCGAGCGTGCCTATTTCCGGCATGACGTTGTTCGTATATATCACATTCTTACTGTTTTCCCTGAAGATAGCCCGTATTTCATCATAGGTCGTCTTATTACCCGCTATGATGATATTGGTGATGCCCTTGCCGGTATGGGAGAGCATTTCGGCGTTATGGATGATAACTTTCTCGTCGCCGCCGTCCGTCCCGCCCGAGAGCAGAACGATGTCCGGTGAAGTAGCTTCTATCTCCTGGACTTCCTGCCGGGTAAGCTTATATGAATAGTAACCGACCACCTTCGCTCCCGCCCCCAGCGCTGCCAGATTAGCCGCTTTGCTGGTAAGCTCGGGCACGAAACCGGCACAGACCATGCGCAGACCGCCGGCGGCGCTGCTGCAGGCAAGGGCTTCTCTCTCTTCCAGGTCACCGATACCGGTATTCTCCTCTATCTTTCGCAGAGCTTCGCCCAGTCCCACCGTGATATCGCTCTCCACGGTCGACGGGACCCGTGCCGTCGCCACGATTTCCTCTTTACCGAGGTCAACCGCAACAACTTTGGTAAACGTGCTCCCGAAATCAATCAGCAGTCTGATATCGTCCATAAGTCACCGGATATATTACATCTTTCCTTTTGCTTTTAAATCTTTCTTGAGGTCGCTCTCAATCACGGCGACTATATCCGTCTCCGGCGGATAGACCCGGTCGAATCCCAGATTCTTAAACCTCGGTTCAACTTCCTGGGGGTCATACCTGCCTATCACCAGGTTGCCGCCTATATAGAGTATCACGTCTTCCAACCCGGCCTCCATCCTTTTCTCGTTGAATCCCTTCAGGTCTAATTCGGACATGCCGTAAAGCGAGGTCATCAGGATAGCGTCCGCGTTCGTTTCCTGGGCCACGCTGATAAATTCCTCCGGAGTTACCTGTATACCCAGCGCGACAACGTTGAATCCGGCATCCTTCAGCGCGCGGGAAACAACTTTGGTGCCGATGACATGCGCGTCCATCCCCACTGTCCCGGTTATTATCGTCGGTGCTTTCTTCATCACTGCTCCTTCTGAGATTATTGTCCCGTTTCCACCGGGAAGATTACTGGTCGTAAGGGGGTAAGCCCACGATTTTCCCTTTGCTGAGACTCCATAAATCCTTGACGGCCATGTGGTAGTCCGCCTTTTTCCCCTCCAGCTTCTCCCTCTCCGCTATTTTCTCGCGGTGGAATTCCTTAATATCGTCCGGTATGGGAAGATTGCCGAATTCCAGGTAGCGGCAGGCCCCCCGGGCATCTCTTACTCCCAGCACCTGGTCCTTGACGGTGATATTAGGACTCCACGGCGAATCGAGGACGCCTGATTCGACTGCTCTCACCGTACCTTCGACGATATCCCCGTCGCCCAGGTCCAGTATTCTATCGAGTATTGCTCTCACCTCGGTCTCGGTTACTCTCTCTTCAATGTCTATGTCCTTAACTTCTATCTCTATCCTCTGCTCCCGCACCACGTCGAAAATCCACTTGGCGGCACGGTAACTCACGGTATGGGTATCTTTGCTGGGAATTCCGGCCCCCTCGTCGATGCTCCTGAGGTCAACAGCATTACTCTTCGACAGCGCGGCTACCATACAAACATAGGTGAGATAAGCAAAAGCGCCCCCCAGGTCCATGGCTACCGGGAACAGGGGTATCTGGGAAGGACACGCACCGGTTATTATGCAGTCTTCATACCCGAACTTATCCAGGTACTCCCTCAGCAATCTGGAGGTTAGCCGTGTGTTTGCCAGGTCTTGCGTAATATTACCCATGCAGTAACACAGTGGGTAGAGGGCTTTCTGGCCCTGCTCCGCTGCCGTAACCGCCTCGATAATTTCGCAAACGATACAGACACTCAACGGGAAAGGAGCGCTGGGCAGCCATCCGTGGAGGTCGCAGCAGAGTATCACCCCCCTGTCGGCATACCAGCCGAGAATACCCTTGCTGTTCTGGTATCTCTCGGCAAGTTCCCGGATGGTCATGTTTTTAGCATAGCTGCCGAAACCTAAAAACCCCATGCTTTCCTCGAAAGTTGTCATGCCGGAGGCGATAGCAATTTCACCGCCTGCTCCCCGGGGACTGAAAGCCGCGTCGACACTTTCCACGAGTTTACGGGTTTTCTTAACGCCCTGGTTGATGATGGGATACCCGTTTAGCAGCGGCTTGCCGGTTCTTTCGCACTCCTTGAGGATTTCCTCGACCTTCTCGTACTGACCGAGACGTGTGTAACTATCGGTGGTTACCGGGACGAGGACAACGCCGGATTCTCTCAAACCTTGGCAGAGCTCTATCATGTTTTCCAATATCGGCGTTCCCGCCCGGGGGAAGACGCTCATCCTGCCTTCTTCCTGCAGCTTCATCATCACCTTCCACCAGATTTTACTGTCGGGCAGGCTTTTCTGGTAGGCCACCGCTTCGTCGAAATCGACCTCTTTGCCGGTCGGCCATTTGTCCAGCTCTTCCCGCCTCATTTTCATCAGTATTTCGTCGTCGACACGCTTGTTACTGACCCTGAGTTTCTTCATCGTTTCCTCCGCTAATGAATGTCTTCTCTTATAATCCGGCTCTTTGCAGATATTTACTTTATCAGTCGTCTATTTTGTTATGGCTACCATTCTTTTCAAATTGGTCTGGTTCATCAATGACCAGTCGGAATTCCTTTCGTAGCTCAGGATTTCTTCAGCATAGCAGTACCGGGGTGACGCATTAGCAATCATCACGCACGCCGTCGCCGAGCCGGCCAGGCAAAGCACCCTCTCGCCCTCGGGTATGAGGCCGTGTTTTACCGCCAGCGCCAAGCATCCCACGCAGACACGGAATCCCTGGCTGATTATCAGTAATAGTGATGTATCCCACCCTACATCTAAGCTTAGGGGGTCGATATGGGCCGGCATCCAGGGAAGCAGCTGTTCTCTCATGTATTTTTGTTCCGGTGAAGGAGACATTGGTTCACCGAGTCTCAGGTCGTCATTGAGATAGCAGACCTTTATCCCTTTACCCTCCAGTTCTTCCCGGGTCTCATCGTCGATAGATACGTTCCTCCCCCCGATTGTCCCTCCCTTGGGATTGGTCACCGCCGTAATATCCAGCTTAATCTTGAGGTCCTGGGTCGCTTCCAGGAACTTCCGCAGCGTATACCCGCTGGACCAGGCTATCATCACGTGGTGTAAATTCAGGCTTTCTATTTTACCGGTGATGAATTCCAGCATCTTGTTGGTGTTGGAACGACCCGCTGGCTTTTTAAAATACAGGATTTCTTTGATTTCCGTATTTCTTCCCGGTTTAGCGTCCATCTTACTCACCCCTTCGTGCTTTCAGCACTATCCAAGTATCTTAATGATTTCGGTGGCATCATCCAGCTTCTCCAGCTGGCTGATCATTTCGATAACTTTATCTACCTTATCAGCGTGCAGCGGCTTGATAGAGCACGCGGCGCATTCGCGGAATTTCCTGGTGCAGTCCTCAAAAGTCATCGG
>Ga0315537_1001714_pt1 | contig 17051 bp, 16 predicted proteins | sample SalMarSW160270MG_FD_203091 | JGI IMG/M metagenome (GOLD analysis project Ga0315537, IMG submission 203091) | Salt marsh sediment microbial communities from the Plum Island Ecosystem LTER, Massachusetts, United States - Salt Marsh Sediment SW1602-70 ... | reverse complement strand
ATCAAAATACTATCAGCTTCTGCAAACCGGAGAAATTGAGGAGTTTTTGAAATGAAAGTATTAAGATTGTCTTGGGAAATGCTCAAATTCAAACCAGGCTTGGTTTTAGGTGGATTTTTATCAGACATATTGTTTTTTCTTCAACCATTAGCTGCAAGTGTAGTTGTAATGGAAATTTTCAACAAACTACAACAATTTCCTGGATGGCAATTAAATGTAAATATCTGGATTTTAGTTCTCCTAGTGCTTCCACTTACCCTTAGTATGAGACTCATAGGGGACTTTGTTTTTGTTCTTACTATGTGGGTTTTCGTTTTAATGAGTCGAATATTGTTAAGAAAAAACATGCTCTCAGGTATTTTTAGAAAACCTGGTGCAGTTGCTTTACCTGATTCCGCGGGAGAAGCTGTCTCTAGATTTAGAGGTGATACTGAAGAAGTCATGTGGTTTACTTATCATCTAACATCTTTCTTTAGTCTTGGAATCTTTACTGGTCTCTCTTTTTATCTCATGAGTAATATCAATTGGAAGATTACAGTTTTTGTTAGTGTACCTTTTTTGGTAATGATGATAATGGTTTTTTTCACCAGACCCATTTTTACAAGATTAAGAAAAGCACGTAGGCATGCAGCTGGTGCAGTAACAAGAACAATAGGAGAGATTTTCAGATCTGTCCAAGCAATAAAAGTAGCAGTAGCTGAGAAAAATGTCTTAACATATTTTGGAGATATTAATGATAAAAGAAGGATAGCAGAAGTAAAAGATGAACTCTTTCATCAGCTACTTCACTCAATATATCGAGTTACTATATATTTAGGAATCGGAACAATTCTCTTACTTGTTGGAAACAATATGCAAGGTAACCTTTTCTCGATAGGAGAACTTGCTTTTTTCATCAGCCTGTTAGGAGAATTAGGAGAGTTTGTCTGGGATATGGGTGATTTAGTCCCAAGATATATTCGTACTAAAGTCTCACTTGAAAGAATGTTTAGGCTTATCAAAGGAGAAACAGTAGAGGTTACAGAATTTGAATTAGTTAGACACGGACCCATCTACATTAAGGAAACATATCCATCCATTCCTACTTTAACTATAGAAAAATCTAAAAAACTTGTTAATTTCAGTATCAATAATTTATCGTACACTTATCCCGGTTCTGATAAAGGAATCAAAAACATAAGTTTTGCAGTAGCCAAAGGATCATTTACAGTAATAACAGGCAGGATTGGATCAGGAAAAACAACATTATTACGAGCATTATTAGGATTATTACCTAAAGATGAAGGGCAACTAGTCTGGAACGGAGAGATTGTTGAAGAACCTGCAGATTTTTTTGTACCACCAATCACCTCCTATACTTCTCAAGTACCAAGGTTATTTAGTGAAACTGTTAAAGAAAATATTTTGATGGGATTACCAGAAGAAGCAGTTGATATTGATGGAGTACTTAAACTGGCTGTTATAGAAAAGGAAGTGCAGAATTTCGAAGATGGATTGAATACAATTGTCGGTCCTAAAGGAGTTAAGTTATCTGGTGGTCAAAGACAAAGATTAGCAGCTGCTCGAATGTTTGCTCATGAATCAGAAATTTTTATTTTTGATGATCTTTCTAGCGCCTTAGATGTTGAAACTGAACAGAAACTTTGGAAAAGAGTGTTTGCCCGAAGTGGAGCATCTACTTGTCTTGCTGTTTCGCACCGTCCAATTGCACTTCGTAGAGCTGATAACATTATCGTTCTTAAGGATGGTAGAATAGAAGCACAAGGTAAACTAGATGATCTACTTGAAACAAGTTCCGAAATGAGAAGACTTTGGGAAGAGAAAATAATAAAATCCAAACCAGATAAAGTTACAGCTCAAACAGATTAAGAATAAAAAAGAGTATAATCCCTTACAATCTTCTCTTAAAGAAATCTAAAATAGTTTTAAAGGATCTGATTCTAAATGTTTGATCCGTATAACCTCCATGACCAATATCTGTAAACTCTCTATATTCAAAGGTTTTCTCTCCTTCAGTTCCTTCTTTCCAACCTAATTCTAAGAGTTTATCACGATACACGCGTGCCTGAGTAATTGGACATCGTGGATCATGAGTGCCGTGAATTATTAGTAAAGGTGCTTCAAGATTTTCTACGAAGTTTATCGGAGAACGTTCTATGTATAAACTCTCGTTTTTATCAAGTTCTCCAAAAAGCATGTGTAAATAGTGCTTGAAATGTGGCATGCTCTCATCATATAATAATTTCCAATCTGTTATTCCTACACTTGCCGCACCTGCTTTCCATATCTCTGGTTTTTTAACAGTAGCCCAAAAAGTCATGTAACCGCCATAAGAAGTACCAAAAATGCCTATTCTATTTTTATCAACAAAATTAAGTGTCTTTAGATAATCAACGCCCGATATTATATCTTCTAAATCTCCACCTCCAATATCCTCAATATTCATATCTTGGAATTTTCTTCCATACCCTGTAGACCCTCTAAAATTCGGTTTGAATATAATAAATCCGTTGTTTACTAATATCTGGTCAAACATACTGAAATTTCTATAATATTGTCCTGTAGGACCTCCATGGATTTCTACAAGTACAGGTAATTTTTCTCCTAGTTTTATTTTTTTAGGTTTGTATAAAATTGCACCTATAGTCAGACCATCTGTTGAAGGGTACTCTACATACTCATCAGTGACAAAGAAATCAGGATCTAGATTTCCAAGTTCAATAGGTATAAGTTCATCTATATTATGTGAATTCAGATCATATTTTATCAATCTACTCGGGTTAATGGAGGAATTCAAAGTTAATACCAGAAATTCATCATTTTTTGTTACTGCTGTCCCAGCAACAATGCCTGGAGGAAATTCTAATGACTTTTCTTTACCGGACTCTATATTGTATATTACAGGTGAAACGGTGGCTTTGGAGTTTCTTGCACAAACAAGAAAACTACCATCGTCAGAAATCTTTCCTGAATACTCTTCTGATGAAGAATCTCCAAACCATTTTATTTCCTTAGTCTCTAAATTATAAATGCCAGCTTTTGAATTACCTTCAAAATCAGATGTTATTGCCAATTTCTTACCATCTTTAGAGATATCTGTAACACCGTCTCTTGAACCATCCTTAAGACTCAACAATTTCCTCTGATTTGAACCATCTACGTCCATAATCCAAATATCGCCATTATGGAGGTTTTGAGAATCATTATAACCAAAAACGATATAATCGTTAGTAGGGCTCCAAAAAGCGCCAAATATTGGTCTAGGATAATTGGTTAATTCTTGAATTTCTTGATTCTCAAAATCGTAACTAAATAAATTTCGTTGACCGTTTCGTGTTGATAGAAAGAGAAGTTTCTTACCATCAGGACTTGTGTGGGCAACTTGTTCTTGAAATGTTGGTGTTTCTGTCAGTTGTTTTGTTTCTTTTGTTTCTAGATTTATCATGTATAAATCATGCTTTTCATTACCGTCCTTATCTTTTGCAAATATAATGTTCTTATTATCTCTAGTCCAGACAAAACCCGCTCGTAGTGCTCTAGGTACTTCCCCATTACTAATTTGCTTATATTCCTTAGTTTGTAAATCCATAACATAAAGTTCAACTCTTCCTGTAATATCCCAGAAGAAAGCGACTTTATCCTTAGAGTGATTTAAATTGGGCATAAAGAATTGTGGAATTCTTGCAATCTTTTCAATTAGCTCAGCTGACATAAGTTATTAATTGCGCTTAATTTGAAAAGATTTACTGTCCAATTTATGCCAGAGGTACACATTTTGGTCACAAATTGTGTTTCTTCTTTTTATATATAGTAGAGAAGGATAATATAGAACAATTAAATTGGTGATATAAATGGGCGAAACATTCGTAAAAGAAGACGAAACTGTTGAACTAACTAAGGTTGATGGAGATTTGAAAGTAGAAGATGGAGCAACAATTAACGTTCCTTCTGGCTCTTTAATAATTTCTGGAGATCTTATTAGTAAAGGAGATATCATGATAAATGGCTCAGTCAAAGTAAATGATATTAAACATGACTGGGGATATCTTGAGATACAAGGAGACGTAGAGGCAGCACATGTCAGAGTCTCTAGTAGAAGATCAAGTAATGGATCTAAGTTAATAGTAGCCGGTTCATTGAATTGTGAGGACATAGATATTGATGGCGGTCTTGAAATTGACAATAACCTAACTGCTGGAGATGTTGATATTGGTGGTAGTTGTGTAGTCAATGGAGAAACAAATGTAAAAGATTATGATGTGAGTGGATCAGCAAAGCATGGTATGAATCTAAATGCTTCTGATATAGAAGTAAGCGGCTCTCTAAAAGCTGAAGGAGATGTAACTTCTCGATCTGACTTCGAAATTTCAGGTTCAGCAAAAATAGAAGGAGTTCTAGAAGCTCAAGAAGTGAGTGTTGGAGGATCCTTAAAATGCCAAGAAATAAAGGGAGAATCAATCGATATTGGTGGTTCAGCAAAAATTGAATTTGGTAATATAGAAGGCGAATTAGAAGTAGGAGGATCGTTTAACTGTAGTGAGAATTTTACTTCAGATAAAGTTACCTGCGGAGGTTCATGTGGTTTTGGTGATGATTCATCAATAAATAGATTAGAAGTAAATGGAGCTACAAAAGTCGGTGATAATTTTCTATTCAAATATGTTCAAGTTAATGGTGCTTTCACTTTTGGAGACAATGCAGAAGGTGAGAACCTACATGTCAATGGTGCATGTTCATCTAGAGGTAATTTGAAGGTACTGGACACAATAATAGTTAATGGAAAATTAACTGGAGATACAATTAAATCCAAAAAAATCGAAATTGCAGGTGGATTAGAATCTCAAGAGACCAAAGGTGAGTGGATTTTAATCAAAGAAAATTCCAGAGTTCGAGGGAAAATAATTGGTGGAGAAGTTATAGTAGAAGATGATGCTAGAGTCGATCATATAATTGCAGATAAGGTCAAATTAGGAGACAGAGCAAAAGTTACTAAATTGGAATCTCCAAATATTGATGCAGAAGAATCAGCTAAATATAATTGACCATAAATACTCCTTAAGTCTCTGAAAAGCGGAGACTTAATATTCTCCTTTTCTATAAAATATGTAGGTTGTAAAAATGCCAGCTGTTAATAGATCAAGGTATGATATTTACGCAGACATAATTGATGTTTTACAGTTTTATAATGAAGCAGGTATCTCTCAAATAGCTAGAAGAGCCAATCTACCTATTGATCGTGCAAAGGGACTGGTAGAATTCATGGTGGCACGAGGTTTGATACTAAAACAAGAGAATCCTAAACAAAGACCTAGTGTAGTATATATTGGAACAAACAGAGGGTATCAATATTTTGAATTATACAAGCAGCTGCACCATATGGTCGTAGAATTCACTGATGATGAAATGGAATTTGGCATAGGTTTTGATATGAAATAAGTCTGTTTCAAATCAAAATCTATTTTATCTGATGTAATTTTTTATGCTTATGATTAATTTTCGTAGGTTCAACTCTTCAGATTGGCCAAGTTTTGAAGTTATTGTAAAGGAAGCTTTTGCAAGAGAGAATATTTTAAGAGAAAATTTCCTACAGATGCTCGACGATGAAGGTCTAGTAGGAGCTTTTGTAGAAAACAAACTAGTAGGATATCTAAGAATGTTGTTAATGGATGAATATGGACATCTTGGTCAAATAGCTGTAGAAAAATCAGAGAGAGGAAAAGGATATGGTAATCAGCTTATGGAATATGCAGTAAAATATTTTCTAAAAAACAAAGTCAAAACAATAGGATTGTATGTTGAAACAAAGAATGATACAGCAATTAGTCTTTATAAGAAATACGGATTTGAGAATCAATTTGAATCTTATCACTACTGGATAGATGAAATCCAATTTAACAAAATACAAAATAGCTACCAGAAAAAAGATAACACAGAGATTAGAATTCTGGATCCCAATGATTCTGGAGAGATTATTAATACATTTCCTGAGATCAACACAGAGGAACTAAATACGCATCTTACAAGACCAAAATCTAAAGGTTTGAGTGGTGGTGAATCTTATCCTCTCGGACTATTTGCGGATAACAAGTTAGTAGTATATGGGAGATTTAACCCAGAGTTTCCAGGTTGTAAACCATTTGAAATAACAGATGTGAGATTTTTTGATGACTTCGTTATAGGATTGAAGAAATATAGAACAAAAGAGTATCTACGGATTACTTTTGATAAAAATAAAGATCTAGCTAAATTCTGCGATAATAGAGGATATCGCCTACATCACCACATGTATCTTATGAAAAAGAAAATGAGAGATTGAAAGTTAAGATTTTCTCAGAATTTTTTTATCTTTAAATAGTATTTTGACGAATCACTAGTAGATGAAAGATGAATCTTCCAGACAGATAATAAAAGCAGAAGAAATAAAAGAAATGTTTCCCTGCTACAAGTATGCTGTGGTCTTTCTAGAAGCTGAAGATATTATACAAAGAAAAATAGGCTATTCCTTACTTGCGCCACTCTATAAATTGTTACCTCAAGAACTTCAAGAATATGTTAGATATATTTGGGAAGTAGACACTGAAAAAAGGAAGATGCCATACTCTTTTGTAAAATGCTGCGAAAAGATTTTTGCAGAATGAAAAATTAGTGAAACTTCAAACAAAATAACTTTTCTCAAGTAATTATTGAGCTCATTTCTCCAGAGAAGAATCATATTAATTCATCTAACCAATTTGAAATCATTACCCAACAAATACATTTTGAGAGTTATTTTGATTGCTCTTCAGATGTAGTAAACAATTCAAAAAAATAAGTGTTATTGGTGGAGTAAAAGTGTAAATAAAAATTTAAAGGCTGATTTATGAGTCTTTTGTGTTGATACTTAGATTTTTCTTCTTTAAAAAAATTAATGTCAAGAGCATATAAAAAACCAAGAAATACAACTAGAAATCACTATCAAAGAATAGTAACAAAATACTCTCATCAAACAGTTCAATAACTTAGAAGTATAAATAATAATTATCAGTAAGAATTAGGGGTTAGCTTAAATAGTAAAATAATTAACAATTTCTCAGAGATATTTAAGTTCACCGAGATTAAAGAGACTGTTCAACATGAATTTAATAGATAAACATAAAATCAGAATCATTGTTTTCCTAGTTACTCTTTTGATATTAAATACAAATTCTTCTAAAGTATTAGCAGACGAAGGATACTTGATAGTCAGAGTAGTAGATGTAGATTATCCTCCATTAGTCTATATATTTACTGATGGGCATTATACAGGTTTTGAGTTTCTTTTTCATATTGAAATTGAGAACCCAACACAATCAGTGATAAATGTAACATATTCATGTAGCCCTACTCCTTTCCCGCACTTAAGAGCTAAATTAGAAGATAATAGTCTTGATGCAACCATATCCACGCAATATGAATGGTTATATCCAAAGAATTTAACCATTCCACCTGGAATTGAAAAAAGATACCATTATTCTAGTATTATAATTCTAAATTACGAAAACGACCACCTTCCCTTAGGAGAGTATGAATTGTGGTTTGATTATACAAACTGTAGTTACTCATATGTACCTGTAATTACTCAAAGTATGTTTATTTATGTAACAGAAAATAGTACAATTTTTTTCTATGAATACAACAATGAAACAGAAATTGTATCAACAATACAAAATACTGAAGCTACGAATTTTAATTTAGTATTCCCAATCATTCCTTTCTTGATTGTAATCGTGTTATATAGGAGAATAACGAAAAAGAAGGGATGTAAAAATATCCATCAGATTATTCAAAGGTATCTGATTCTGTGAAAGAATATTTAACAGAACGAGGAACTTAGAAAAAAAATAAGTGTTCAGTAATTCTGCCGGAAATACTTATACATCTCATATCCATCTATAATTCCCCAACCAAGATCATAGGTAGCATAGGAGGCATTATCGTGGTAAGGAAAATATTCGTAGTAAGTAGCGTTTATATTGTCATTTATCCAGTCTAAGTATCCCCCTATTTCCGTCGTATTTGAGCTAGGTGCACTTCCTGGAGCATCACCTGTTTCTTCGAAGAGAGTTCTTACAAAGGTAATATTGAATGTTGTCCCAGTTTTATGGGTATTTCTATATTGTTCCAGAAGAGCTAAAGTACCAGCAACCATCGGACAAGCATTACTAGTTCCAATAAATTCTCCATAATTGGGAACAGGTTCCCAACTTAATTGAGTACCTGCAAAGATTGAAGCAATATCAACACCATAACCTGAGTTGGCACCAATTTCTCTATCCCATCTACTACTCGAACCGAAAGAACTATCTCCATCTAGTACTCCCGTAACACCAATGACATCATCAGAGTAACAAGGAAATTTACCTCCAGAACTGTAATAATAAATCCTTCCTTCTGTTGATGACTTACCATATTGACCTACAGCAGCAACTGGAATCACAGTATCATTAGCCATTGCTTCTAATTCTGTTGCAAAATCTGTATAGTAGCTATTTGACCAAGACATAGAAATTATATCAATATCGAAATAATCATAGGGAGCTTTATAATCGAAAACTGGGTCGTCCCTATCATCTTGTAACCATTTTACAGCATTTTGTGATCTTCTCTCAGAATCGTTTACTGAAATAAATATGTAATTAGCTGCAGGTGCAATTTGCCTTAGAGTTGCCAAGCAATAAGTTCCATGAACATCGGAATCTTGACTATAGTTTCCGCTATTTTCACTGAAAATCTCTTCCCATTTTTCTTGTTTTGTATCTACTCCATCTTCCCATTCTTCAGAAAAATTACCATCATCATCAAGATCTTCAAAATACTTGATATCAATATACTTTCTATCCGAGTTACCATAGATATCATTTTTACCCGAACGAATCAATGATTTATGAAAGCCTGACAAGTCAGAGTGAGCTCCTAGTCTATCATCTATTAAGCATATGGTAACTCCTGAACCATCCAACCAAGTTTTACCTGTTTCGTATTCTTGCAGTTTATCGATTCGCATAGATTCTAAATCAGTCGTATTTGAACAAGTTACCACAGTAAATGTTGCCTCATCATCAATATTTTGGGTTTGAAAGAAAATATTTATGAAATGAGATTCGACTTTCAAAATACGTTCTCCTACATAAGCTTCAGGATAGTATTGTTTCTCAAATGAAGTATTAGTAGTACTATCGACATCTACTCCACTGATATAAACATGAGATCCAGAATATACCCAACCGGGATTATTGGTGACTGCAAATTTTACAGTTATATAATTATAGTAAGGTACTTCGGCAGCTAATACAGATTCGTCAATTGTAACTGTTCCTGCGGTATCAGCATTTACTTCAGTAACTGGAAAAACCGTCAATAAAGTCACTAGAGATACACTCAAGATCAATATATATATGCAATTATTTTATTTGTTTTCATTTAAATCACCTCGCAATTTATCACAACTTTTGTGATGCTAGATTAGTGAGAATTGCCTATAAAAAGAACTAGAATATTTTGTGTCAGAAGGTAAAAAATCTAAGTTAGCGGGAAAAAATAAGAAATAGATTTTAATATAAGTTTTGAAGAAAAAAAGTAGGAGCTAGTGAGATTCTTCATTTCAATCGTCTCGCAATGATCGAATTATGGATTGAGCTAGCTCCACAAATCTCTTTTCCTTGTACTAATAGATTTCAATATAAATAGTTCAAAAGTAGCTCTCCAAAGGAGATATGTTCTAAAAAATTAAAAAGGTTAAGCTACTCATAGGTTATAATTATTGAGGTATATGAAGAGTTTTCTAAAACTATAATAATACACATATGAATATTAGAAAGAAAACCTTAAAAGAACAGAAATGAAAAAAAATCGAGCAGTGGTAGGGGACTTGGCTCAGTCCGGTAGAGTGGTTGGCTCCAGAGAACATTGCTCAGGCAATGAACAACCGAAGAAACCAATGAAAATGTGATGCGTCACTTTTCGGTGTTTTGGTCGGGTGTTCAAATCACCCAGTCCCCACCAACATCTCAATTTTCTCAAAGTTTTTTATTTATGCTGAATCTTTGATGAAGAGATAATTCAGGTAATCTGTTGTTCTTCCCTTTTTTCCCAGTTTCTTCAATGCAGTCATCAACTGTCCTCTGTGGTAAATTGTATGTGTTAGATATTGAAAATAATAATCTTCTTGCGTCATCTTTACTATTCCCTCTCCTTTTACAAAATTAGGAAAATCTATCATCTGCTCAGCTTTGTTTTTAATATACTCACGCAGCCTTTCATCTGTTTTTCTCCATTTCTTCATTAAGTCCTCTTTTGACAATTTTAGTAGCTTATCGTACTTTTCTCCCCAATCTACATCCTTCTTTAGTATTATAGTTTCCAAGTTGTGGTCTATTGCCAACATTATATGGATACATAAGTCTTGGATATTGTTCTTTGTAAACTCTTCTGGAGTTAAATCATCTATCATCTCTCTGATTTCATCATTTGCCCATATTTGATATTCTGCTGCTTTCTCTAAGTTCATGATTCTCACCATTCCATTCTTTTCAAAGACTAAAAAGCCTATGTTGTAACTTCTTTTTCAATTATTAAACTAAGAAACCTCAGTTTTTCCATAAAAAAGAATGTTAAGAGATTGGATCACTCATTGATAACTTGCTCTAATTGATCTACAAATCTCTCAAATTGCTTTAATCCTAGTTTCCAGAAATCAGGTTTTGTAATGTCTAGTCCCAATATCTCTCCAAACTCTTTTGGTGATTTACTACTACCTGATTGTAGTATTTCTTTGAGTTTAGGTATGAAACTCTTTCCTTCTTCAAGATACAATTGGTACATAGCATAGACAAACATCTGGGCAAAGACATAAGGATAATTGTAAAATCTGAAGTTTGAACGATAGTAATGAGGTTTCATTGTCCATTCCCAATCCATCTCGTCAAACCATTCTACCGAATCCCCATATATTTTATCTCTTGCAGTAGTCCATAACTCTGAAATTGTTTTTCCATCCAACATTTTACCTGCTTTTATCGTATCATACATCCCTTGTTCAAACCAAACTCTTGCACTTACTTGGAATGTGGACATCCCTGCTCCATCAAGTACTCTACACAATATAGCTTTCTTCTCTTCCTTTGTTTTAGCTTTTTCTAACAAAAGATCCGTTAATAACAGCTCACCAAAAATGGAAGCTACTTCAGCTATCACCATAGGATATCTTGTGTTTGTGTATGGTTGTGCTCTAGTTACCAAATATCCATGAACTGCATGACCCAATTCATGACCTAGTGTGTAAACATTTGGTAAAGCACCAGTAAAAGATTGCAAAATAAACGATGTTTGGCCATTGTACCAAGTAGAGCAGAATGCTCCATTCCTTTTTCCAAATCTTGGACTTGAGTCTATGTGATTGCGTTCGAACATATCTTTTGCTGTCGAATAAAAATCCTTATCAAACCTTCCATATGCTTCTAGTATCAATTCTTGAGCTTGTTCCCAGCTGTAATTAATATCTGGGATATCAGGAAGTGGTGCGACAACATCTTCACAGCCTAATTTTGGTAGATTAAGTAACTTCGCTTTCATTGTTAAATATCTGTGATAAATTCCAACATGCTCTTCAATTGCAATCATGAGATTATCAATAGTCTCTTGGCCTACATCATTAGCAATTAAACTTTGATGCATAGGCGAATCATATTTTCTTCGTTCTGAAGTTTTTACCCAGTCACCACATATACTTGCCATAGCTGAAGAAAATATTTCTTGATCCTCCCCCAATAATCCATAGATAGCCTTATTTGCTGAAGTTCTAGTAGCTCTATCTGGATGTCCTAACAAACCATTAGCTTCTCCATATGTTAATGATTTTAGTTCTCCCTCAACTTCAACATCAAATTTTCTTGTATTCAACCATTTAGCTTGCAATTGTTGCCAAGCTATAACACCGTGCTGATCTTTCTCTAAAATAAGCTGTTCTTCAATCTCTGAGAGCTTATGTGGATAAGCTCTTCTTGTTCTTTCAAGTTCATGTTTATAAGTATATAAAGAAGGTTCTTGCAGAACATCTTTGTTCTCATACACGTATTTCCCAATTTCAAGTTCTAAGAAAGCTAATTTTTTCCTTATTTTGGTTGAAAATTCTTCTGTCTTATTCTGGAGAAATTTGAATTCGGGTTTGGTCATGTTTCCAGCAAAAGATAATCTTGCAAATTGATTTAATTCAGCTAAATCTGCCATGAATTTTTCTTGTATCTGGATAAGCTCAAGTAAATCATCAAAAGTGAAATCAGGTGCATTTATTTTACCTTTATACTTACTAATAATCTCCTCTGATCTCTTCTCCAACTCTTCCATCGTTTTTTCAATTTTGGAATCCTCTGTATTTTTAAACATCTCACTGAGATCCCAAGCAATTTCTTCCTGAGTCATAATTAATCAAATCGAACAGAACAATTACCAATAAAAAAGTTATCTGATTTACTTCAAATTTTGAATTTTACTCCAAATAATAATTCTTATCCTCATAGATGAAACCTTTCATATTCTTCCCTATTTCTTTATGTAATGGTAAGCGTTTTAATAAATCATCAATGGTTTCATAATTATCTAAGGCCATTATTGTGACGTTTTCACCGTCTGTTGAAATGAACATATATTCACGGCTCACAACTGAATCACTTTTCTTTATCGCACGTTCATTTATTCTATTCCTATCAAAACTCTTTATCTCACGATTTTCAAGTGATTCTAGTTTGATTTGTGATTCAGCTATATTTTTCACTACCCAAAAGATTCCCTCGTATTCTATTATATCTCCTTCTGTATATTGTGGTAACCTCACTAGGTAGGTGTTTTGATATATATCAGTACCATCTTTTGCTTGTGTTTTCAGCTCATAAGCAATAGACATTTTTCCAGCTGTAAGATTTTTTATTTCCCTTGCTAGTGTCTCCGCTAAATACTTTGTACTAGTTTTACACGTGATTCCATCTTGATCTGCTTTAAAATCGAGGATATACATCATCTTAGATTCTTCAAACCTTTCCATCAGTTTATCTATATAAGCTTCTAATCGTTCTAACTCTTGTTCAGTCATTTTTCTGTCATCAGCTCTAATCTGCAGAACACCTTCATAATATCCAGATTTGAACTTAGAACATTCTCCACAACTAGTTCTATGAAGTTGTATTCTGGTCAGAAATTCTTCCATAAAATCTGAAAATTCCTCAAAAGGAGACGCTGTTATCGTTGTTTTAATCTGAAACTTCTTTACTCCATAATTCATGATCTTATCTTCTTCTATATCATCTTCGAACTCACATTCATAGTACATGTTAGATTGAATTTTCTCCATAATAGTTCTTTTAGCTATTTCACGTAGTATACTTTCTAAATTTTCATCTTTATTCCAAGTTGTAATAGTAGCTCCCTGTACCTTCAAATTTCCACATAAAGGACAGATTTCGACGTCTATATTTTCAATTATGTTAATATCAAGTGGGAATTCTTTTTTATAGCATGTTTCGCAAAAATTATCCAAAAAAGGACCTGTAGTAGTTCCACATATTGCACAAAAACGACCTTTTTGCGAAATTCTAATCACCTTCTACAAAAATCTCTTAATTATACCAAAATAAGAGTTGTTATCTTTAAGTTATTAATATCGCATGACCGATTCTCTCTTTATTGCCTTCTGGATGTTCAAGCCACAAGACAGCTTCCTCATGTATCAATCTGTTTTTTACTAAAAGATTAATAATTCTTATTCCTATTACATTGGCGGAGGTACAACTTCTTATCGCATCTAAAAATTCTCTTTCAGTGACAAGTTCTTCTCCATAAAATTGAGAACTTGCTTTAATTTTTATTCCTTTACTAAATAATTCTACATTCATGATCTCTTTATCACAAGCAGCAACTAACTTTTCTCCTGCTTGTTCAATTATCTTCATAAAGAAATCAGTCACTGAAATTCACACTCTTTTCTAATTTTATTTCCTTAAAGGTTTAACTGCTATAGATGCTCCACATGCATCACATCTCTTTCTTAGAATACGATTTTCAGTAACAAGTTGTGTATCTGGTTTTCCACACTCACCACAAATAACATATTCCTTGACATATCTCTCCAACAGATTTTGAAGTGTTATTTTTGCATGTTTTCCCGCAAAAACAGCTCTAGTTCCCTCAAGAGTTACTGATGTAGCTAATTCTCCTGCAAAGAATTTTAGAAAATGATTTTCATCTCTGTTAAGTATAGCCAAGACATCTTTTATATTTACAATAAATGTCTTATTCCCTTCTATTACAGAGCTTATTTTAGGAATTTCTAATCTTGATTGCTCAAACACCTTTTCTGGAAGTTGTTCTCTTGCTCTTTTGTATAATTCTTCGTAAGTCATTTCTGTACCTCATGTTCATCTTTCTACTATCCTTTTTGTTTGTTTCGTTGTGGAAGTTATCTTTCCGACCATTATTCCTTTAATCAAAAACTATTTTAACTCAAATTATCTTCCTAACTTGAGGTTAACACTTGAGTAATCAAAATAGACCGACTAAGCCAAAGAAAAAACAAAAGAAAGGAACCGGAGCTCAAGACTGGGTTACAGCTGATTCTGATGCAATAAGAGCACAACTTCCTAAAGAAGGAGAAGTATTTGGAATTGTATTACAGATTCTAGGGGCAAGTATTCTTCTTGTTAAATGCCTAGATGGATTTACTAGACAGATTAGAATTCCAGGAAAATACAGAAAAAGAATGTGGTGTAGGATAGGCGATGTAGTAATAATTATGCCATTATACGGAATGAACCCAGATGAAAAAGGAGAACTTGTACATCGTTTTCGTAAGAATGAAGTAAGATGGCTTATCAATAACAATCATATTCCCGAAGATTTTGTAATGTAACGAGAATTTTCTTACTTTTCAAATTTAACATCAACAATAGTTTTATTTAGCTTCAAGTGGACTTTATTTTAATATTTAATATTTAATCGCCCCCTAGAGCAATTGCTCTTTGTACACAATAACTCACTCTCAATTCAAAAAAAGTGATAACTATGTCAGATAAAGAGATTGACAGACTAGACATCAGAATTGATCAAGATCGTATCCGTGATAAAGACAGAGATACCCTTAAAGTAATTGAGAGTGTGTTCGATTTTCAGACTAGTATGTTGATTGTTAAACTTATGAACAAGGGCATTATCAAGGATATCGGCTTTTGCTTTTCAACAGGAAAAGAGGCTAATGTTTACCATGGAATAGGATATAAGGGGAAAGAATTAGCAATCAAAATTTATCGAACTACTACAGCTGAGTTTAAACGTAACTGGATGTATGTTGAAGGAGATCCAAGATTTAAAGGTTATAAAAAAGGCACTTATGCTTTCATATACACTTGGGCAAGAAAAGAATTCAAAAATCTAAAACGAATGAATGAAGCAAAAATTAGAGTCCCAGTTCCAATCATTGTTGAAAAGAATGTTTTAGTAATGGAATTCATAGGTAAGAAAGAGAAAGCAGCACCTCTCATAAGAGAGGTTAATCTGAAAAAACCTCATAAAATATATGGAAAAATAGTTAATATATTATTCCGACTTTATGATGAAGCTAAAATTGTACATGCTGATTTAAGTGAGTACAACATTCTTTATTTTCAGAAAAAACCTATTATTATTGATGTATCACAAGCTGTTCTTCTTGATCATCCTTATGCACCGGTTTTTTTGTATAGAGATATTCTTAATATAAACCGATATTTCAGTAGTCTCAGTGTTAATGTTATACCAGATGGAGAACTTTATGAACAGATAACCGGAACATTTCCCAGCCCAAAAATTATTTCGATGGAGTTTTAAAGGTGATAAAATGTCTAGCGAGTTTCTTGTGCGAATTCCTTTAGAAAGAATTGCAGTACTAATTGGACCTAAAGGAAGTACTAAAAAGAAAATAGAAGAAATAACTGATACAAAATTGATTATTGATAGCCAAAGTGGAGATGTAATTATATTAGTAGAAGAGGAAGAATTAGAAGATCCAATAAGTTTATGGAAAGCTAGAGACATGGTAAAGGCAATAGGGAGAGGTTTCAGTCCTCAAAAAGCCTTTCAGATTAATGATCCAGGATATGGTTTTGAATTACTCCAATTACGGGATTTTGTTGGTACATCACCTAATGCTCTTAGAGAAGTCAGATCCAGATTGATAGGACAAAAAGGGAGAACACGACACATAATTGAACAGACTGCAGCATGTTATATTTCTGTGTTTGGCAATACTGTCGGTATCATTGCCGAACAGAGGTCAATTCAAATCATACGAGAAGGAATTATAAGTCTAATAAATGGTTCAAAACAATCTACAGTATACAAATACCTAGAAGAAAAGATGAGAGATTTAAAGGGAGATAAAGACAAATTATGGGTCACAAGTGAGAGAGAGGAAGATTTAGTTGACATTACTGACCTCGATGAACTAGAAAGATTGATTTTTGAAGAGGAAGAGGACAATATTCAAGATTAAAATAGAGGATGGTATAAAATGGATAATAAGACATTTGATCTTCACGTCCACAGTTTCTATTCTAGTGATTGCAAGAGTCACCCAAAAGATATAATCAAACAAGCCATTCATAATAGATTAACTGGATTAGCTATTACTGATCATGATACAACAAAATTTCATCATCAAAACTATAAAACTGATGAATTGTTAATACTGAAGGGAGTCGAAATTTCCACAAAAAGTGGGCATATAATAGGTTTGGGCATTGGCGAAGACATAAAACAAGGTTTATCAGTCGAAGAGACAGTAGAAAAAGTAATTGACATGGGTGGGGTACCTATTGCCTCGCATCCTTTTGATTTTACTAGAAAAGGTATTGGAAAAAAGATCTATAATTTGAAGGAAATCACTGTTGAAACACTTAATGGTTCCTCACCACTAGATTATTTTAACGAAAAAGCCAAAAAATGGGCAAAGCAAAATAATCTTCCTGTAACTGGAGGTTCAGATGCTCATCGATTAAAAGAAATAGGAATGG
>Ga0315537_1001711_pt1 | contig 17077 bp, 18 predicted proteins | sample SalMarSW160270MG_FD_203091 | JGI IMG/M metagenome (GOLD analysis project Ga0315537, IMG submission 203091) | Salt marsh sediment microbial communities from the Plum Island Ecosystem LTER, Massachusetts, United States - Salt Marsh Sediment SW1602-70 ... | reverse complement strand
TTTTATTTAATGGTAGAGCAGCTCTAAATCACCGGCCCAATAGTAAAGATGTTGGGAAAGTTACCGTATCCTGATATTTCTGCCTTGGTCTGCTTACCTGAAGCCACCGCCAGGGCCTCTTGATAGAGAGCTTGCCCCATCTTGGCGATACCGTTTCCGTTACCCAGCTCTATAAACATATCCAGATGATCCGGAAGGCGATTGTAGGTATTGGGATTACCGGTCACCTTTATCACCGGGACAAATGGGAAGCCCTGCGGAGCACCCAGTCCGGTGCTGAAGATGATAACCTGAGCCCCAGCTGCGGCCACAGCAGTAAGGAATTCAGGTTCCCGACCCGGGGTGTCAACAATAAAGAGTCCCTTACCCTGAGGCCTCTCTCCATATTCGTATACCGCCTTGATGGGTCTGGTTCCTCCTTTAGCAATGGCGCCTAGAGATTTCTCCTCGATAGTGCTCAGCCCACCGGTAATATTACCCACGGTCGGCTGACCTCCTCTCATGTCGACGCCCATGGCAGTGACCCTTTGCTCCATGCGAGATACGATTTCCATGATTTTCCGGGCTACTTCAGGGGTGGCTGCCCTCTTGGTAAGAACATGCTCCGCCCCGATGAATTCTGTGGTCTCACCAAAGATGCAGGTGCCACCACTATCAATTAGCAGGTCGCAGGCAGCTCCGGTTGCCGGATTGGAGACCAATCCCGAAGTGGTATCCGAAGCACCACACTTCACGCCGAGCACCAGCTCTGAATCGGGGAACTCCTCTCTTTTCATCCTAGATGCCTCAAGGGTCATAGCTTTAACAATCCGGGTTCCCTGGTCTACCGCAGCAGTCGCTCCACCTGATTCCTGAATCACCACCTTGTCCACCGGTTTACCCGACGCAGCAATACCTTCAGCTATCTTATCAACTGATACTGACTCACAGCCGAGACTCACCAGCAGTACCCCAGCCAGATTTGGATTCCAACCCAGGGAAATCAGGGTTCGGGTTACCTGGTCAAGGTCAGGCTGGGTCTGGGTACATCCCTGACCATGAAGAAAGGAGGCGCAACCCTTGACCTGCTCAGTTATCCATAAAGTCACATCGTTAGCACAACCCACCGTGGAAATGACACCAATGTGGTTTCTCACCCCCACCAGACCCTCCGGACGCGGATAACCAAGAAAGCTCACTTTTCACCTCCCTCTAAATCACCTCTCCCCCGAGCGCTAGCTATGTTATGGACATGAACGTAGTCACCAGGCTCAATGAGAGCAGTCGAGATACCAATAACCTCACCATACTTAACCACCGGTGAGTTGGGCTCTATTCTGGCAAGACTCAGCTTATGACCGAAGGGAACATCGGCACCCAGCTTTATAACCTTTTTGTGGCCGTTAACCTCCAGCTTGAGTGAGTCCCCAGCCTTAAGACTGGTCAGGGTCGTTGCCACATTGTCCTTGTGGTTTAAAATAACTACCTTCTGCTTCAAATTCATCACCTTCTAGCTGTCCGTATTTAACGAAGCACAAATACTCAACTTAATCTTCACTCCTCTATATGTGCATTTACAGCAACTACCATCTAAGTCAATCCACTTCGCTTTAATAATAAAGACTAGTCATCCTTCCGATTGATGATAACCTCACCGGTCTTGGGGTTAACCTCCACCTGGTCGCCCGTATTTATTAACTGAGTTACATCTTCCCCGAACCCATAGAGCATAGGCGTATTCGTAAGTAGGGCTCCTGCCAGGGTCGTCCCCTGGGCGCGATTACAGATTATCGCCCTGGGTGCTTTGCCGCTCCGGTATAGGTAGTAATAGCCAAAGGTATCACCGGCTCCCCCTTTGCCCGCCGGACAAACCAGGATCTTGCCGCTCATGTTCTGTCCCCTGGCCTGGTGTCCTACCTCGACTATCTCCCCGGTTTCCCAGTCAGTGCCCGCCCAGAAGGCAACCAGGTCAGTAGTTACCAGCGCCTTACCAGCTACCGCTGGCAGCTCTTTTATGCTGCGTCCTTTAATCTTTATCACCCTACTCATCTCCTATCTGCTAGCCTCCCATTTACCGGTGACGGCGGCCCTGACACAGTCCTGAATCGTTCCAAAGCGAACTCGCCTTGTCGTCTTGGAAGAGAAGCCTGAATAGAAGAAGGCAGCCTTGATAGAATCGGTGGCGATGGTGCCGCTAACCTGAGTGCCGGCAAATGCAATGCACATATCCTGGGTCATGTGGCCTCCGGCGCTTTCTATGATATCAGCATACCCCATGTCCTCAGCCATCTGTCGGAACAGGCCGGTGGTGCTAACAACCAGCCTAACATTCGGGCTTACCTTTGCATCGTCCAGGGTTTCCGCGATAAGCTTCATCTCAGCCGGTGTAACGTGAGGACAGCCCAGAAGCACATAGTCTACGCTTCTATCGGTAGCCGTATTGGCAATTCTGTAGGCTTCATCAATTTCGCGCTGGCCAATTTCGAATTCGGCCACTGGCTTCTTGCTGCCCAGGGCCGCCTCCAGCGTCGGCGCTTCTGGAGTCAATCCTACGATATGCATTATTGCCAGTCCTGACTCCACGGCGATAACAGCCAGCAGGTGCTTCAGTTGGGTAAAGGACATATCAGTTGGCAACCCGATGAAGACCGGCGTTTTCTCCTTGCACTTCCGACTGCTTGCCAGGCTGTAAAGGTCCCAGTCGGCGTAGGTGAAACTAACTGGGTCCACATCTTTCCCCGGCCTGATTATCACTTCACCCAAACGATTTTCAGCTAGGTGTACCCCAATCTCAGGATAAACGCCGGTAATGGCTGCGGCCAGGGAACTGACACCGTCATCGCGCTCACATCGCGAGCCGAAAATACTGTTATACCACAATATGGCGATTGATTCCGCGATACTTACGTGCTGTCCTATCTTGGTTGGAAAGATTGTGAACGGCAGAGCAGTATAGCTCGGGATAACCCCCAGACTTTCATAGAACGCTGCTGCCGGCAGCATGATGTTTTCCATCTCTTTGACAGCGTTATCCGGAAACTCAAGGTCTCGGGCTAAAGCCAGGTCCAGGAACTTGGGCTCCATGGTCGTCGGCACCTTAAGCCGGGTAACACCATCGGTGAGCTCGCCAATCATATCACGCGCCCACTTGCCCTGCCGCCCAAAGGGAAAGAACATCGTATCGGGGGGCATAAGGTGGGCATAGGTAATCTTGACCATCCGGCTCGCTCCTTCCGCTTCCCCTTTGGCCTTCAGGATTTCCATGGCCTTCTGGCAACCCTGCCCCTCCTCGCCGGAAAGCATCCTCTCCTGGTCAGGGGTTAGATACACTATACCTACCTCCTTGCTAGAGCCCACCTCAGCCGTCTTTCGGAGACGGTGGTTTCTTTTTACGCGCTATTATTCAAGCATGCTCTCGAGGTTATTTATTCTACAGCCGCCAAAAGTAAAATCCCGGTGCTCACTCTCACATTTAGACACCCACCGTCTCCAGTTATGCGACTAATAGTTACCTTACCGGAGCAACTTAGTTGGCGTCATGCCACGTCGTACTCGCTACATTGCCTCGATTTCACTCGCTTATTTGCTACATCTTTTTTTCGAGATACTCCCCGAGGGGTGCCCGCATCTGCGGGTCATCTCGATTAGGCTCGTCACAGCCCTCATACTGCATCTTGCGACCGATAGTTTTGCCGTGTACGTTATGCAAGGCCATAGTACAGACAAAGGTCAAGTTACCTTCGGCTTTGTGTGGGACGTCTCGCGGCATGATGGCCAGATCCCCTACCTCTACATCAAATACGTCATCACCAATGTAGAACTTACCCTTACCCTCGATTACGAACCAGTACTCCTGAAAATCCTTGTGCTTGTGCAGTTGCATCGACCATTTGTCTTCCATGTCCAGGGTTCTGTGGACAATAAGCCAGTCTAGAAGATCAGAGTCTTCCGGTAAAGGAAATCCCTTCACCAGGCATCCGCAGTGTGCCTCCCGGGCAAAATCATAGTCCTTCCCTTTGATAACATAGGGCACCTTTGGGTTGATAGCCATGTATTTCCTCCTTTTTTAGTTCTAGTTCAGCTCGATTTGCAGTACTGGTGTCGGGGTACCTCAGCTAATCTACTCCCGACCCTCGGCTTTTCTGGCATTGCAGCTTTAGACTAACCTCCTGTCTCGTCCCGAACCCCCGCTACCGGTAGGTAGTGCCTAAACCACTCCTTCGGTAGTATCAGGGCACCCCGGCAGCCAGAGCTTGCCGAGAATTTATTAACCGCCCGACACTGGTTCGGGTAAACCTCTCTTCCAGCGGCACGATGGCCGGTCGAACTCTCCAACAGCAATACAATGTTCAGCCACTGGAGAGTTCAACCGGGGTCACACTACTCGAAACTAGGAGTTGGCATCCCGTACTGAGCCATGTCAAGCAACGGCCAAGTCTCAACATCTGGGTTTGCCACAAGCATCGGGCCCCACCTCATCTCCCCACCATACGGCGAGATATCAAGGTTTTCTGGAGTGACCCTCTCCATAGGGAGGATAATCTCATTCGGTATGGACTCTTGCAGGCAAACATAGGTCAGGCAAGCCTTGCCGGAAGCATCAGCCAGAGCCCAGGGGTCGTTTATCCCCACCCCGTCTAAGTACGAATCACGTAGAGCTTCGGCAGCAGAAGGGTGCGTATCTTGAGCCACCCAAACCACATGTTCAGGGTTCCCTATGGGATAGTAGCGGTCCAACTCCTTAAGTGCTGAAATAGTCCCATCATACATGCCGCCATTGAGATATATGGCGTTGATCTCCGGGTTAGCTGGAAGCACTTCTGTTATGGTGTTCATAGCCAGTTCGTCTTGAGCCTTGGTCGGGACGCTTTGCACCACGGTAACCAGAGGATGAGGACCGACCACGTCATTGAATCCGTTACTACGGTCGGCACACACCGAAAGGCTCATCGGGCACCATAACTCTAACACGTTGAGTTCTTTGCCCAATTCATCAGCTACGTCCGTCATAATCTCTCCAGCTATCTTGCCTTTGCTGTACTGGTCGTAAGTGCAGACAAAGGTGAGCTCCTCACTTTCGACAGGAACATCGACGCAAAATACTGGGATACCGGCTCGCTCAGCCATACTGACCGCAGGACTGCACCCGGCTGAATCCACAGGATAGAGACCTATAGCATCCACATTTCTCTCAATCATGTCTTCAATGGTTGATATCTGAGTATCAAGGTCCCAATTAGCATTGTATGACTCGGTCTCGGCACCAGCCATATCGCATATTTTCAGGAATGTGACGTTACAGATCTTCCAGTAGGGGTTCGTTACGTCGGCCGAGGCAAACACAAAATTGTAGGGTGTGCCATCGGGCTTAAAGCCCAACCCCCATAAGGGATTAGGCTGAGGAAACCCCTCCGGTTCCGCGGGTATTCCAGTCGATGGTGTCTCGGCCGATGGCGTCTCGGCTGATGGCGTCTCGGCTGATGGCGTCTCGGCTGATGGCGTCTCAGGCTGGGTACATCCAGCGAGAGCAATACCCATGATGACAACAATTACTAATACCAGCGTCATAAGTTTGTTCACTTTTTGCCCCCTTTATATAACTCTCCTTTGCATCACCGAGTAGTTCGGTGTCCTCCATGCTACAGTAAGTATCACCCCCTTTCCCTATCTTGTAAGCTGCCAAACTCGGCATATCTAAACATGTAGGCTGTAGCTTTCGTAACGAAAATAATTCGAATCAGCTTCTTCTGCGCCAGGAGTCAATACCTACGGCGGCCACGATTATTACCCCCCTTAAGACATCATGTAGAGCTGCTTCTACGCCCAGCACCGTTACTGCGTTGTTGATGACGCCCATGATGAAGACTCCGATCACTGCGCCAATAAGTGTCCCTCTACCACCCATCAGGCTCACCCCTCCAATACAAACAGCAGCTATGGAATCTAATTCGAGGCCAACCGCAGTGTTCATTCCGGCACACATGACGCGTGACAGCATTATCAAGCCAGCCAGCGCTGCCAGAAATCCAGAGATTACATACACCGAGAAGCGGATCTTAGCTACATTTATCCCTGATAGCCAGGCAGCCAGCGGGTTAGCACCGGCAGCGTACACTGACTTACCGTAGCTTGTGTGACACAGGACAAAATAGGCAACCGCTGCCAGTGATATGAAGATGATAAACGGAACCGGTACTCCCGCAACCTCTCCACCACCGAAGAAGTTCAAGGTTTCCGGCAGACTGCGTTTGATCTCTCCCTGGCAAATTAGCAAGGCCCCACCTCTAGATATCTGCCACATGCCCAGAGTTGCTATTAGCGCTGGCACAGAAGCGCGTGCAACCAGCGAGCCGTTAGCCACCCCTAGTCCAGCACCGAGCAGCAGCATAATCGGTATGGCCATTATTGGCGCTATAGTACTCCCGGTGAGCGTATGCGCTACCTCAGTCGTCATTGTGGCACCACCAAGAACAGCGCTCACAAGTGCTATACCACCAATCGATAGGTCAATGCCAGCTGTTAGAATAACAAAGAGCTGGCCGACGGCCGCTATTCCTCTGGTCGAGCTCTGTATACAGATGCTATCGAAGTTGGCTCTAGTGACCGTCGCCCCCCTGCTTGCTACGGCTACAACGGCTGTAATTATCACCAAGACAAGGCCGACCACAGCGTTCTCGTGTCTCAGCAACCGGCGGCCGGACTGATGCAGCCTAGCACGAAAGGACATCTCTTTTCCCGAAGTGTCATCCACTTCTTAATTGCACCTACTTCTTATTCGTTTGAGATTGCCCGAGCCAATTGACCCAAGTGCACCGCCTTAATTAAATAGTTCTTTAATGAGGCTGACGTCGGCGCATCGTATCCACAGCCACCGCAATTATTATTATGGCTCCCTTAACAAAGAACTGAAGAGCCGGTTCAATGGCGAATACATTCATGCCGTTATTGATAACACCGAGAATAAGCACCCCAATCACCACGCCGACGAGCGTACCTCTACCCCCCATTAAGCTCACTCCCCCAATACAGACGGCAGTGATAGAATCCAATTCGAGACCCTCGGCAGTGCCCGTAAAGGCAGCCATGGAGCGTGACAGTACCACCACACCAGCGAGCGTTGCCAGAAATCCGGATATCACATACACTGAAAAGCGGACCTTCGGCACATTTATCCCTGACAGCCAGGCAGCTTCCGGGTCACCGCCAACAGCCCGAACAGCACGACCAAAGGTAGTGTAATTAAGCACAAAGTAAGCCACTGCTGCCACGGCGACAAAGATAATGACCGGTACCGGAACTCCACCTACGTTTCCTTGTCCGAAGAAAGTCAAGCTATCCGGTAAATGAGAAATCGTCAGGCCCTTACATATACTTAAGCCTAACCCGTCGGCTATCTCCCACAAGGCAAGGGTTACAATCAAGGGTGGCATACTAACGCGTGACACTAATGCACCATTAACTGTGCCCGAAGCAAGCCCAATCAGGAGCATTGTTACGACACCGACAGCTACGGGAAGGCCGTAGACTTGAGCACCGTGACCGCCGGCAGCGCTTTCAGTGCTCATCATCACCCCGCCTACAATTGCGCTTAGCATTGCCATTCCACCGACTGACAGGTCGATGCCGGCTGTTAGAATAACAAAGAGTTGGCCGACGGCCGCTATTCCTCTGGTCGAGCTTTGTATCCAGATATTTCTGACGTTACTTGCGGTAAGCGTTCCGCCGTGGGTGAGACCCCCCAGTGTAGCTATAATCGCCGCCAGAATGATAGCCAAGACGGCGTTCTGATGTCTTGACAGTCTTCTAAGGAAACGCCTTACTCTAACGGCTGTCTTCTCTTCTTGGGCTTCTACAATCATGAGCGGTAATACTTCTCGCTATCCAGTATCGACACTGACATCTCTTATGGTCTTATGTGGTTAGGTCCTAGTATCAACCCTCAATAGACTCCATGAACTCCGTAATAAGCCCGCCAGGTTTTCTTCCGGTATCCATGTATACCCAGCGGCGTCCATCGTGACACCCTCCGAGTAGCATACCAACGCCCTGAGCCTTGAATATGGCTAACACCTTATCGAAATCCGGCACCGAGAAGGCTATATGATGCAGTCCTTCGCCGTTTCTTCTCAAGAATTCGGCTAAGATTGACCTTTCGTTGAGTGGTTGCAGCAGCTCCAGCTTCATCGTCCCAAAATCCACGACGCCAATCCTGACGGCGAAGTCCCTGCCGGCCATTAATTCCTCATTGCTTGGGCTGTAATCACCAACCACCTGTGAGTTCCCGACAGAATACGTTAGGGAAAAGTAGTCAAGGGCCTTATGCACATCCCTGACGATAATACCAATATGGTCTGGTAGATTAGGTACAGGTACGCGGCCAGTATCTACTTCCATGCCAAAACTCCTCTCGTGAAAAGTGTCATATGTTCTGAATTGTCACCATATTCACTAATTTAACGGCATGTGTTACTAACCAATACGACTCCAGGCGACAATACCTCCGTCAACAGCCAGCTCGGCACCGGTTATGTGGGAAGACTCGTCACAGGCCAAGAACAGGACTGCATAGGCAACCTCTTCAGGCTTGCCAAGGCGACGTTGAGGTGTACCTTCCACGACCTTTTTTCTCATTGCGGGATTCTCGAGAAACGGCTGTACCATCGGCGTGGAGATGAACCCTGGTTCCAGAATATTGACCCGAATGTTCTTATCGGCATATTCTATAGCCGTCGCTTTAGATAGCGAGACAACACCTCCCTTGGCTGCCGTGTAGGCAGGGAAACCAGCGTTACCCCTGGTTGCGGCCTGGGAAGCGGCATTGATAATTGAGCCACCGCCGGTCTTAAGCATTTCAGGGATAGCATACTTCATGGCAAGCCAGAGGCCCTTGAGGTCGATCGCCAGAACCTTATCCCAGTTCTCCTCGGTACACTCTACCGTTGTTTCAATTACTGGCTCAGCAATGGCGGCATTATTAAAGAGGATATTAAGCTTTCCGTAGGTATCAAGACACGCCTGTATCGCGCCACGGATATCTTCCGTCTTGGATACGTCGGCCTTAACAAATTTACCCTCGCCGCCAGCCTGCCCGATCATACTGACCGTCTCTTCTCCGGCGTCGGCGTTTATATCAGCAACAACCACCTTAGCGCCTTCTTTAGCGAAAAGAATAGCTGTTGCTCTCCCTACTCCAGCCCCGGCCCCTGTAATAAGAGCCACCTTGTTGTCCAGTCTACCCATTTCTATTACCTCCGTTATATGTAATTAAATCCACCAACTTTCATTACCCACGAGCTTTATGCTCAGGGGGAATGCTAGCAGCACCACAGGCGGATGCGAAGGAAAATAAAGAAGCAAAGAGATTATCGGCTCTTTCCAGCCAAGTCAATATATTTTCAAATCTGGTATCTAAAATAGCGTACTCCGCTTTTGAAATGAGTCATCAACTCTCAATAGTGGAACTGACAAGGCGCACATCTCCCGATTACCTTCTACATGCTACCCATACAGCGAGCGAATGTCATCATGGAAATTGGCTATGTATGCGTAGCAATATTCTCAGCAGCCCTTGTGATTTCTTACAATCCATAACTACAACTACGCGGCTCTGAGACAGGAGACGCCCCTGATTCTCAAGCAGAGCGATTGACAATCAGCTTGTTCCAGTTATAGAATCCCACCAGCGTGAGGGGGTTCTATTATCACAGGTTCAGCGATGGAAAAGATTAGCACTCTTGTAGTTGGTAAGTATTGGGTGATTCGCGATGGATTATGCGAGATCCTGAAAGGCCAGGAAGATATTGAGTGTGCCGGTACAGCGAGTAACATACAGGAAGCTGTTGAACTAACAAAGCATTTGATGCCAAATGTGGTTATCATAGATGTAGCTAGGCACGACCAGTATCCTGTCGAGGCAACTAAACTTATCAAGTCAGCCTATCCCTCCGCTGCAGTATTAATAATCAGTCGCGATAAAGACATTGACCATGTGCGCGCCTGTATGCAGGCCGGAGTAAGTGGCTATCTATTGAGAGACGGTGGTTTTGAAGAGTTAATACAGACTATCCGAATGCTTAAATTTGGAAAGACAGTATTTGGCATTGGTGATGTTAGCCGGGTTCTTTATGGTGTTAGTAGCGACGACCCCGAGGCGGGAAAACACCAGTTAAGTAAACTGCACGCGCGTGAGGTCGAAGTAATCACGCTCGTTGGTAAGGGGATGAGCAATAAAGAGATTTCTACCCAGCTTGGTATCAGTGAAAGTACGGTGGGAAGCCATCTTGTGAATATCTTCAGGAAGTTGGATGCCAGGTCGCGCACTGAGGCCGTGATGTATGCCTTGAGGGAGGGGTGGATTAGCGCTGAGAACTTGGGTAAGCAGGCATGACGTAATAAGGCTGTAGGCCTGGGCCAAAGCAGGTAGTTGTTGAGGTACGAGTACCCGATAAAGTTGTTGTGTTTTGCCTCTGGAGGGTGGTGGATAATATTGCTAGGCGGCTGTAGTAAGTTTGCTTGATGACAAATACGTAGCGGCAGGATTTAATAATAAAAGAGGGGGCGTCGACTTGAAGCAGAAGGCAATAGTTATGAATCCCAAGGACAATGTGGCGACTGCTATTACTGACCTACGAGTCGGAGACGTCTTATTTGAATCTAATGCTTCTGGACAGAGTCTAGCCATAAGGCTAACTAGTGACATCCCCTTCGGCCACAAGTTTAGTCTGTCTAAAATAGAGCCAAATTCCCCAATAATTAAGTACGGCGAGGTAATCGGCATCTCTACAACCAGTATAGCACCTGGTGAGCATGTCCATGTGCATAATGTGGCGAGCACACGGGCTAGGGGTGACTCAGGAAGGAAAGCAAAGAAATGAGCTTCTTAGGCTATCCGCGTAAGAGCGGTGCTGTAGGCGTCAGGAATTATGTCGGGGTTATTTCGGTAGGATTGTGCGCCAACGACGTGGTCTGGGGTATTGCTCACCGGGTCAAAGACTGTGTTCCCTTTATTCATGGCCAAGGTTGTTGTCAGACCAAGTCGGACCTCGACCAAGTTACTAGAACCTTAATATCTTTAGGCTGGAACCCTAATCTAGCTGCGGTTCTATTGGTAAGCCTGGGTTGTGAATCAGTGCCAATCGAACAGATAGCCGAGGGTATTTCTCAATCGGGGAAAACGGTAGAGACAATGGTAATTCTCAAAGAGGGGGGTATCACTTCTGCGCTGGCTCGAGGTTGCCAGCTCACTCAGGCTATGGCAGTAGAAGCAACCAAAGCAAAAAGAGAGGAGTTCCCCGACTCTAAGCTGATACTTGGGGTGAAGTGCGGCGCTTCAGACACAACGTCGGGGTTAATTTCCAACCCAGCAGCCGGTATCGCCTGCGACTTACTGATCAGCAAGGGTGGCGCCTGTGTCTTTGGTGAGACTACAGAGTTCATAGGTGCAGAGCACGTTCTCGCCCAACGAGCAGCTACGCAGCAGGTGGGTAAAAAAATAATGGATATTGTTGGTCGTATGGAGAACAGAGCTATTGATATCGGAGACGATCTTAGGGGTGGGCAACTTACACATGGGAGTGTTGCTGGGGGGTTGACTACAATTGAGGAGAAGTCCTTAGGTGCAATATCTAAATGCGGCAGTAAATTTATAAAGAATGTATATGAATACGGGGAACGTATCCAGGGTAAAGGCCTGTTCATTATTGATACCCCTGGTAGAGAGCCTGAATTTTTGACCGGGCTAGCGGCTGCTGGGGCTCAGGTCATTGTTTTCACTACCGGGCTGGGTGCACCGCAGGGGTTTCCCTTTGTACCGGTTATTAAGGTTACGGGTAACCCCAATACCTATAAGCGCGTGACGGAGCATATAGACGTATTCGTCGAGATAACTGATGAAGCGGGCGCCGCGGTTGCCGGAGCTGGCCACTTACTGTACCAAGAGGCTTTGGCGGTAGCTTCAGGGAAGAAAACAAAGGCTGAGTTATTAGGGATAGGCAACTTCTGTAACATATATACCACTGGTCCGACCATCTAAGGTTTCTGTCCAAGCGACAAATCATCAGTTGCAGCTTTAGCGCAACCAATGTCAGTCGCTTCCAGTAGTTCTTTCTCGGCCTGAAGTTAGTATTTAATGCCATGTCACGTATTATAAGCATCGGCTTAGGTTTGGCTACATAACGGCTTACCAACAGGAAATCTTGTATTGAATAGGGCTGCCGAGTTCTTCACTCTCGGGTGAGAGTTCGTGGTACCTCTGACTCTGATAATTCGCGGAGATTATTTCCAAGGGGGATATTTCAATACTCTTCAGCCTAGCACAGCTCTGGTAGGCAATGTGCTTTTGTTAGTCGTGTCCTGTGACAAGTTCCGAGAGTATTCAACTAACGAGACGCTAGATTGTGAAGATGTGAACGAACCAAGCCTTCGGGCTAGGAGTAGCAGTAACTATACATAAGAAAGTGGCAACGAAAACCCGCTTGAAAATGTTGCCGTCGGGTGCTAAGTTAGAAGCGCGCCTAGAGGGATTCGAACCCACGACCCTCGGTTCCGAAGACCGATGCTCTGTCCGCTGAGCTATAGGCGCACGCCTTATTTCACGCCCATTATACCCGGCGGTGGGGGCTCCGTCAAAGCACCCGGCGGCGCTGGCCACCTGGGCGGTGTTATCGGTGGAGCCGTCGTCGGCGACGATGACCTCGTCGACCAGGCTCAGGGCCCGGCGGATGATGTCGCCGATACTCTCCGCCACGTTGTAGGCCGGGATGCCGGCTATGACCCTGGGTTTAGCCTGCTTGGAAGATTGATATGGCGACAGCATGACATCACCTTTGCTTTACTAACCGCCCGGCCCGGGGGCTTAAGGACCGGCTCAAGCAAGTAGCGTCCTTTCTTTATCCTGAGCCATGTCTACGTCTCTTCGCCATCAATGGCCGCTTCCATGAGGAGCCGCTCGAGCTCCCGACGGGCCAGGCGGGTAGGTTTACAGTCCTTTTTCTCCCAGCGTTGCACCGTGGAGAGGCTGACACCTATCTCACGTGCCAGGTCTTCCTGTGCCCAGCCCCGCTTCTGCCGCAGCGCTCTTATCTTTTCTCTGAACACTTCTCTCAGCCATCAGGCACTATGCCAGATAAGGTCTTGTCTTGCACAGCACTTAAGCGTAACTATAAACCATCTCGTGACATTTGTCAATACTTTGGGAAAAATAATGTCTACTGGCAATAAAGCCTGATGTCTTCGGTGGCTTGGGTGTTTCTGGTTGGTGGTATCCCGGGTCTCTGCCTCTGTCCCGGGTGAAAACGTGGCTCTTAAGAGAAGCCACCGGGCACGATAAGTGCCCTAAGGTGCCGCCGGCAGCCTGTTAGCTAAGTGCCGCAATTCTTGGTGGCGGTGTGAGGACGGTTGGTATAATTGGTATAATTAGATTAGGGCATGATAGGAGGGGTTATACTATGAAGGGCTATCGTCCCGGGTGGCTCTGGGTAATTGTTAGCTTGCTCTGCTTGGTTCTGGTGGTGTCCTGCCGCCCGGTGCCTCCCGGGGCGGAGCCCGGTGCGGCCGGAGAGGGGTATCAGCCGGGCGCGATAACCGCTACTAAGGACCTGCACCTCACCGGTTCCCCGCCGGAGGAGGTGGATATCGCGGCCTACCGTCTTGAGGTAAGCGGGCTGGTGGAAAGCCCGCTGTCGCTCACCTATGAGGATATCCTGGCGTACCCGGCCGTTACCGAGGTGGTGCTGCTTATCTGCCCCGGTGTTTTCCAGGATAATGCCGAGTGGACCGGGGTTCCGGTGTGGCGGCTGCTTAGGGACGCTGGAGTCGGGGCTGAGGCGACGGATGTGGTGTTTCATGCTATAACGTCGCCGTCGTCCCCACCGTATACTGCCAGATTACCGCTTGACGAAATCGTGGGGAACGACAGCATCTTCCTGGCCTATATCGTTAACGGGGAGACGCTGCCCCTGGAACACGGCTATCCGTTGCGTCTGGTGGCCAAGGACGAGCTTGGCTACAACTGGGTAAAGTGGGTAGACCGCCTGGTGGTTGAGTAGCGGAGTGGTGGGGTGAGTGGAGGGATTCGAACCCTCGATCTCCAGGGCCACAACCTGGCGCCTTAACCACTAGGCTACACCCACCGCAAAAGCATAATCATTATAGCTAAAAACCCCGGTGGCTGCAATGCGCTTGGGTAGGCGGTCGTTAGGCCAGCTCTACCACGGTAACCCCGTCTCCCCCCTCCCCGTAGGCGCCGGGCCGGTATGATTTTACCAGGGGGTGCCCGGCCAGGTAGCTTCTGGCTGCCTTACGTATCGTTCCCGTTCCCTTACCGTGAATCACCTTGACCTGGTACAGGCCGGCCATGAAGGCTTCGTTCAGGTATTTATCCAGCTTGTAGAGCGCCTCGTCCACGGTAAGCTGGCGCAGGCGTACCTCGTCGCTCGGCGGTGGGCTGTATTTCTTCTTGGGCATAGCTTTATCCTGGTTCGGTGCCTCTCTTACGGCATTTTTTTACTCCAGCCTGTCCTGGAGGTCCCGGCGGCTGGTTATGGTCGCCGCCCCAAGCAGGAATTCCTTCAGGGAGCGGCTCTGCTCCCTGAGCTCGGCCAGCTCGGTCCCGATGGGGCTAACCGAGGTGGGGCTGTCGGCGTAGGCGCCGTGAAAGGCGAAGTAGGCCTGGTTCAGCTTCCTGATGTAGTAGCCGTTTTCGGCCAGATACTGCCGCTTTGCCTCCATAAACTCCTCGGCCTGCTCAACCTCGCCGCGAGTCAGGTATTCATCGACCATTCTTCTTATGTTCCTCATCTCCCGGTTAAAGTCGAAGCCCGAGCTTTCTTCCTGGCTCGACTGCTCGGCGTTATCGTAGGGGGCGTAGTATTTCTCGTAGACGAGGGCGCCAATCTCCTTGCTCACCATGCTGGCCACGGTCTCGTTGATGGTGGCAATCTCGTAGTCGGGTGAGATGCCGAGTAGGTCTAGGCTATACAGAATCCCCAGCGGCCTGAAGAAAAGGTACTGGTGCAGCCATTCCTCGGCGGCGGCATCCAGGGTAAACCTCAGGCTCGCCTGGTTGGTCACCAGGCTGGGGTAGGCTGCCCCCAGGCCGCCGATTCCCACCACCAGTGAAGACACCCCCAGTTCGTCGGCGGCAGCTTCCACGGCTTCCATCTCCGCGAGGCTGATGTCCGCTGTGAGGAGAATCTCCTCCAGGCTCTCTATGCGCTCCCGGGGCGAGACCACCAGCAGCTTGGGCAGCGGCTCGAGCTTGAAGTTGAGCGGGGGGAAGTTGATTCTGGGCCTTACGCGGTAAGCATCAAACGGATTAAATATGCCCTGCTCGGCGAGCACCGTCTTTATCTGCCTTTCCAGTATCCTCTCCACCTCGTCCTGTGAAGCCAGCTCCTGCTCCCAGAGAGTGTCCAGCTCTTCCTCAAGCTGGGACGGGTTACCCTGCCCGGCGCGTTCCATAGCCTGAATCTGGGACTCCAGGGCCTCTATTCTGGTTACGGTGTCGAAGTGGCTGATAACCAGTTGGACTTCGTCGGGTGTCCGGTCACGCCAGCCGGAAACGAGCTGGCCCAGCTCGTGGGGGATGGTTCTTGCCTCCCAGGCGGCCAGGCTGAAGCGATAGGGTCTGGCTATCGCCTCTAGCTGCTGGGAGAGGTCCGGTGCCCGGGCGCACCCGGCGCCGCTTGCTCCCAGCACCAGCAGAACCATGCTCAGAATGAGAACCGGCCTTATCTTCAATTCTAGCCCTTAGCGTTTATACCGGGTGGGGAGGGGGTACGCCGGTTTAGTGATACCGGCCTGGCTTACTCCAGTCTGGCGGCGGTCCTGGCCAGCTCCCAGGAGTACTCGTAGAGGTGCAGCCCCTTACTTACGGCCAGAATCTCGCCGTCGCTCACCCCTATCTCCGAGGCCATGTATTCCTTGAGGAGCTGGAGGGCGGCCAGGTTGGAGGGGAAGCCGGCCCACAGGTCCCACGACCGGAAGTAGACGACGAAGTTAAGGCGGCCGTTAAGGATTCTGGTATCGACGGCGCGCAGGCAGGGCGGGTCGCTCAGGAAGATGGACTGGGCGTCACCGACCGCCATGAAGGCCTGGTTGGTGTTGTGCCCGTCTTCCCGGTACATGCGGATGACCTCGCTGATCTGCTTCTCCAGGTACTGGCCGTAGGTGTACTGCTCTCCCTCGGCGCGGTGGGCGGTCATGAGGTAGGGGAGGTAGCTTTCGATATACTCCGTGGTGGTCGGCGGCGGCACCCCCTGGGGGACGTCGGGGGTGAGGGGTCTGGTCCCCGGGTTTTTTATCTGGACGAGCGCGAACTCGAGCTCCTTACGCCGCTCGCCGGCATAGCTCCCCCGCTCGATTTTATAGTCACGGCCCTCGGCCAGGGTCTTACGCAGGCAGAGAAACCAGGCTTCGGAGAGGTCTCTGGCTTCAATCAATGAAATCTTCACTCGCTACTCCAACCGGTCTTTCAGCTCTTAATATTTATCGTTTTCTCCGGAACAGGTTAAGGAATCTGTCCTCGTAGTCCCGGAACAGGTCCCAGCGGTCGAGCTCTTCCTTGAGCTCGTGGGGTTCGCCCTGTCCCGCTTCCACCTTCCTGAAGAGCTCCTCAATCCTGACCCTGGCGTCAGCCGGGACGCCGTGGGCGTCCATGTTGAGCAGTCCTCTGGCCCCCATCTGCATCAGGTTATCCTGTATCGAGCTCCTGGTTATCTCGTAGGTGAATTTCATCAGCGAGACATCCCAGAGGTCGTCCTCGCCCTTGATAATGCAGGTCAGCGGGTCGCCGCCCTTGTCGATTTCGGCGTTGAGCCGGGCGACCACGGAGAGCAGCTTATCGGAGACGATGGAGAGCTCCTTCGGCTCGTTCCGGTAGCTGTAATAAAGCCCGGCGGTAGCCGCCCCCTGCCTAGTGAGCATGTCTAGGTACCGCCTCGCCTCGGCGCTGAATCCCTGGAGCTGGGAGAGGTAGTAGGGGGTTACCACCCGGGGCCTTTCGGCGATGACCCGCCCCTCTCTGACGACGGTCTCGTTAGTATCCTCCATCAGCTCCCGGTAGGTCGGTTCGGTGACCAGGTAGTAGTAGATATTGGTC
>Ga0315537_1001709_pt1 | contig 17091 bp, 12 predicted proteins | sample SalMarSW160270MG_FD_203091 | JGI IMG/M metagenome (GOLD analysis project Ga0315537, IMG submission 203091) | Salt marsh sediment microbial communities from the Plum Island Ecosystem LTER, Massachusetts, United States - Salt Marsh Sediment SW1602-70 ... | reverse complement strand
TCAAATAAGCGAGCAGGTCGCGGATTTCCTTCCTGTTGTAGAATTCCACGCCTCGAACTATCTGGTATATTATCTTACTGCGGATAAACGCCTCTTCGAGCGCTCGGCTCTGGGCATTAACACGATAGAATACGGCAATATCGTTTAGAGACACGCCCTGTTCGGTCATCCGTTTTATCTGCCGAACAACACCCTGGGCCTCGTCATTTTCATCCTCGAAAACAGAAACGGTAATATCCTGGCCGCGAGGTCTTGTGGGGATAAGCATTTTTTGCTTGCGGTTTCGGTTTTTAGCAATCAGATTATCCGCAACTTCGAGGATATTTGGAGTGCTGCGGAAATTTTCTTCGAGTTTGACAACAGTCGCATCCGGCCAATCCTTTTCAAAGGCCAATATGTTGCGAATGTCGGCGCCGCGCCAGCGGTATATCGACTGGTCGGGGTCGCCGGTTGCGCAAATATTTTTGTGCTCAGTAACAAAAGCCTTGGCGATTTTATACTGGGCGTGATTGGTGTCCTGATATTCATCGATGAGCAGGAACTTGAAACGATTTGAAAGCTCTGAGCACACATCGGGACAATCCCGGAGCAAAAAAGCGGTCTTGGCCAGCAAGTCATCAAAATCCAGGGCGTTGTGCTCGGCTAAGATTTTTTGGTAACGGTCATAAATCCGGGCTAAATTTTTAGTAAAATAATCGTCGGCCTGCGCTTTGAAGGCGTCCACATCTATCAGGTTATTTTTGAGGCGGGTAGAAACGGCATCAAGCATTCGGGCAGGCGGGAAATTTGTCGTATCCAGGTCGCAATCTTTGACAGCCTGCTTGATACATCTGGCCTGGTCGGAGTCGTTATAGATACTAAAGTTTGGTTTTATGCCGGCCCGGTCTGCGTACCGGCGCAGGATTCTAACGCAAAGAGAGTGGAATGTGCTGATATGCGAACCCGGGACAGTGCCCAGAGCCTTTGTCCTTTGGCGCATCTCGTCGGCTGCTTTGTTGGTAAAAGTTATCGCACAAATACTGTACGGGCTTACGCCCGAATCAATCAGGGCTGCGATTCGATATGTGATGACGGCTGTTTTTCCGCTGCCGGGGCCGGCGATGACAAGCAAGGGACCTTCAACGTGGTAGACTGCTTTTCTCTGGGAAGGGGTTAGTGGAATTTTGAATTTTGAACTTTGACTTTTCAATTGTTACTCTGTGTAGTCGGCAGCCTCTGCAGTCAATAATAAACGTTATTTTAAACCAGGTTATCAACCTTTCTGTTGTTGCTGTTGTGCCTGCTTGATTAATTTTCCTTCCTCCTGTCCCAATTCCCTGAAGAGGTCGGGCCTTTCAACTTTTATACGTCCGAGCAGATTCCTTTTTAAGTTAGGCGGATACTGCCAGTCGTCCAGGAAATCTCGAAGTGCCAGGTATCTTAACACGGGCATCTCCGGCAGGTCAATCCTTGTCGTATCAGGGAATTTTGCCAGGTAATGCTGACGGACCTCTTCGGCCATTTCTTCCCTGCCGAAAGCCTCATCGTCATCGCGCATCGCATATCGAAAGTATGCTTCCCGCAGAAGCATTTGAATAATTTCTCTGGCATTATCAATACCAAGACTTTCAAGCTCCTCGATTATTCTATTCCTGGCATAAATCTCAAGCGGAACATTAAATTCCACCAACGGATAAAGCTGCCTCAATTGTTTATAAATTCTCTGCGCTTCTCGTCTATGCGGGTCTTCGGGGCTTGAGCCTGCCTGATAGAATGAAAGCACAGCGTTTTTCAGCATATTTCGGTGACCGTTCTGCAGAGAAACAAAGGTGCTATCCTTCAAAACCCTGTATTTGTCAAGGACCGCCATCATAGCTTCGCTGTATGGTTTAAACATTCTCAAATCCGGTCGAAGGTAAATCTCACGTCTTAAGAGAGGCTGCTCATCCTGCTTTTGCTGCTCGAAAGTTTCCGGGCTGGGCTGCACAGGGACGTCATAGATATATATTTTCCCATAGCGGAAGAGGTTCTGCAAACTATGGACTACCATTCGGTCGGTGTTAGTCTCAGCCGGGGAATACTCCCCTTTCCCTGCGCTTTGCAGGCCTGTGACGGCCCAGTATATAGCATGAGTGTCGGGGTGCCGCCAATCAAGAGGCACATATTTGTTGGGGTCGTCCCAGTCGGCGACAGGGCCGTAGATTCGATTCAACTCGCACATCAAAACAGGCTCAAGTTTCCAGACATTTCGCAACTGGTATGCCTTTGCGAACACATCAAACTTCCTCAGAGCTGTTGTGCTTCTAAACTGATCTATTACCTGGAAGGCAGCAGGATTAAACCTGCCGGGATTCTGCCTTAATGATAAATAATTGCTCACAAACCTGTCATCGTCGGCAAATTCCTTGTCGGCGGATTTTAGGGCTGTAATTATCGGGGTGACATTGGCATCGGCTATAATCTGCTGCCAGTTTTTAGGCGCATCGGCAAGTGCTTTGAAATCCTTATTGTCAGCCGAGCCTATCAAGGGTTCCATCGCCAAAGCGAGCTGAATCTTATAATACTTGTGTGCTTCATCCGTTACGCCGCCTATTTTGTGCTGAAATATTCTGGCAAGTTCGCGATAAAGCAGAATGCTTTTGGGATTTTTTTCAATCCCCTTGTCGCGAAGCAGCTCGTAGCCATTTTTGACCCACTGCCATCGCTGGTCCGGCCTGGTTTCGGGTATCGTGACAGAGATATTATAAGCCATATTCCAGGCAAGAAATTCCCAAACTTCTGCGAAACGCGGCTGTAAAATGGTTATCCACTCTGCAAGCTGTTTGGCATCGAAGAATTGCCCCTGCTCTTTCAATTTGTCTGCGCGAATCCACAAAATATCCACAAGCAGACCCCGAAAGGCCCCGGTTGCAACGGTAGCAAATGCCAGTGAAGGAGGGACATTTTCAGGCCTATCCATTATCAGGCCCATATCCTGGCGCTTAGCGTTTATGAAATCAAGCTGCCTGCCGGCAGTAATAAGCAAAGCAACCGCAAGAACAATACCAACAGTCCAAATTATTTTATCGCGCCAAGGCATCAAACAAGTTCATAGTTCGTAGTTCATAGCTCGTAGCTAACAGGCTACAAACTATAAATCAGATTATAATTTTCGCGATTTCCCTGTATCTAAAAATCAACAGGGCAAAAAACAATAACAACAAGGCTTTGACACAAACCATAAGGCCGGCAGCTTCGGCCAATAAAGACCAGCTCAACAGCCTCGCAGGGACAAGGAACTTCGTAGGACTAAACTTGTCAAACTGGGGTAAAAGTAAAATTATCGGCCGAACAGTATAAGAGTAAAACCAGCTTAGGTTTGAACCAAGAAAGTCAAAAGACTCCAAACAGAAGCCGCTGAAAGTCGCGGTAATAAAAATGCAAAGAGAAAATAACACCGCCACAGGGAAAGAGAGAAAAGACGCTGCCAACAAGCTTAAAGACGCAAGGAAAATCAAACGAAACAATATTAACAGAACAGCCCTGATAAAATTAGTTGTGAAAGTCCCCGCCTTGTAAAGCACTTCGAGCCCGTCTGGTGGAAAAATTACTGTTGTATCGTTTAGCGGGACATTTAGAAATCTGATAGCCAGGTATCCATCATCAGCAATTAAATTCGCAGGAACTTCCATCTCGCGAAAAGTCCGAATAGGGTCCTTGCGCAAAAAAGTGGCAAATGCAGCCGGATACTGACGACTATCGCCAACATCCCATCGGCTATATACCTGCAAATCAGGCGGATTTACGGAGACATCGTATTTGAATCTCACAAACATACTCCCATTTGGGTCAAGCACTCTAACGTTATTAAACTCCCACACCAACGGCTGACCAACCACAGCAGCTCGTTTTTCAAGCTGCTTGCGCTTGGTAAGCTCTGCTATGATTCTGCTGCGCTGGACATTCGGAGGCAGTTGTCCGCTTTGCTGAAGCTTGCTGTAAGCATCCTCTACCTCTTTGGTTACGTCGACCTCAGGAGGTACTAATGCGGCACGGGCGGTATAAAACTCATTTTTGACCTGGATAATATCGGCTTCGTCGGCATCGTAAATTTTTGGCGTGTAAATAGTAATGACATATATGATAACTGAAAAGAGCACAAGTAGAGCCGTACTCAATAATACGACCCCGAGCAATTTCCCGAGAAGCAGTTGATAGCGGCGAACGGGCTTGGTAATAACCGTGTATATCTGCCTTTGCTGTATATCGTTTGTTAACGTATAGATAGAGACTATTATCGTCAGTAAACAAAGCAGAAGATTAGTGAGCGAGAGACCATAGCTTACAAAGGTCTGGAGCCTGCCTTTGAGAGTACCGTCGCCAGTCATCGAAACGCCCATGACGGGCAGCAGGACAAGCAGCAGCACTATAAAAACAGCGGCAATCTTCATCCGCACGGCCTGCTTTATAGTATTAGTGGCGACGGCCCAGATACTACGCATTGCCCGAGGCTCCTTCTTAATGGTCTACGCGTATAAACTCGAATATCGAATACTATTGATTTGTTTTGAATTCACCTGCCAGAAGCTGCGATTAACTTTCATTTCTGTTTCTGTGATTTATCAGTTTGCTCATCATCGTCGTTTTGCGGCGTTGAGCGGTCCGTAAGCTGGTCCAGGATGCTTTTTCTGACTTGCTGTTCGGGCTTCGGTTTTGTTTCAACGGGTTGTGTTTTAACTTTTCTATCGCGAGCGACAGGTTTTAGCCGGGCCGGTTTATCCGGCTTGCTTAGTTTACGCAACAATTCGTCGTCGGGTTCGGATTCAGCAGTTTCAATTGGTAAAACCTTCTCAGTAGTTAGAGCCTGGGACGGTGTCGGTCTCGATACCGGTGCGGAAACAAGTTTATCAAGTATATTTGCCTTTGCAGGCTCGGCGGCAAGAAAATCGCTGATTCCCATCCTGCTGACTGCCCCGCTTGTGGGCTGAGCCTGCTGCTGGGCATCTGCAACTGTTTTGATGAAAAATGTTTCGAGCTTGTCCATCGGGCAGAACACTTGACAATCAGCGTGTTCGTCTTTAATTAGCTGCTTTATCCTTTCAACAGCATTATCGCTTATAGCGTCGGTAGTAATCTGTAATTTATTAGACTGCAGTAATAGGTCTCTAACCCGACCTTCGGCCTGGATTTTGCCGCCGTAGAGGATGGAAATTCTATCGCAGACATCTTCGACGTCGGCGAGCAAGTGACTGCTGAGCAGAATTGTCTTGCCCCGTTTTGCAAGCTCCAGGATTAAGTCCTTAATCTGCCTTGTCCCGATAGGGTCAAGTCCGGTAGTAGGCTCATCCAGTATAAGTAATTCCGGGTCGTTTATGAGAGCCTGTGCCAGTCCGATTCTTCGCGCCATACCTTTTGAAAAGGTGCCTACAGGCCGGTTTGCGACAGCCTTGAGGCCAACCATATCAAGCAGGGCTTCGATACGCATTTTGCGTACCTTCGGAGGCAGGCCGAATAACCTGCCGTAAAAGTCCAGGGTTTCGCGAGCGTTCAAATATCTGTAGAGATAGGATTCCTCAGGCAAAAAGCCAATACGAGCGCTGATTTTCGGGTCTGCTCCGTCACCGCCGAGGACAGCAACTTTTCCCTTTGTGGGATAGAGCAAGCCGAGCAGCAATTTCAGGGTGGTCGTTTTTCCCGAGCCGTTAGGCCCTAAAAGGCCGAAAACTTCATTGTAACGAACCTGTAGATTCAGGTCATCGACGGCATAAACCTTCTCCCGACCCCACCAGTCGGAAAAAATTTTGGTCAAAGAAAAAGTTTCAACTGCGTATTCCATAATTTCGAATCTCACATCTCGTGAAGCGTATCCCGTACCCTTTTGCTTCACACCTCAAAGTTCACGATTCACATATGTGGTTCGTGGTCGAGCTCCTCGCCAAAGCGGACAAGTCGAGCACTGTTAAAAACAACAATCAGTGAGCCGAGAAAATGCAGAACGGCGGCCATTTTCGGTGGAATGAAGAAGAAAAGGGAGACGCCGAGCACGATAAAAATCACACCAAAGCCGAGGTTTTGACGAATGACCCCTCTTGTGGTTCTTGAAAGCTTCACAAGAAAAGGCAGGCGTCTTAAATCGTCGCTCATCAGTGCAATCGAAGCGGAATTTATGGCGACATCGCTGCCGGCAGCACCCATAGCAATACCTAAATCGCCGGCTGCCAAAGCAGGTGCGTCATTTATGCCATCACCAACGACGACAACGGTATGGCCGTCACTTTTGATTTGCTCAACAATCGAGAGTTTGTCCTGAGGCAAACAATGAGCCTTAAAATCTGTACAGCCTAACTCAGCAGCGACACGGTTAGCGACCTCATCCCTGTCCCCGGTGAGCATAGTTACTCTTTTAACACCAATATCAAGTAACTCTCTGACTGCCTGCCGTGCCTCGGGTCTTGTTTTGTCCTGCAATCCAATCCAGCCGATGCACTTCGAATTCTTAGCCACGTAAAGTGTGCTAAAACCCTGCTCCTCATGTAATGCGGGGTCGGAAACGTTGCTCACATTCACCTTGTTTTCTTTCAGGAAGGTGTCTCTTCCGACCATTATTTTATCAGAACCAATTCGGGAAGTTACACCCTTGCCGGGTGTTTCTTTAAAATTATCAGGGGCAGGTAAAGAAAGATTAGCCTCTTTAGCCACCTCCTTTAATGCTCTTGCCGCGGGGTGCTTGCTCATTTGCTCGGCCGAAGCAGCGACGGTCAACAATTCAGAAGGTTCGATATTTTCAGCAGGTGTGAGCTTTGTTACATAGAGCCGACCGGTTGTCAATGTTCCGGTTTTGTCAAATACCATAGCGGTGCATCTTGCTGCCAGTTCCAGGTCGGCTACATTTTTTACCAGAACCCCGAGACGAGCGGAGGCTGAGAGCGCCGCCACCATCGCTGTGGGCGTGGCTAAAATCAAGGCACAGGGACAGGAGATAATAAGTATAGTAATCGGATGGTCAATGTTTCTTGTGAAAAACAGGACAATTACAGCAATCATCAAAATGGTCGGCATATACCAGTTAATATACCGGTCGATTATGCGCATAATCGGAATCTTTGTCTGCTCAGCCTGCATAATCAAGGACTGGACTTTTCCAAGAGTTGTATCTTTGCCGGCTTTGGTTACCGTGAAGTCCAACGCGCCTGTAAAGTTGGTTGTGCCGGCAAAGACCTGCATACCGGGCACTTTATCAACCGGCAAAGATTCGCCTGTTATTGTGGCTTCATTGACGGAACTGAGTCCCTTGATGACTTCACCATCTGCAGGTATGTTATCGCCGGGACGGACACGAACACAATCCCCGGGCTTCAAACTGCTGACATTTACTTCCTTTTCGCCACCCTTGTTATCGAGGAGATTTGCCGTCGTAGGCGTTAGTTTTATAAGAGATTCGATAGAAACACGAGCACCAAGAGCGGTTCTTGTTTCAATCAGCTCGCTCAAAAGCATAAAGAAAGCAACGAGGCCTGCGGTGATATAGTTTCCGGTTACAAAGGCAGCGATAACCGCCAAGGCCACCAGTTCATCCATGTGCATCTGTCTTTTTATAAGACTCTTAATTGCATGTACAACAATGGGTGTACCAAGCAGTAGTGCACCGGCCATTGCCAGGAATTCAACCTGAAAACTACCGCTGCCGTAAAGATACTTCGAGTTGGCTATACCGCTGCTTACGAGCAGCATAAAACCGGCCAACGTGCCCAAAAGAGCCATACTGACGCGAATCTGCTTGCTGTGAGTGTACTCGGCAGCAATATCTTCCTTAAAATGTAAATGTTCATGAGCCATATTCAGCGTGTCTCGTTTGTTCGTCTATTGATTATCATTACTGCTTCTGAGATTTTGGTTTTATTTATTGTCACCTACTATAATTCTGATTTCTCTACCTTTGGTACCTTTAGTAGGCTGAATCATGATTTTCTTATCTGCGTTCTCGAGAACGTGCACAATCGCATCACGATGGATTTTCTGAATAACAAGATCTGGCCGTTTTCGATATTCCGGGAGTATCTTGTGTAAATATTCGGCGTCGGCTTCTGCGTCCTCGACGACCTTTGTTGAATAGGCCCTTGCCCGAGCGATTTTTGCCTGAGCAGCACCTGCCGCCTGTGCCCACAACAACTCTTTTTCCTTCCCGCCAATGTTTTCATCATGCAGCGTTGCAAAAAGTTCGCGAGCAACCGACCCGGCAGCTTCATTCAGAGTATTTGCGGCATAAGTTCTGGCTTTGCTGATTTCCCCTTGACTCTTCTGGCTTGCCTTGATGAAGGCCTGGAAGGCAGGGTCAACCTGGCGAGGCCAGGTTACGTCGGTTAGCTGTACCGACACGACTTCTATGCCGCTGTTTATCTGCTGGGCCAGCTTTTGCTGCATCAATCTCTCGACATGGTTTGGTATTCTGTCCTGGCTTGAAATCGCCTCGTCTATGGTATAGTGGACCATTGCGGTTACAACGGCATCATCAAAAACGGCTTTCAAGAGCGGATTTATGCTTTTAGTTATAACATCAAAATAATCCTGCCCCGGTTTTACGTCTTCGACATAAACATTTTTGAAGAAACTTTCAGGCTCAACAATCTGATAAGTCAACTGCCATTTGGAATGGACAATATTGTAATCACTACCATCCACGCCGGCGATATCCGCGCTTTGTTTTTCACTGCGAGTAATACAGTAACCATCACGGACGGGGTTTAGAGGTTGGGACGGTGGAACCTGCCTTTTCGTCCCGGACACTATTTCCTGACCTGTCTGGAAATACCAAAATGAATTGATTGTTAAATTAACCTTTTTGGCAACGGGGATTTTTACAATTTCATCTATCGGATATGGTAACACCCAGTGCAGTCCCGGCCCAAGGATTCTTTCTTCGCCTACGCCACGAATCTTTCCAAATCGCAACACAATCGCCTCTTCGTCAGGGGCAACAGTTCTGAAACCCGATGCAAGAAAGACACCGACCAGTACAATCATTATTATTTTTAAGATAACAAAGCTGATTCTCAGCGCTTCGGAGAGAGATTTGTCGGCAGCATCAAGCTCACTGACGTTTTCCGTTTGCCGTTTTGCGTTTTGCTTATCTTTGTTCTTTTCTGTCATAGCATTGACGTTTGCGAGAAAGTTATCGCACCGATTCGTTCGGGTCCCTGGGAACAATCACGGGTCTTTCCCTTAACAGGCTGAAAGGATAGGCATCCGTGCTTAAAACGATAACGGTATTCTTTCCAAGGGTCGCCTTGAGAGCTTCTATATCCTGGAGAAAGATGGCAAGTTCCGGGTCGGCCTCGAGCAATTTATAAGATTTTGCAGCCTGTGCGTCACCCTCGGCTTGTATTGCCTTCGCTCTTGCCTCGGCAGCAGCGAGCAATTCTACCTTTATCGAATTGGCGTCGGTTTTAATCTTGGTTGCCTCGGCATTCCCCTCGGAAATAGTCGCCTCAGTCTTTCGGTTTCTTTCAGCAATCATTCGTGCAAAGACATCTTTGCTGACATCTTCACTAATTTTGAGCTGCTTTATGCCGACGGTCTTTACTTCAATGCCGTACCTGTCTTTGATGTTCTGTTTAATGTTTAAGTCGTCGAGCATTTCCTTTTCGATATCTGCAAATATTATTTTTGATGGGTCGCTGTTCACGAATTCCCCAAAGTTATGCTGCCCAATGATTCTATTCTGCGTATCACTGATGTGGCTGCGCAGCTTTCTTTCAGCTTCAGTAACACTTCCCCGCTCATTGGCATTAAAGAACGCCAGCGGCTCGGCGACTCTCCAAACGACGTAAGTATTGACGATAATCGGGACAGCCCCTTTGGTTGTCGTCTCGCCGAGATTAGCTTCAAAAACTCTCATCCTGGAATCAAATGTATAAACCTGCTGTATCGGCGTGGGCCACTTGAAATACCAGCCTGGTTCGGTTATGACACGTTTAGGATTGCCAAAGGTCGTTACCAGCACAGATTCTGTCTCACTGACCTGGAACGAGGCGAAATAAAGGCCCATAATTACAATAATCAAGACAATAAAGATTGTAATGGTTATATTTTTCATTATTTGCCGCTCTCCTTATAACCACCTAATTTATACAAACTGGGTATTCGTTTTTCCGTGACATCGACGATGATTACCTGCGTATCGTTCTGGTCGGCAACAACAACATATTTTCCTATATTACCGAGAGCTTCTTCGAGGACCGCCATTTTAAGCCGATGTTTGTAAATTCGTTCTGCAGCCCTGTATGCCTTGAGCTGGCTGGCAAAACGCAGGCCCGTCGCCTCAGCAAGTGTTGCAACTTCAAAGGCATAGCTTTGCGATTCTCTCAGCGTTTGATAAATCTCACCCCTTGCCTGTGTAAAAGCCAGGTCCAAATCATCAGCGAGCTCTTCGACTTTCTCTGTCTGGTTTTGCCTCTTGCCCTGCTGATAATCCGATGCAATAGTGTAAAGCTCGTTAGCATCCTGTACAGAACCTACGAGGGCAGTTAAAGTTGCGTTGCGCTGGGCCTGGGCACCAAGTATGAGAGCCTGTTTCTTTTGAACGGCACCCACAACCTTTTGATAAGCAGAAGCAACTGTGGGCGGCGGGTGAATCCCCTGTAAGCCCAGGAACATGATTTCTACACCGAGTCCGGCTTTATCTGCTGCTTGCTGAATCCTGTCAGTTAAAATTCGCTTGGCGTCGGCACGACCGGCTCCAAGTAGACTCTGTTGCAGGCCGTCCCGGCTTTTTGTATCATCGACTTCAATCCTTGCACTTGCTGCAAACATGGTTAACTCCCGGTAACAAATAGACTTGAGCATTTCCTCCGCTTCATACACTATTGTTCCATCTCTCTTTTCTCTTTGGCCGTAATTATAGAGAAAAGAATACAAGTCCTTTATTCTGTATTGCACGGGAACGGCGGCAATGACGAGACTAACCGGGACAGCTCCGGCGACGGAGCCCGCAGAAGTCTGCTCGCTGGCTACCAGCAAACTGTATTCCTCCTTGTAGTGGCTTTCGCCCCACAAAAGAGGTTCAAGGTTCACCTGGTCAGCCTTAGGAACAAAACCGATGCTGATTTCTGAGATTCTCTTTGTAGGATATGTGTAAGCGATATCGATAGGCCAGGGCCATTTGAGGGCCAAGCCGGGCCCCACAATCCTGACGCTGTTGGTGTCATTTAACGGATTGCCGAAATGCTCTATTATGGCCTGTTCATTGGGGGCTACTACAACGATACAGCTTAATAAATACAGTGGTATAATGGCGGCAAATAAAACCAGGGGAGCTATTGCCTTGACGAGCAATTTATAAAACCAGGTTTGAGAGACCTGGAAGCCAAACTGGTAATCAATGGCATCTGCGGCACTGCGTAATATTCCTCCCGGCTCATTTATAACACCCAGCAGTCTGCTGTCAAAAGCCGCTCTGCTGTATTGGTCTTTCAGCCTCGGCCGATATATGTCCAGGACGACATTTAGAGCTGTTTCTATACCAAGAACAATAAGCAGAACCAGAATGAACCAGTCGATAATATCTATCAGGATAAATCTCTTGAACTGCACGAGGGCCAGGCTAAGAGCCAGGACAAATGACAAAACGGCTACACCAAGCAGGTAGCTGCCGCCGGCCCTTAATGGTTTCCACTCCATCTGTGAAGACATGCCGGTGGCATAACGGGAAATCAGAAAGCTTACAAACGCTATGGCTATCATGCCAATCGCAACAAGCAGAGGCCGTTCTGACTCGACATCAGAAGGAACGGATACCGTTTTCCACAAGTACAGCCCGATAGCTACCTGGTAAACGGCGATAAGAACTGAAAATATAGGAATGAACCACTTTTCGAGTATGCCGAGACGGCGTTGAGCAACGGCAAATAAAGTGGCACGTTCACCTTTGGCCTCAAAAATTGCGGCGCCCCTCTGGCCTTTGGCCAATTGGCTCATATCAAGCTTTTCCTGCTCAGCCAGGCTGCGCTGGTGGAACTGAACGAAAAGGACAAACCAAACTAAAGCAGCCGCGAGGAGGAGCCAGCTCAGAGCAGAAACAGCAAAAAAACCACTTGCTCGGCCTACAAAGAAGGTGATACCGAAAAATATGACGCTTAAAACCAGGGACGTCAAAGCAATGTGTTCAGCACGCTTGGAAGATGTTGCCATTTTTCTCTCAGTACTGCTTTTTGAACAAAAGTGCTAAAAGATAGTATTTATTTAATATAACATTCAGGCTCTTTACAAGTTAGAAGTCGTGTAATATAACAATAACTGTCATCTTAGTATAGGGACAATTGCAAAAAACTATGTTTTGAAGTCGGTTCGGAAAACAGATGACATTGACGCGGGAAGCCGCCAAAATGAGTAATGAACAATGTACACGTTATTTACGATAGCCAAAAACACTTTTATAGAAATCCTGAGACAGCCTGTCTATGCCATAATAATTATTGCCGCTCTGCTGTTATTCTTCCTTAGCCCGTCACTGACGATGTACACAATGAGCGACGACAATAAACTCTTACGCGAGATAGGCTTATCTACGCTATTTTTAGCCAGCTTGTTCATAGCAATATTTTCGGCTTCGGGTGCTGTGGCCGAGGAAATCGAGAATAAGACGATAACGACTGTTTTGAGTAAGCCGGTACAACGTCCTATATTCATTATTGCAAAATTTTTAGGTGTGTCTGCTGCGGTGTTCCTGGCGCATTATATCTGTACTATTGCTCTGCTTATGACAATTCGTCATGGAGTTCTCGAGTCGGTATCAGATACACACGACCGGACAGTTTTGTTGACAGCAGGAATTATTGTTGCCAGTACACTTCTGCTAAGTGCTTTTTTCAACTACGCTTACGACTGGAAAATGACGTCAACGGCGGTTGTATTGACCGGAATATTTGCCACATTGGGAATAGTATTTTTGGCCTTTATTGACCGAAACTGGCAGTTTAATCCCCAAAACAACAGTATTAGTACGGTAGATATATATGGCTCGGTGTTGCTCTTATTAGCTGCGATTATAATTGTGGCCCTGGCGGTGGCACTTTCTGCGAGGTTTAATATAGTAGTTACGCTCTCTGCCTGCATTGGGATTTTCCTTTTAGGCCTTGCCAGCGATTATACCTTTAGCAAATTGGCCGAAAAACAGTTATTTGGGGCCAAAATATGGGCTGCGATAGGCCGGTATTTAGTGCCGAACCTACAAATTTTCTGGATAAGTGACGCTATTTACGAGGGCAGCGAGGTCCCCGTAAAATACATCATAATAAGCGCTTCTTATGCAATTTGCTATACAACAGCTATCTTAGCATTGGCAATCGCGCTGTTCCAAAGACGACAGGTAGGATAATTCGCCGTGCGTATTGCGTATATCGTATTGCGCCTTTCTTTTCACGCAATACGCATCACGCTTCACGCAATACGTCTTTTATGACCGCTATTTCATCGCAATTTTGCTGTTTTGGGCACCTGGCACAGTCACTCCAGACCTTCATCGGCAGCGTATCTTTTTCAACTACGCTGAAGCCCAATTTTTCAAAAAATACAGGATTCAGTGTAAGTGCGAATATCTTCGGCAGACCCATCCGATGGGCCTTTTCTATAGCATCGGCCACAAGCATTTTGCCAATCCCCTTTTCAGTGTTTGCTTCGTCGACCGCCAAAGACTTTATTTCCGCCAGGTCCGACCAGATAATCTGCAGTGCACAGCAGCCGACCACATTGCCATCGAGCTCCGCCACCGTAAAGGCTTGCAAGTTCTCATAAATATCAGCCAAGGGACGAAACAGCATCTTGTCGCGCTCGGCATAAGAATTAATCAGAGAATAAATGGCTTCGGCATCCGGGATTTTTGCACTGCGAATATTCATAGGATTCTTCACCCACAGGCGGGCCTGCGGGCTAACCGGTTTTGTCGTGATGACGAACGTATTTGATTTTCTGCTCGAGATTTTCACCACTGAAGCAGAACCTCTTGTCAAAACCGCGCGTCCATATCCTTTTTGTCAACCCGGTTTTCTTCAGAGCACACGATGACACATTCTTATACCGGGACACAGTATTCTCTATCGACTCATTGCCTTTACCAGCCACAAGGTGAATATGATTCGAGCAAACCGCAAGCGCCAGTATCTCCTGCCCGATTCGTTTTGCCTCTTTGACCACTACTTCTTCGACGACCCTTTTCTGTTTAGGTGTTAGACGAACAGGCTCGGACTTTTGCAGTTTTTTGTTTGCCTCCTCAAGTCCTGCATCTACTGGGAATATTTTCCCATCTCGGACGTAGCATCTTTTATCACCTTGCAGCCACGTCCCATACGTCGTCCACGTTAACATATACCCGACCATTTTTCCCATAAGGCTAATAGTATCCGAGAATCTATTGATATGCAACACTTTCCCTGTTTAGCCCCGAAGCCTGCTTCGGGGTCTATGCCGTTTCCCGAAGCCTGCTTCGGGGTCTATGCCGTTCTCCGAAGCCCGCTTCAGGGTCCGTGCTTGTTTAGCCCCGAAGCCTGCTTCGGGGTCTTGGGGCCTCACGCCCGCAGCTGTATCACTCGGCACCTACAATCCAAAGGTACATATCAAAAACCCTCTTTCTAAACCAAGTTTCAGCAGAAATTTGTTGTATGTATTGTTCGTCTATTTCATTCGCATGTCGAGCATACAGCCGAACCCCATGTAATCCTTGACATGCTTCATTAACTTCTTCTTCTTTTTCGGCATATAGCTGTTGCCACTGCTGAACATATTGTCCATAGTTTCCTTCGTCAACAGGATAATTATGCCTGCCAAGCGCAGTCATTGCATTATTGTCGTAAATTATTATAGGGTCTCGTACCAACATCCAAAGAAATTTGGTTGTTGCAGAAAGAACACCCAGACCGCCATATTCTTGACCGATGTTCTGTCTTGTTTGTATGACCGTCTTGATAAAATTGTTCTCGTCGATTTTAGCTATGTTTATTGCTGCTAATTTATCTACGATAGGCTCGTACCTCTCGCGATTATTAAGCACATCATATCTCAAGGGGAAGTTACGATGAACTCTATATACCGTGGCAACCTCAGGAATAATCTCCAGCATTTTTTGCTTCCCACCAGTAAAGTTTTCGACAAATCGCTTGTCGTAAGATGTCCACAGGTTCAGGTACTCAAGTGCACAATATTCAAATGTTGGCATATTATATCTCCTTATTCTAAATTTCGCATCGCTACATTTTATACTATTACCTTAGTGTGATTTAATAAGTTCGTTTTCTAATAGCCAATACTCCCAGGCCGAGCAGTAACACCGTTGCTGGTTCGGGGACAGTTGCAATCCAGGCTTCTGTGTTGCCGCTGGGGTTGTTTCCATATCCCACAATTGTTAAGCCGTCATCGGATATTCCCCTTGCTTCGGTTAACGTCCAGCCGGTCAAGTCCAAGCCCACGTTGACCAGAACATCTTTTAAGCTCTGCATGCCGTTGGTAGCATCCCAGACGAACGCTTCGTTGCCTGAGGCGGAGTTGCTTGTTCCCACCACGGTCGAACCGTCTGCTGAGATGCCCCAGGGTTCACTGTAGAAACTGCCGCCGGATAGATCGCCCAGGCCGACCATACCGCCGCCGGATGTCCAGCGGAAGGCTTCGTTGCCCGAGGCGGAGATGCCATATCCCACCACTATCGAACCGTCTGCTGAGACGTCCCAAGCGACTTGGCTCCAGAAACTGCCGCCGGACAGATCGCCCAAGCCGACCATACCACCGCCGGATGTCCAGCGGAACGCTTCGTAGCCCGAGGCGGAGTTACCCACGCCCACCACGGTCGAGCCGTCTGCTGAGACGCCAAAGGCTTTGCTGTGGAAAATGCCGCCGGATAGATCGCCCAGGCCGACCATGCCACCGCCGGATGTCCAGCGGAACGCTTCGTTGCCCGAGGCGGAGATGCCATATCCCACCACGGTCGAGCCGTCTGCTGAGACGCCATAGCCTTGGCTGTACAAACTGCCGCCAGATAGATCGCCCAGGCCGACCATACCGCCGCTGGATGTCCAGCGGAACGCTTCGTTGCCCGAGGCTGAACTGCCATATCCCACCACGACCGCGCCGTCTGCTGAGACGTCAACGGCATAGCTGACGCCGAATAGACCGCCAAGGCCGACCATACCACCGCCGGATGTCCAGCGGTACGCTTCGTGGCTTGAGGAGTTGCTCGTTCCCACCACGGTCGAACCGTCTGCTGAGGCGCCATGGGCATCGCTGTAGAAACCGCCGCCGGGCAGGTCGCCCAGGCCCTGGAAACTGACTGTGGTTCCGAAGGTGATTGCCACAGAGCCGAACAATAAAACTACCATTGCCAATACAAGAATTGGTTGCCTTTTCATTTTCTTCTCCTTCTCGAAAAAATTGTTAATATTTGCCCGCGCAGTAAAAAGGGCACCGCAACATCGTGCTCATCTCAGGCCCGGCAAAACCCCACGAAAGGCACGCAAGCGATAAATTAAGTGCAGCAAATTATCCCATTATCAAAAGCCGAGATTGCCACAACCTGCTTCGCAGGCCTCGCATTGACATCCGGTTGGTTCTCAACGTGTTATAATAAGTTAAAACAAAGGCCAAAGCAGGCAAAAAACCAAAAAATTAACCGCAGAGAACGCAAAGGTCGCAGAGGAAAAAACAGAATTAAAATAACTCGGCGTTCTCAGCGAACTCTGCGGTAAAAAACAAAAATCCATGAAATCCGTTGTTTTATAACCGCTGAATCTCTGTGGCCTCTGTGGCCTCTGTGGCCAAATATTCAGTGTTAGTCAGTGTCCAAAAAGTCCGTATACATCCGTGTCCAAAAAAAAGGCTGGAAAAATCGTCTCGGCTCGTATATCGTATTGCGGCGTGTGTATCGCGTAAAACCGCCGTTAAATGGCGGGCTAAATACTACGAACTATGAACTGTAAACTAACCTATGAGATTTATTCTGATTGACAAGATTGTTTCGCTTCAAAGCGGCATGGAAATAAAGGCGGTCAAGAACGTTTCATTAGCTGAAGAATACCTTGCGGACCATTTTCCAACGTTTCCGGTACTGCCGGGCGTGCTGCTGCTGGAAGGATTGATCGAATCGGCGTCGTGGCT
>Ga0315537_1001703_pt1 | contig 17111 bp, 14 predicted proteins | sample SalMarSW160270MG_FD_203091 | JGI IMG/M metagenome (GOLD analysis project Ga0315537, IMG submission 203091) | Salt marsh sediment microbial communities from the Plum Island Ecosystem LTER, Massachusetts, United States - Salt Marsh Sediment SW1602-70 ... | reverse complement strand
AGTCTATGAAGATAGGCATCTTATGATACAGATATCTCAGAATTTTTTCATCCTGGTCATGTGTGATGACACTGCAGACACTACCTTGGTCAAGCTTACGTTGAACGTAATACATGATGAGGCAAGGAGGGACAAAAATATCCAGCAGGCTCTTCGCAAGTCACCGAGAAAGAGTGATATTCTGGCAACGGCGCAAGGAGAAGCGGAATGGCAGGAATTGTTTAAAAAGATGAAGATCACTGCTTAAGAGGAGGGGTGAAATGCCAGAGGCCTTTTCAGGGAACGTTACGGCGGTAAAGGTTATCGATGTGCTGAAGTTGCTGACGTCCGAGGGGAAAACGGGGGTTATGAGCATTCAAAGGGGCAAGGAAAAGGGTGAAATCTATGTGGATAAGGGTGCCCTTACCCACGCTATTTGCAAAGACGGAGTAGGTGAGGAAGCGATTTTTTCTATTCTCACCTGGACGGACGGCAGTTTTAACTTTAGCCCCAATGTGACGAGCGAGGAAAGGACTATCGATCAAGATACCCCCTCACTGCTCGAAAAAGAGATAAAGCAGCTTGCAGAATGGCAGCAGATCAAAGAGATCATTCCCTCTCAGGATCTGGTGTTTAAACTATCTTCGAAGCGCGCCCCCGACGAGGTTCAACTAAAACATGATATGTGGTCGGTATTGTCTCAGATCGACGGCAAAAAGACGGTGGGGAATATAGCTGACGAGCTAAAGATCGGGGAATATAACGCCGCACGCATCCTCTATAAACTCTTTTCATCCGGACTGATAGAAGTAGCTACGGGACCGCAACGAAAGGCAAAAAAGACCGTTGATACGGGATTTTTTGCCTTTGTGGAAAAAGAGCTGGCAGCGATCGTAGGGCCCGTGGCCTCTGTTATAGTAGACGACGATATCAGCGAAATGGGAGAGGAACGAGGCGCTTTTCCCGTGGATAAGGTGTCGTTGCTGGTGGAAAAACTAAGTGGAGAGATCGCGGACGAGACGCAACGGATCGCATTTCAAAAGTCGGTTCTCGGTGTCTTGAGGGGGTAGTAACAAGGGGGTTGCTCTTTCCTCGAGAAACCGTGAAGGGCAAAATCTGAGTTCAAGCCGAAGAAACCCCCTCTCGGCATCCAGCCTGACACGCTGACTAGAGTAAGCGTTTTATCCCTCTCCAAGATAATGTCTTGAATGATAGTAAAAAAGGCCGGAAAAATCGTTACGGAAGGAACCATGGGAAACTTCGTTCCTCCTCATAACCGATGGGCATGAGTATTCCAGTTTGAAAAAAAATATCAGCGATCATGAGGGGTGCAGATACTAAATATCGTGACAATCAAATTGTTTTTATCACTATATTTTGTTTGACAAAGAGGGCAAAAAGATGTAATATAAGTGTATAAAGGTATTAATGTATTAATGTTTTGCGAGACAGGATGCTCGGGAGATAAGTAATGACAGCAAAAGAGGCGCGTAAGGTCCTTGTCGTAGATGACGAAGAAACCTTGACATGGAGCATGACCAAGACCCTGGCGAAAGACAAGGAGAAGTATGAGCTCCTCATCGCCAACACGGGCACCGATGCCCTCCACGTCCTGGAAAAGGGCCCTGTCGATGTCGTCGTGACCGATATCAAGATGCCGGATATCAATGGCCTCGACCTCTTGTCGCGAATACGGGAAAAATATCCTTCGACCAAAGTGATTATTATGACCGCCTACGGATCGCCGGAGGTACATAAAGAGGCCACCAGAAGAGGCTCATATTATTATTTAGAAAAACCATTTGAGATTTCAGAGGTTAGGACCCTTATCTTGAAGGCCCTGGACGAGAAACGGGGCGGCTTTGTAGGACAGGTGGTTGATCTCCAACTTGTCGACGTTATCCAGATGGCATGTTTGGGTAAATTTACCATGTCCCTTGCCGTTTCTAAAGGTGATGAAGGAGGCTTAATCTACTTTCGCAACGGCGAAATCGCTCATGCAGAAGTAGGGGATATAGAGGGGAAAGAGGCGTTGTATACGATGTTGGATTGGAACGAGGGGCGGTTTAATTCCCAAATGGGGATATCGCCGCCCAAAGAAACTATTACTGATAGCTGGGAGCACCTCCTGCTGGAAGGAATGAGAAGGCAAGATGAAACAGCGGCGGCGGCAGAAGAAAGAGACGGTCAGGTCTTATTGCATGAGGTGGAGCAAGCCTTTGAGGATCTCGATAAGCAAGCCGCAACAAAAGATTTGTTGGAGAGATTATTAAAAATTTTAACCAACATCGAGGGTTTTCAAAGGGGCGTGTGGCTCGATACACAAGGGAACGTCCTTACCAGCGACGATCAGGCCTTTGCCGAAAAAGAAATCTCGATCCCGTTACTGATGTTTACCCTAGCTTCGAGGTTGGGTACAGGGTTAGACAACGCTCAGCCAGTGAGGATAACCCTCGGCCGAAAAAATAATCAAACTACCCTTATGAAATACGATCATCTATTTCTTATGGTCGTATTGCAGGGAAGAATCACTGCCGATGAGTTCTTTTCTGAAGCACGCACTATCTTGGAAAGGAAATTATCCAAGGTCTGAATTCATGACTAAAAAGGGGGTTTAACAATGATTTTGCCAAAAGGAGAAGTCGTTCACGAAAACCTGAGAACCGCCTTTGTTGAACTCGATAGCTTTCTCCAAACATTAAAAGAGGACAATTTTACCGGCTATGTCCAGGTCTCATTTTGGGATTATGAAGGTATTCTCTTTTTAGAAGCCGGTGAGATCGTCAACGCGTTTGAGGAAGTGCAGGGGAAGCGAAAAGGAGGTGAAGGGGCGGTCGAAAACATTATTCGTCAATCTCAACAAAAAGATGGAAGAATAAATGTCTATAAGTTGGTCCCGGAGATGGTGACAATCTTCGCCAGCACGTCTATGAAAGAGGCGACCTATAAAGATTTGTCTACGGAGTTCACCAGTTTGGATAAATTAATTGATAAATTGAGTAAGGAAAACCATTCAGGGTACATCGAGATCATATTAAACGACAAAAAAGGTGGGGGCATCATTTTTTTCCAGGATGGAGAGGTTGTAGAAGCGGTGATGTCAGATGAGAAATCCTCAGGAGTATACGGTAAGGATATGTTGAATAAAATAATAGATGACGTCCAAAAGAGAGGCGCAACGTTCAATGTATATCGGGTTGACCTGGAAGGTGGACCCGAACCGAAGGAAAGCGCCCAAACCATAGACCTGCAAGCGGTAATAGAGATTATGCAAGAACTGATACGGAACATAGAGTCCTCGGTAGATGCATTGAGCAAACGCAAAGGGTCATTCCGTGACAATTTCAACCAGGCCTTGGTGGAAAAATCCGAGGACTATCCCTTTTTAGATCCCTTTGCAGCCGAATTTGAATACAAAAAAGGTAAGATATCATTTAGCGGAGAGGTTCCCGCGGAGAATTTCGTCCTTGGCCTTCGGGACTGCATTGCCGTAACCCTGGATAACCTCGCTCTTGATATAACTAAGGACGAATTGTATCAGGAAATTAGGTTTGCCCTCCAACCCGCCATTTCGAAGCTTGAGGAAAAGATAGATACCCTTGGTTTGAAATCGATCATGCCTGAGCTCCTCGGTTCTTAATTTTCGGCCAGTGGTTTATTTTTGAACATTCTCGCTTTACATATAATCCATAACATGTTATATGTATTGAAGAAGTATATGGACAGAAATGGGTCATTTCATAGATCGATCAGACAGGGGCAGCGATGAATATTATCCTTTCAGATCAAGATATTGTACGGATTGAGAAGTCTCTGGACACAATGTTAAGTAGTTCGGGGGCCCATTGTGCCCTGCTCATCGATAGATCGGGACAACTCATATCTTCGAGCGGTGATCCCTCGACCTTGGATGTTATTGCCCTCTCCGCCCTTACCGCAGCCAACTTCGGTGCCACCTCTGAGATAGCACGGCTCTTGGGAGAAGATGAATTTGCCCTCCTCTTCCATAAGGGAAAGAACGAGAACGTTCATTTTTCTAAGATCGGCACGGAGTTTATCATGGTGACCTTATTCGACGACCGGACTACCCTGGGACTGGTAAGATTGAGGACGGAAAAAGTGGTACATGAGTTACGCACAATTTTCACGGAAATCATAGAGAGAAATAAAGGGGAGTAACTCGATATCCTATGGCCTTCATAAATTTCAGCTCAGGAGAAATCCAATGTAAGATCATCTATTACGGCCCTGGTTTGGGGGGGAAGACCACGAATTTACGGTATATCTATGATACCACCAACGATAATATCAGAGGGCAATTGGTATCTATCGATACCAAAGGGGATAGAACACTTTTTTTTGATTTTTTATCACTTGATTTGGGGAAAATCAGGGACTACACAATCAGGGTACAGCTGTACACGGTACCAGGACAGGTGCACTACGATGCGACGAGAAAACTCGTTTTACGAGGAGCGGATGGGATCGTTTTTGTAGCCGATTCTATGCGGGTGCAGCGGGAAAAGAACATAGAGAGCTTGGAGAACATGGCCATTAATCTCAAGGAAAAAGGGCTGGATATCACCAAAATCCCTTTGGTGGTACAGTATAACAAGAGGGATCTTGAGGGAAGTAATATACCCGTATTAACAATCGATGAAATGGAAAGGGACCTGAACGCTCATCTCAAGGCACCCTTCTTCACCGCCAGCGCGCTCAAAGGAGACGGGGTTTTTGGGACCCTGAGGGAGATAAGCAAATTGACGGTGAGGGATGTGAGTAGGAAAGTCTTGGCAAAAGGACAACAGTGATGAACGGAAAAGACGGGGGATGGGATTTATCGGATCTCGAAAAAGAGATCGATTCAACTGTAGACTCCCTCCTCGTGGAAGAAAAGAGTCAGGCAGCACCGGCTTCCCAACCTCAAAAAACTCGTTCCCCTGCCAAGGAAGACGCCATATCAGATAGACCTTTTTCACCTCCACCAACAGCATCACAGACACCGGCACCAGCCCAGAAACCGGTTTCCGGAGAACTTCAGGCGAAGCTCGAGGAAGTAGAGGCTCAATTGTTGACCTTGGAGTGGGATATCAGCTCCAAACATATAAACAACGCCATAACTCACCTGCAAGAGTTGAGAGGACTTTCCCATGTGGGGGATGAATTAAAACAAACTATCATCTTGATCCAAAAAGTACTCCATCAACTTATCTTGGACGAACGTAAACTTACCCCCGTTGCCTTAAAATTCTTGCAGAAATCCTGGAAGGCCGTCAAAGGGATGACCGATGAACGATTTTCTTTGGAGATCGATAAGGTTGCCCTCGTGCGGGAATTGATGGCGGAATTTCAGAAGCTACGGATAGAAGAAGAGCCTCAGGAACGGGCAGAACGGATAGAAGCTCGACAACCTCTTCAGGAACGCATTACATCGGTGGAGGAAAGAACTATACAAAAGCCACCCGTCGAAGCGCACACACCCTTTGCGGAATTCGACAAATTTATGCGTAGAATGGAAAACCTCATACGGGTAGTAAACGAGGAACAAAAAAAATGGAAAGGCATACAGCAGGAAATAACCAATTTTAAGGCGGAGCTGCAAAACATGCTGAGTTCTCGGGGAACACTGCAGGAAAAATCACACGAGGAGATGGAAATACTTGATGAGCGTATAGCGAAAGGACCGGACCGCCCCTCGGATCTTGCGTTACCGCAGAACGTGGATACACCTAGCCTGTCAGTCGCCCTCCTCAAGGCCTCAGGGGTCATTTTTGGTATACCCTCAAAACAGATAATAAGGAGTTTTCCGATCAAAAAATGGGTATCAGAATTTTTCATCGAGAGGGGTAAGGTCAAATTAAAAAGCAGAGAAATCCCTCTTTTCAACATCTATCAGGTGTTTAAGCTAAAATCCTCGACAGAAGAAAATCCTCACGTGCTCCTCTTGAAAGGGAGAGAAGCTCGACCTGCTGCAATTATCATAGACGACGTCATATCTCGAGAAGAAATTGAATGTCATCCCATTGAGGGGCGTCCCTATATTTTGGGTCAAGGATTATCGAGGAGCGGCAAAGTATGGATCCTCGATGCAGAACAGATATCTCCTTAAATAAATGAGGAGGCCTATCGTCTGGTTATGAAAGAGTACGAAGAAATCTCAAGAGGGGAGGGTTCAAATCCCGTTGTAAGGGAGATCTTAGACGGGATTGAGATAGGAGTGGTTCTGCTCAACAAAGAGGGGAAAATTATTTTCGCTAACAAGACATCGGAGAGAATTTTGGAACATAAGCGGGATCTCCTCATGGGCAAACGTCTTCTGAGCCTCTTTCCCCACGGAACTAAAGAGATTGGCACGAAAAAAGGTGATGGACAAATCTTTTACCATAAGAAAGGTGAAGGCGCGCCTCTCAAACTACTCATCGTCCCCTATCACGACGCCCAAGGAAGAGAGAGGGGAAAGGTGGCAAATTTGCAGGATATGACACAGATCTACAAGATGCAAGAAGAGATACTCAGGATAGATCGCTTGGCATATCTCGGAGAGTTTTCTTCCACTCTGGCCCATGAGATAAGGAATCCTCTCGCAGGAATCAAAACGACCGCTCAGGCGTTAAGCGAGGAATTGGGAGAGGAGGATAGAAGAAAAGAATATCTTGATCGAATCATAAAAGAGATAGACAGACTCAATGAATTGCTGCGTACCTTCTTCTCATTTGCCAAACCTCGAAGCCTTGACCTCACCCCTTGTCGTATTGAGAATATCATCAAAGAAGTAAAGGATCTTTTGGCTAAGGAAGCAGAAAGGATGAAAGTCACCATTAAAGAGGTCTATGATGCCAATCTACCTCCAGTCTCTCTAGATGTCAATCAGATGCAGCAGGTGTTTATGAACCTTTTCCTCAATGCAATCGATTCTATGCCAACTGGCGGAACTTTAACGGTAGAGATCGGCAAAAAGGATGCACAGAAGGGATGGATACAAGTCAAGATAAAGGATACCGGAAAGGGGATTGTATCCGAACATCTTACTAAAATTTTTAATCCATTTTTCACTACGAAGAATAAAGGATTGGGATTAGGTCTCACTATAACCCATAAAATAATGGAAGGCCACGGAGGAACAATTGGGGTGGAAAGCGCCCCAGGAAAGGGTTCAACGTTCGTCCTCAGCTTTCCGGTTGTGACTGATGGTGGAAATTAAACCCGCTATACTAATCGTTGATGATGACGAGGTAATGTGTCAGACACTCTCTGATATCTTAGAAAAGATGTCCTATAGCGTTACAACTGTTCAGACGGGCAAGGATGCCCTGTTCCCCCTCCGCGAAAAAATCTTTGATCTCATCTTGCTGGATATCGTCCTTCCAGATATGAATGGCTTGGAAGTTTTAGAAAAAATCAGAGAGATAGAAAAGGATTCCTTTGTCATTATGATGACCGCCTATGCCGATGTGCAAACGGCGGTAACCGCAATGAAATCAGGTGCATACGATTATATCAATAAGCCCTTTGAGATCGAAGAATTAAAATTGACGATCAAGAAGGCACTCGAAACAAAAGAGCTCAAGGGTGAGGTTCTCAGGCTTCGCTCCAAACACAAGGATGAAGAAAACGACGGGGAAATTTATGGGGTTAGTCCTCAGATGGATGTGGTGCGGGAACTTATCCGCTTGGTCGGGCAAACCCCGCGAACTCCGGTCTTGGTTCAGGGAGAAAGCGGTACCGGAAAAGAGCTGGTGACCAATGCCATCCACTACCAAAGTCAAAGACAACGGAAACCACTTATAAAAATAAATTGCAGCGCCCTTCCTGAGGCTTTGTTAGAATCGGAGCTTTTCGGACATGAAAAAGGTGCCTTTACCGATGCAAAAGAGAGTAGACCGGGTTTGATAGAAGTGGCCCACGGCGGAACAATCTTTTTGGATGAGATTTCAGAAATGAAACCTGCCTTGCAGCCGAAATTGTTGAGGTTTTTAGAAACATATACCCTCAGACGGGTAGGAGGTAAAAGAGATATTAAAGTAGATGTACGCGTAGTCGCCTCCACGAATAAAGATCTTGCGCAATTGGTGGAGGCAGGGGAATTTCGCAAAGACCTCTATTACCGTATCAAGGTAATGGTGATCGAGTTACCACCCTTGAGCGATAGAAAAGAGGATATTCCTATTTTGACGGAGCATTTTATCGCAAAATTGGGAAGGGAGATGGGCAAGCTAATCCAGGGTGTTGACCCCCAGACCCTTGACCTCTTATTGGGTTATTCTTGGCCCGGTAATGTACGAGAGTTGAAGAACGTCATGGAAAGGGCAACGATTTTAGCAAAAGGGGCCTATATTCTCCCCGAAGATCTCCCGTTAGAATTGAGGGAGAATAGTACACAAGGGGGGGATAGTGCTGTAGCAGGAGAGATGCGGACGGACAAGAATGGCCTCCTCCCTTTGGCCGAAGTAGAACGCAACTATATCTTGAAGGTGCTGAGGGAAAGGGGAGGGAATAAATCGGAATCAGCCAGAATTTTGAGAATTTCCCGTTCAACTTTGAGGGAAAAATTAAACAGATACAAAATTAGCAATATAAGCCCTAATAAGACGAATTTTTTATGAAAAAACGTCAAAAATCAATGTCGTATATAGTTGACATTGAGAAAAAAGTTTGATATTTTAACCTATAAAGTTATTTGGAAACAGGTCATGGCTATCTTCGGCGGGAAAAGGAAATTGGTGCTAGGACTAGATATCGGTACTAGTGCTGTCAAATTTGTAGATCTCAAGGATACCGGAAGGGGCTACGAGATAGAAAAGATGGGTCTCACTCCTCTTCCTCCAGAGACCATCGTGGACGGAAGCCTCATGGATGCCACAACCATAGTGGAAGCAATAGGGGAACTGATCGCTCACTATAAGATAAAAAAACGTGAGGTCGCCATTTCTGTCTCAGGACATTCTGTGATCGTCAAGAAGATTACCCTGCCCAAGATGACCGAGTCGGAATTGGGAGAGAACATTCGGGTAGAAGCTGAGCGTTACATCTCATTTGATATTAACGATGTAAACATTGACTTTCAAATACTACCGGCTCCTGAGAAGGATATGGGAGATCATATGGAGGTCCTTCTGGTAGCCGCAAGGAAAGATTTGGTCGATGATTATATCACCATTGTGAGAGAAGCCGGGTTGAGCCCTATGGTCATCGACATAGATTCTTTTGCTCTGGAGAATGTATATGAGCTGAATTACCCATTGGAAATTGGTGACCTAGTTGCCCTCTGTGATATTGGGGCGAGCATAATGAATGTAAATATCGTCAGGGGAGGAAAATCCCTTTTCACTCGCGATATCTCAATCGGTGGCAATCTCTATACCGAGGAAATCCAAAAAGAACTCAGCGTCAATTTTGAGGAGGCAGAAGACCTGAAAGTGGGAGGATCATCGGAAAAGGGTTCCCCGCACATGATTGATAAGGTGTTTGACAAAGTTTCTTCCAACGTCGCCCTGGAGATCGCTAAATCTTTGGATTTTTTTACCGCTACCTTTCCGGAGGAAAAAGTGGCGCGTTTATATCTCAGCGGGGGATGCGCCAAGACTCTCAGATTAAAAGAAATCATTCACGAGAGGGTAAACATACCAGTCGCCCTACTCAACCCATTCGCAAACATAGCGGTCAACCCGCGGGTTATCGATCCGGAATACCTCAAAGATATAAATTCCTTAATGAGCGTGAGTGTAGGATTGGCTTCACGGAGGTTGTAGGATATGATAGAAATAAATTTACTTCCTGTGCGGGAGGCCCGAAGGAAGGAATCCCTTCGTTTTCAACTTTCTATCGCAGTCCTGAGTCTCTTTTTTGCCGTTATCATCATTGCCTATCTCAACATGAGCGCTAGTAATCGTGAGCAAAAGGTTGATAAAGAGATAAACTTAGTTCAGACAAGGCTTACCGAATTAGAAAAAATAGTGGGGGAGATAGACAAGTTAAAGCAAGAAAAGGCCAAACTTGAGCAGAAACGGGCCGTTATCAGAGATTTGGATAGGGGGAGAAAAAGAGCGGCCTATATCTTGGACGAACTGAGTCAGCGGACACCGGAGAAGGTGTGGATCGAATCCCTGGACAAAAGTGGAAAGAGCTTGAAGATCACCGGTGTGGCATTGGATAACGAAACCATTGCTAATTATATGGATACATTAAATCGATCCAAATATTTCGCAGGTGTAGAACTAGCAGTAACAGAGCAAATTAGCAGGGGTGGAATGAAGTTGAAAAAATTCAGTTTGAGTTGTTCGACTGTCCTCTAACAAAGGAACAGTAATGGCTTTATCCCTCGATAGCATTATCAAGTTACCTACGCCGCACAAGATAGGCATTCTCGCCGTGGCTTCGTTGTGTATCATAGGGGCCTACTGGCAAGGTTTTCATCGACCACAAATGAGAAGGATCACGGCGAAAGAATCTAAATTATCTGAACTCACCTTTAGGTTGAAAGAACAAGAAAACATCGCCAAAAACTATGACAAATTTGTAAAAGAAACTGCAATGCTCAAGGAAGGTCTCCAGCGTGATTTGGCTAAACTGCCGGATAAAAAGGAGATCCCTGAACTATTGAAAAATATCTCTAATATGAGTAAAGAGGCTGGTTTGGAAGTCCTGCTTTTTAAGCCTCAGGGGGAACAACCCGCGCAATTTTATGCCAGGGTTCCAGTAGAGTTAAAATTTATAGGGTCATATCACAAAATTGGAACGTTCTTCTCTTATGTAAGCACCCTTCCCAGAATCGTAAATATCGAAAATTTCAGTATTCAGAATGCTCAAAAGAAAAGCAGTGAAGAGTTTCTCCTCAGCACCTCGTGTGTGGCAACAACCTATCGGTATATAGAGAGAGCGCCGCCCCCACAAAAGGGTAAGTAAAGGAGAAAACAACATTTTGTAAGGTATGAATATGAGTCGAGGAGGGGGGGTAAAAATAATATTTATTTTCCTCTTTTTAATCAGTAGTGCCTTGGGCGTTGGGGGATGTGACCAACTACCTTTTCCCGGGGGGAGAAAGGAGCAAAAAGCGGCCCCCAAACCACCTCCAAAGGGTGTCCCCCAAAAGGCCACTCCAACACCCTCCACCGGACCTGTCGAGGAAGAGAAGGACTATGTCTACGATCCTACCGGAAAACGGGACCCCTTTCAGCCATTCATCGCCACGCAGACCCCTGTCAAGCCCGTTGGCGAAGAGGTGCCCATTACCCCCTTGCAAAAATATGACCTCAGCCAATTAAAACTGGTGGCCATCTTGGTAGGAAAGGGAGAGGGAAGGGCGATGGTGGAAGATGCCGAGGGTAAGGGCTATATCATCGAGAAAGGCGTATATGTAGGGAGAAATTTCGGCAAGGTGAAGGCGGTCCTCAAGGACCGGGTGATCATTGAGGAACGATATAAGGATTATATGGGGCAAGTGAAGGCAAAAGAGATCGTGTTGCAATTACACCCCCCCGGGGAGGAAAAAGGACTATGAAATCCCTACAAAAAAATAAAGCGGGTTATGGGTGGGTAGTGATATGTTCCGTTATTATGATAATGACGGGGTGTGCAACGAGCAAAAAAATGGAGCCCCTACCAACAACAGTAGTCCCTCAAAATCTAGTTAAAGAGATAGCGGTAAAAACCAGTGAAGAAGGGAAAAAAGTAATTATCGAAGGTGCAACCCCCTTGCCTTATACCTTTTTTAGAATCATCCCTTCACCGTTGCAGTTGGTAGTCGACATCCCAGAGGCAGAATTGGCTTCCGCAGTCACCACACCCATAGCGGTTGGCGATGAGGTAATCGATAAGATCACCGCCGTCCAGCGCGAGGGAGGTGTCGAGGTCTCCATCAGCCTGAATAAACTGGTCAAATATCAAGTTCAGAAAGAAGGGAATTTCCTCTATATCGATATGGGGAAACACGGTCCGCTCCTGGCGGAGGAAGATAAGAAAAAAGCGGACATCGAAATTGTGAAAGAGATGCCGCCTCCTATAAAGGAGGAAGTCATCACCAAGGCATTGCCGCCCGCTCAGAATTTAGTCGATGTTGTGGCTGATTCCTCACAACAGGATAGGATTATTTTACAGTTAAAGACGGACGGTACCTTGGGAGATTATAATACCTTTGATCTCAAGAAACCCACGCGGTTGATAATAGATCTCTGGAAAGTAAAAAGGCGGTTCGGCAAGAAGGCGGTCTTGATCAATTCACCGTACCTGAAAAGGGTGCGCCTGGGAGACCATCCCGATAAGGTCAGGGTAGTACTTGATGTTCCGATGGAAGCTCTCCCCAGCCATAGGGTAGATCGTATAGGTAGCAATCTGGTGATTGTGCTGGGTAAAAAGGAAGCAGTAGCAGAAGCGGTACCGATGGAACCCCAAAAGGAAGTCGTTACAGAAGAAAAAGAAGAAGCAAAGGTTGCGCCTCTTCCAGTAGCTATAACAGGCGAGTTAACGGGCATAGATTTTAAGCAGCTTGAAGATAAATCCAGAATCATCATATCCACCCCAACAAAGGCACCGTATGAAGTCAAAGAGGGCCCGGAGAATACTGTGCTAGTAGAAGTAAAAGGGATAACGGTCCCGCCAAAACTCAGCAGGCCGTTGGACACTCAAGAATTCGCCAGCCCGGTATCCATGATCACCCCCCTTAATGTAGCGGTCGGCGGCCAAAAGAGCGCCCGAATCTCAGTAAAGCTAAGGAAGATGGTGGCCTACGACGTCAAGCAGGAAGATGACAGAATCTACGTCGATTTCGTGCGAACAGAGGAGTTCAAGGGTGAAGAAAAACCGAAACCAATCGAGGTGGTTACCGTCGAAAAGACACCTACCGAAGAGGTCACCGCCGAGCCAGGAGAAGTGTCCGAAGAAGAAGAACCCGTAAAAAAAGTAGAACCGGAGAAAAAGGAGGAAGTTACAGCACCAACACCGAAAGCTGAACCTACCATTCCACCGGCAGGAGAGATGGAGAAGGTCTATACGGGCAAGAAGATCACCCTCGATTTTAAGGATGCCGATATCGATAATATCCTGCGACTCTTTGCCGAAGTGAGCGATCTGAATATCATTACTACCGAAGAGGTAAAGGGGACGGTTACCATCAGACTGGTTGATGTCCCCTGGGACCAGGCACTTGACATCGTTCTTGATGCAAAGAACCTGGGGATGGAAAAAATTGGCAACGTCATCCGTATTGCCCCGTATGAGAAAATACAGAAAGACAGGGAGGCGAAGGCCAAGGCCCTCAAGGCCCAGGAGGAATTGGCGCCCTTTGTGAGCGAATTAATTCCAGTGAACTATGGCGAGGCTGCGGATCTTGCCTCTAAGGTCAAAGAGCTTTTAAGCGAGGGGGGGAGTATAACGGTCGATGAACGCACCAATACCCTTATCCTCAAGGACACACAAGTCAAAGTCGACAAGGCGAAAGAACTGGTCCGCAGGTTGGATACCCAGACACCCCAGGTCCTGATCCAGGCGCAGATCATCGAGGCCAGCACTGACTTTAGCCGTGAACTGGGTATACAGTGGGGTGGAAGGGCGGATGTAAACAAAAAAGATACTACTTCAATGATAAAGGGAGGTCTGGAAACACTAAACGACCCTGAGAATGAATTGGTGGTAGATCTGCCTGCCGCTGTTGGTACCGGGGCAGGTGGTGCCATAGAATTTGCTATTGCGAATATAAAAAATTTGAATCATCTAAAGGCGCAGATCACTGCTATGGAAGAAAAAGGGCAAGGGAGGATAATTTCGAGTCCGAGGATAACGACCTTGGACCATAAGGAGGCCTCTATCGAGCAAGGTCTACGCGTGCCCTATCCGGCGAGCGTATCGGCGCAAGGAGAACTCGGCTACGAATTTATCGAGGCCAACCTCAAGTTGACCGTCACCCCTCATGTGACGGGAGACGGGTTTGTCAGGATGGAGATTATCGTTAAAAAGGATTCCCCTGACTTTTCCTCAAGTGTGGGCGGCGTGCCATCTATTGACAAGAAAGAGGCAAAGACAGAGGTCTTGGTCAAGGACGGTGAAGTGGTGGTAATCGGGGGAATATATCAGTTTGAAAAGAGTGGTCCCACAATAAGAGGTGTCCCTTTTTTGTACAAAATCCCTTTATTGGGGTGGTTGTTTCAAAAGAGGTCAAAGAGTGAAACCAAGAAGGAGCTCTTGATCTTTATCGCCCCCAGCATCGTGCAACCGAGGAGGATTGCAGCTCCCTAGCAAGAAGAACTCCATTCCTTTGTTATTTGTATCCTTTGTCGAAGATCCCCTGTAGGGAAAATCTTTACGGATTTTCTGAGAGATGCTGAAAAATGCGGTAAGATGCATATTCTTGTTTTATCTGTTGTGGATATCAGCAGCTAATTTCTTAGGTATAAGTCAGGTCCAGGCGTCTCAAAACCCTTCACCTAAAAGTCCACAGGCTCTGGTTACCGGTATCAGGTACTGGTCCGGTGCAACACACACCCGCATTGTGATCGATCTCGACGGGGAGATCACCTACAAGGAGCATCTCCTTAAAAAGGACGATGTACTGAAAAAACCTCCACGCCTCTATATAGACGTCACCGTTGCCAAACTCAGCCCCCATCTCAAGGAGCCCATCCCCATTGAGGCAGGACTTCTCAAGAGGGTCCGTGCTGGACAGTATACCCCTGATACCGTGCGCGTCGTACTCGACCTGGAGAGCGTTGCCGAATACAAGGTCTTTCCGTTGAGTGATCCCTTTCGCGTTGTTATCGATGTCTTGGGAACTGCTCCTGTTCCTATAGCCCAACAAGAGGAGACCTCTCAACCGCCTCAGCCCCAGCAATCAAAATCCATCACCATAGTGATAGATCCTGGTCATGGAGGCGAGGACCCGGGGGCAATAGGACCGACGGGACTTAAGGAAAAGGACGTCGTCCTCAACCTCTCGCAAAGAGTAAGGGACAAGATCAAAAAAAAGCTGGGGTGGGACGTTATTATGACCCGTGATGATGACCGTTTTATCCCCTTGGATGAGAGGACAGCTATCGCCAACTCAAAAAATGCGGCCCTGTTTCTCTCCATCCATGCCAATGCCTGTACGGACAGGAGAATCTCTGGAATAGAGAGCTTTGTCCTTGGCACCACCACTGATAAAGTTGCCTTGCGACTTGCGGCGAAAGAGAACAACATCTCGACCAAGCAGGTAAGCGATCTTCAGGTTATTCTCGCTGACCTCAAGCTCAATGACCCCCACAAGGTGATCCCTTCAAATCTCTTGGCTGACTGTGTTCAAAGGTCTTTGGTGAAAGACCTACAGCACTATGGACAGGTCAGAGACCTCGGGGTAAAACAGGCGCCCTTTGTCGTACTCATCGGGGCTGACATGCCTTCAATTTTGGTCGAGGTTTCTTTTATCAGTAACCCGAGGGAGGAAAAGTGGTTACGGAATCCGCGCTACCTCAATACATTAGCAGATGCCATTGTCGACGGCCTCACACAATATGCTCACGGTGTCAAGATGATTACTGGTCAACCCGAGGTATCAGCATCCACGGCCCGCAACTCCAATTGAAGTCTCCTTACCCCATGCCAGTCATTTATCTTTGGATAAAAGGCTATCTTCAGTTCGGAAGAGAGTTCCGTGCTGAGATCCCCCATACCGAATCCGATAACCTCGTAGGTCCTTTTTTCCCCTCTCAGCTTGAATTTTAAGGTGTTTTTCCCCAATACCCTGACATCGTCTGCCCTGAACCTATTTCTGGTAGCAAAGAGGGGCTTGGGGTTAGTCGGCCCATAGGGGGCGAAACCTGAAATATGGCGTAAGAGCTCAGGGGTGATTTCTTCCGGATCTAATTCCGCATCGACAGAAAATATTGGGATAAGGTCTTCTTCCCCTAAGTTTTTCTTGGCGGCCTCTTCAAAGGCGTCCCGAAAAGCCTGGATCTTATCGCGGTTTATTTTGAGACCAGCGGCATATTTGTGTCCACCGAAATCCACCAGGTGACCTGCACACTCCTGAAGCCCTTTGTATAGATGAAAACCTGCGATACTCCGCGCCGATCCCTTTCCCCTGTCCCCTTCCAGGGCAATGAGGATCGTCGGCCGCCAAAACTCCTCAACGATCCTGGAGGCGACGATCCCGATGACACCAGGGTGCCATTGGTCCGAACTCAGAACCATACTTCGTCGATTGAAAAGCCCCTCCCGTTTGATAATCTCTTTGGCCTCCTGATATATCCTCTCTTCGATCTTCTGACGCTCCCGATTGGCCTGATCAAGTGTTACAGCAATTCCTTGAGCCTTTTCATGGTCTTCTGTTAAAAGAAGCTCAACCCCCATCTGAGCATCGGCCATCCGTCCACCTGCATTGAGGCGGGGTGCCAGGCGAAATGCCACCTGTCCGGTGGAGATCTCTTCCCCGCCAATGCCGCTTACTTCTTTGAGGGCCCTGAGACCGGGCCGAAGGGTTTCTCGTAATTCTCTCAGGCCATACGTCACTAAAACTCTATTGATATCCATGAGGGGAACGATATCCGCTATCGTTCCCAGAGCGACCAGATCCAAGTAGCGATTGAGGTTCGGTTCCGCGCCATCTCGCCAGAACCCCTTTTCTCGTAAGCTCTTGCGCAATGCTATCACCAGATAAAAGGCCACCCCTACGCCGGCCAATCCCTTAAAGGGAAACGGGCAATCTGCTTGGAGGGGGTCGAGTACGGCATAGGCCGGGGAGGGGAGGGGAGGTGGTTCATGATGATCGACAACGATGGTATCCATTCCCAATGCCTGTGCCATCTGTATCTCCTCTCGGTCGCTGATGCCGCAGTCTACACAGATCAAGAGCGTCGTTCCTTCAGCAGCGACTTGTTTGATGGCCTCCGCGTTAAGACCATAGCCTTCCTTTAATCTATGAGGTATGTAATAAGAAGGTTGGTTCCCCGACGAGCGCAGGAAATCCACCAAAAGTGCGCAGGCGGAGATGCCGTCCACATCATAGTCTCCATAGATGGTGATTTTTTCCCCTTGTTCCAGCGCCGCTATTACCCTTTCGGCCCCCTTGCTCATGTCTTTCATGAGAAAAGGGTCATGGAGGTGCTTGAGGGAGGGAGAAAGAAATCGCTCTCCGCTCTGAGAATCCGTGATCCCTCGCTTGATGAGAA
>Ga0315537_1001701_pt1 | contig 17122 bp, 19 predicted proteins | sample SalMarSW160270MG_FD_203091 | JGI IMG/M metagenome (GOLD analysis project Ga0315537, IMG submission 203091) | Salt marsh sediment microbial communities from the Plum Island Ecosystem LTER, Massachusetts, United States - Salt Marsh Sediment SW1602-70 ... | reverse complement strand
TTGGCATCCTAATTCTCTGGGACCGAATCAGCAGTTCTTCAAGAGCTGCTAATTTGTCCTGGGGCTTTTCGCAGTCATCCGGCAATTCTACAGCAATTAGCCAGAAGTTGTTTTTTAGATGGTCGTAAGCAATAAGCCGGTCGTAAAAGCACAGCCGTATAAGCGGCATTTGAAGGCCTGTATCACGGGCTTCCAGCCCGTGATACCACGGCCAGGATGGCCGTGGTACTCTTTCCGGCAGCTTTTCGATGTATCTGCCGAGCTCATAACTAAAATATCCAACCCACCCACCACAGAAAATACCTTTCGGCAATTTCGTCCCTGCGTATTGCGTATTGCGTATTGCGTCTGATTCAAGGTTGTATTTCGTCAGAGCCTTGTGTAGTTTTCCGAAGGGGTCATTTTGGCCTGCTCTAAATTCAAACACATCTTTTGGTTCAGCAGCCCAGTAACTGAATCTGCCTGCATCTTTTCTGGATACATTGCCGCCAATAATAGATGCATTTCTTCTTCCGGCGAAAACACGACTGAGAGCAGATAAATCTACTGCTGCGTGGATTTTTTTATAGTGCAGCTTACAAATTGTGCTTCTATCTGTCTCGACAACTGTCCCTGTTGCCATTATATATGTTCCCTCTATGTCATTCCCGCAAAAGCGGGAATCCATCCTAATCTTTGTTTTTCTGGACTCCTGCTTCCGCAGGAGTGACATTGTATTATTTCTTTATGTTAATCCGACCTTTTTATGCCATTGTTGTTTCTTTGAACTCTCTTATAATATGCACACCCGAAGAAGTGCCGATTCTGTCCGCCCCGGCGTCCAGCATTTCAATGGCCTGCTTTGCGGTCCTTATTCCGCCGGCTGCCTTTATTTTACAATTTGGAGCAGCTTCTTTCATCAACTTTATATCCTCGACCGTCGCACCACCGGCAGGATTCATCCCTGTGCTTGTCTTTATAAAATCAACGCCGCACCTGTCCGCAATTTGGCAGGCAAATATCTTCTGCTCACGAGTCAGTGCTGCCGATTCAATTATGACTTTCAAAACAACAAAAGGTCTCATCGACCGACAAACTCTCAGAACCAACTGTAACTGGTGATGCAGATATCTTTCGTCGCCCTCGACAATAGCCGCCAGGTCTGCGACCATATCAACCTCGTCAGCACCGGCAAATATGGCTTCTTTTGTCTGTGCAACTTTGATTTTGGTTGTATCAGCGCCGAGCGGCAGACTAACCACCCCTCCGACTTTGACTTTCGAGCCGTGTAATTGTTCTGCAGCCAAAGCTATCCATCGTGGATTGACTGATACCGCATAAAAGCCATAGCTTTTCGCCTCACTGCACAGTCGCTTGATTTGTTCACTTGTTGCTGTAGCACTTAGCAGCGTATGGTCAATACAGCCAGCTAATTGCTTTTCATTTGCATTAGTCACTTTTTATATCCCTGTGCTCCCCAGAAATTCCAATTTTTTAACTATTCATAGACCCTTCGATGACACAAGCAATTTGAGTGAATTTTCAGCCAAACTACTAAAAAGAGATTACTTTGAATTATCTGGCTTATCCTCTCCCTTTTCTTCTATTCCAAGGAAATTACGCAACGCTGCTTTAGCCTCCTCTATTATCTTGGCATGTCCTCCTGCATCCCATGCTTCAGGATGTAGGTGTCCCTTCGAAAAAAAGCGTTGCTCGCAAACAAAATCAAGAAAGTTGGGAGGATAGATAGGTAAGCCATCAACATAGGCCTGCATATGTGGGTTAATGATATAACCCTCATCTTTCTGGGTTGGCCCATTACACCAATCACATATTACTATCCCAGACTTTTTATATCCACACCACCTCCAAAATTCTTTCGCTAATTCTCTGGCTTTTTCCTTATTGCTAATCATATTGTAACTTCCTTTACAGTCAGTTGTTAGAACACCAAGGTCTATATTGACCAGAGATTCTCTCGCAGCACTCTGGATGACTTAAAATAACCGGAGCACTTCGTTTATGCACAGCTTTAGGTGAAGCCCTGAATGCCTGTTTCTATCGTTGCTGAGTTTATGTCTTTCTGTAAGCCGCCAAAAACTCGTCTCTTGTAATTCCGGATTGGCTGCAAATTGTTCTTAACGTGGAGGCCTTATCTTCGAATGACTCGGCATAGTCAGGGGAGTTTTACTTCCATCGGGGTTTTCACGCACCATCGAGATATGCTCTTTCTCCCTTACGGGCTGAAAACCCAAAATTTTTAACGCCTTTACTACCTTTCGCTCAGGCGCATCGACAGGGAACTTTGCCATCAAACTTCCACTCCAGTTTCAGCAACGAAAACCTCGATGATTTGTGGTTCTACCTCTAATACTTCTTTTCCAAAGGTCTCGATATGAAAACGAATTGCAGACTTCACGTCAGAAAGAGCCTCTTCGTAGCTATCTCCCTGCCCAACTACGACTCCCTTGAGTCCCAATGGATATGCTACATAACCATCGGGATGCTTTTCTACAACGATTTTAAACTGTCTCATAAAAAACTCCTCATTTTTTTAGCAATAATAGACAACTTAATATAACCGAAAAACTTCGTTTATGCAAGGCATTAGTCGACCTACAGATTGTCATTTTTTTATGTATCCTTTATTTCTGAAAAAATCTATAGTCTCCGGAAGGTTCTTGAAGACTCTTGTAGCAGTTTGTGTGACGAATACCGAAGGGGTTTGCTTGGAAGTCCAGATGACGAAAACCTCTTTTGCTGCCTCGTGGGCGTGCTGGAGCTCCCTTTCGACCCCGCTGGATACCGCAGCCCGGCCGTCGGCTAGTGTCGGGATGAAGCTTATTATCATATCCGACTGGTCGATGAGCATAAAATCGCGGGCGTATATCTGGCTGTTAATATCGCGTTCGATTTGCTGGACTTGGGCCAGGTCGAGACGGACCTTTTGCCCCAATGCCGACACCTCGACGAAATATGAGCCCTGCTCAGCGGCCTTGTGAGCATAGTGCGGCAGGTAGGATTCTTCCAAGTCAGCAGGGTCGAAGCAGACAAAGTGCTGTTTCATTAATCGTCGAAACTCGTTGATTTTTTCTTGAACACTTTTCATATCGGCAATGAGGGTCATTGGAAAGCTCAGATATGCTTTTTTGCATGAGCGGTTGAAGACAAGGTTATAGAGTGTTTCGATGGTCGGCTCTTCGGCTCCGCGGGCAAGACAATAAAAAGGAACTGACTCATTAACCCCTTTGCGGAGCATTTCCGTGCCGATTATTTCCTCTTCCCGCCAGACAATCAGGTCCTTTAGTGAATGCTCAATCGAGTGCTCATCTATTAGCCGGCTGTGCAAAGCAATGACACCATCAATCAGACAGACATACATATCGGCGCCGAGCTGGCGCATCTGGTCAAAGTCCACCGCAGGGAATAATCCGTGCCGCCAGCGGAAAGTTGCGTGAGTATTGACTATGAGGTTGGAAGCCTTTTGGGCTTTTGCGATGATGTCTTTGAAAACACTGCGGCGAAGCAAGCTTAGCCGCTTCATTGGTATATCAAGTATTTTGCCGGGCGTGATGTCAGGCGCCTCGGCATACATCATATCGCCGACATTACACAGAGCCACCTCTTGATTGTTATCAGACGCGAATTGACATACATTTTGAAGATAGCTTTTCTTATCAACGCCAACCATCCCCGTAACAACAACTATCATAGCATCAGACTCCAGACCACACACACAAGATTACAGACATAAGACTCAAATATAGGTTTTATTCTTCGATTTCTTCTTTCACTGAGTTAATAAGTCCCTGCAATGTTTTAGCGGTTTCTTTTCTTATCTCTTCCAACCTTTTATAGTCACTTTCTTGCAAGTATTTCAGACGGTTTGCAAGATGCAAAAGATATTCAGTCTCTGCCATCGAGCCTCTTGCTATGTATAGAAAATTAAGGTATTCTCTTTTATGCCCTCTGCTCGCACCTTCAGCTATATTGGAAGGCACTGAGATTACAGCCCTTCTTAGTTGAGATGTTATTCCATATAACTCCTCTTTGGGAAAAGACTTGGTTTTAGAGTACACTAATATAGCTAAATCATCAGCATATTGCCATGCCTTTATATTCTTAAAATCTCTTGCTATTTTATTCTCCCTTTTGCCTTTAGTCTTGAGTCTTTGGTCTGCGGTCTGTGGTCTTTATAGGTTTTTCAACCTTTGCTCTCTGTCGTAATCTTTCAGCGCCGCAATAAGCTCACCCATATCGCCTGCCATTATCCTGTCAAGGGCATAAAGTGACAGGTTGATTCTGTGGTCGGTCACACGATTTTGCGGAAAATTATACGTCCTGATTTTGCCGGACCTGTCGCCTGAGCCAATCATAGTCTTGCGTTTCAAATCGCGCTCGGCCCTTTCTCTATTCTGGTAAAATTCGTAAATTCTGCTTTTCAGAACCCTCCAGGCCTTGGCGCGATTTTTGTGCTGACTCTTTTCATCCTGCATACTAACGGCGATTCCAGTCGGCTTGTGTTCGAGTCTGATGGCGCTGCTGACCTTGTTGACATTTTGACCGCCCGGACCACCTGCCCTGCTGACATGTTCGATGACATCATCGGGATTTATCTGAATATCCAGCTCCTGCGGCTCCGGCAGCACTGCCACCGTTGCAGCCGAGGTATGAATCCTGCCCTGTGATTCGGTCTGCGGGACTCTCTGAACACGATGACCGCCGCCTTCGTAGCCAAGTTCTGACCAGACACCTTCACCTTTAACGCTGAATATTACCTCGCGAAAGCCGCCCGTCCCTGTCGTGCTAAAGCTGAGCTGCTCAACCTTCCACCTGCGACCCTCAGCGTATTTGACATACATATTGTATAAGTCACGAGCAAACAAGGCCGCTTCTTCACCGCCGGTGCCCGCACGAATCTCCATTATCACCGAATCAACACCAACCCCATCGGACATCACCAGCGTATCCTGAATCTCCTCCAGCAAAGCGCTCTTTCTCGACTCAAGCTGCTGAACTTCTTCTTCCGCTAATGCCCTGAACTCTTCGTCGGCCGTGCTGTCTGTTAGCATTTGCCTGGCCTCCTCAATGCCGACTATTGTCCTCTTGTATTCGCGATACCTGGCAACCATTACTCTCAGCTTGCCTTGCTCTTTCGATAGTGGTATCAATTTGGAAGGGTCGCCGGCAACCGCAGGGTCGGCAATCTGCTTCTCTATCTCGCAAAAACGCGCCTCAAGCTCATCGAGCTTGCTTATTAAGCTGTCTTTTTTCTCAGCCATAAATATAAAGCGTTAAAAGTGCAAAATGATAACCAAAGCCGTTAAGCTGCTAAAGCATAATCCCTTTGGGTCTGACCAGAATAGCAAAGAGCCCCTGTCCCGATTAGTCAGGAAAGGAGCCCTAATTGTAACCTCAAAAACCAGCTACTGCTGCTGGTCTTTCTTGGTTCCTTTAACGTAACTTTTGCCGTATTTCTTCTGGAATCGCTCTATCCGCCCCGCAGTATCGACATACTTCTGCTTACCGGTATAGAACGGATGGCACATCGAGCATATTTCCGCGTGGATTTCTTTTGCCGTGCTGCGGGTCTCGAACGTGTTACCACAGCCGCAATGAACCATAACCTTATTATATTCCGGATGTATTTCTTTTTTCATAATCGTCGTAACCTTTATTTCTGGAACTAGGGATTTTAACTAATATCGATTCATATTGCAATAGAAAATTTTTGCTTTTTTACGATTAACTGATTTTCACAGCTTTCCCTGCTGAGAAGGCGGTTTTTTTGAATTAGAACTTTGGTAGTTTTGCAGTTTTTCGCTTGACTTTGATGAACATAAAAAAGTAGAATATACAGCAAGATGTGGAGCGGTCGTAAGCAACCAAAAACTGTTATAAGCAGGTAAGTTAGCAGGCATTTGGAGTCAAAAGGAGGTCAGGTATGGTGAGAAAGAAATTAAAAAAGCTGGTTTTTGCCGGAATAGTAGCATTAGCCGTAATGGGATGTACAAGGTCGTGGGCTGCAATCGTCACGACAATCTATGAGTTTGTGCCTGAACAAAGCACAGTTGTCGTATATGGCCGAGGTGGGCCTTATACTTACCCCATTGAAGGACAATTCCAATTAACAGTTGATTACGATATGGGCACTGCGTCGTTTGACTGGATTGTCACGAACGACATCTGGTCTGATAGTGTGGGTGACATCTTTTACATGACCGAACTGGATGGAACTGTAGTAAGTGACAACCGAATTGACTTCTTTTCAGAAAGTACCGACCCAACTTTCCCAGGCCGTGATATTCTTCTTGAATTTACTTTTACAGACGATTTAGTTCACTTGACATCTAGCACCTACTACCCCCGATATGCGATGGATGCGCCATTCTATACTTTGGATGCGATTGCCGTTCCTGAGCCGATGACCATATTTATGCTCGCCTTAGGCGGAATGATTGTTAGAAGACGTTATTATTAGCAGAGAAGAAGTAAAAATAAAAATTCTACTGTGGAGGAGGTGAGATTTTATTGCAAAGGCGGATTTTATACGTCTCTTTATTGATTACTCTCTTTGTCATTCTTTCCAAAACGGCCTTTTGTCAAGGTCTATCTAAAGATACTCGGAAAGCAAGAGAATTACAACTTGAGGAATTGCGTGCCTCGATTAATAATGCGGCCAGAGAACCGGTGCGGACCTTTAAGACAAAAGAAGGGTATTTGCGTTTTCTTGGTTCACCTCCTTCGACACATTTTGCTGTCGAGCCAGCCAAACGAGGGACAGCCCGGCAAGCAGCCGATGCATTTCTGCAGCAATGGCGAAATCTTCTTGTTAAGGAAAACTTGGACATTGCAACCAGAAAATTTACAAAGTATATGAGATTTTGTTTGACAGAGGCAGAAGTTTTGTTATAATAAAATGTAATAAAGGACGGAGTTTTTCTAAAACATTCAAATATCAATTTCAGGAGGTTGGAGATGGTGAGAAAGCACTTGAAAAAGCCAATTTTTGCTGCAATAGCAGCATTGGCCATAATGGGATGTACTGTTTCGTCGGCTACGGTGGTAACAACTATCTATGATTTTGTGCCTGAACAAAGCACAGTTACCATATATGGCCGGGGTGGTCCTACTACCTTCTACATTGAAGGGCAATTCCAGTTAACGGTCGATTACGATGCCGGTACTGCGTCGTTTGACTGGGTTGTCACGAACGACATCTGGGGTGATAGCGTGGGTGACATCTTCTACATGACAGAACTCGAAGGGACTGTGGTCAGCGACAGCCAAATTGACTTCTTTTCAGAGAGTGCCGACCCAGCTTTCCCATACAGTGATATTCTTCTTGAATTTACCTTTACAGACGGTTCAGCTCACCTGGCATCTGGCACATTCTACCCTCGATATGGGGTGGATGTGCCCTTCTATGTTTTAGATGCGGTTGCTGTCCCTGAGCCAGCGACTATATTTATGCTCGCATTAGGCGGGGTGATTATTAGAAAACGTTTCTTCTGACACAAAGAACATAAACATAAAAATTGAAAAAATTTGTTCGTGGAGGAGGTGAGATTTCATTGAGAAGGCGGATTTTACACATTTCTTCATTGATTATTCTTGTCATCAGCTTTTACAGTGTGGCCTTTGGCCAAAGTCCATCTAAAGTTCCTCGGAAAGCCAGGGCACTACAACTTCAGGAATTGTCATCTTCAATTGAAGGTGCAGCCGGAGAACCGATGCGGACTTTTAAGACAAAAGAAGGTTATTTGCGTTTTCTTGGTGCACCTGCTTCTACACATTTTGCTGTCGAGCCAGATAAGCGCGGGACAGCCCGACAAACGGCCGATGCATTTATTGAGCAATGGCGAAATCTTTTCGTCAAGGATAGTCCCGCCGTGGAGTTCAGCATCAATCGTACTAACTCTCACGAATCGCGAAGCTACGTCCATTACCGGCAGATGTATGCCGGCCTGCCGATTAGAAGCGCAGAGGTAATCGTGCAGGTCAATGCTCAAGGTGGAATTGACGCTGTTATGAGTGATATTATGCGTGATACCGAGTTTCTTGATGCCGGTAAGCTCTCATTCATTACCACTATTGACGCGCTAACCGCACAAGGTAAAGCAATAGGGTTTTTCGCTGCGCAACATCCGCAAATTCAATTCGAGACCTCTGCTGCTATACTTATGATATATGTCCCATCGGTAATCGGCAGGAGTGGAGACCCACAATTAGTATGGGAGACCGAGGTTAGCAACAGTAGTGAGCTTGTGCGCGAGTTGGTCCTTGTAGATGCACATGCCGGAGATATCGCATTTCACTATTCGCTAATCTGTTATGCAATGGCGCCAAGGGAAATCTATGACTATGATAATGGGCTCCTACTTCGCAACGATGAGGGATATCAGAACGAACCCTGGCCGACAGAAGCGCCAAGCCAAGAACTCGTGGACCTTACTTGGGACTATCTTGGTAAAACGCAACAATTCTATTGGGACGTTCATCATCGTTATGGAATTGATGATGCAAATATGACTTCGGTAGCAAAACTGGAATATGGCTATGTGAGTGCATATTGGTGGCCATCGGGAGAACATATGGTTTTCGGCTACGGACTTGACCCGGGACAATGCGATTGCATAGGCCACTTAGTTCAGGATGATTGTGTAGGGCACGAATTTACGCACGGTGTGACCCAACATACATCTGGTCTGGAGACTCATGATGAGTCGGGTGCCATAAATGAGGCCTTTAGTGATGCGTGGGGTGAGTGGATAGACCTTAATGATTATGATGCCGATGACCTGTCGGAAAAAAGATGGTGGTTTGATGAAGATTACTACTTAACATCTCAACCATATCGTGATATGCAGGACCCACCACAAACTACTTGTTGGCCTGAATACAATTATCCAGAAGCTTTTCCCAGACCGGACCGCCTGTACGGCGATAACTGGTATTACGGCTCCGCAGACTATGGCGGCGTGCATAATAATAGCGGCGTGGGTAATAAGCTGTGCTACCTAATAACCGATGGCTCTGCCGATGACCCAAGCGGTGGCGGCACATTCAACGGCCACACCGTCTCTGGTATGGGAATTGTGCCGGCTGCCAGATTGTTTTACCAATGCCAGTTTATTCTTCCACAGGCCGCAGAATACTATGACCTCTACTACGCCCTGACTCAGGCAGCTATCGATATCAATAACCCAAAGCTGTCCTGGTCTGAACGTGTCAATATCAAGGAGGCATGCGAGGCGGTGGAGATATGTCCTCTTGAAGATACAAACGACTGGGGCCTGGTCGGTTACTGGATGCTTGATGAAGGTTCCGGCCAGATTGCCTACGACTCAAGCATTTATGAAAACAACGGCATTCTGGGTGACAGCAATACAGTGGAAGACAGCGACCCTAACTGGTTTGAGGACACTGTTCACGGCTGGTGCCTTCATTTCGATGGCGGTGATAAAGTTTCACTTTCTTGTCCAATTCAAGCTTTAGAAGGTAGCAATGTAACTATATCAGCATGGATAAAAACCTATGCCGTAGCAACTGGTCAATGGTATCCTATCGTTACACAATGTGACAATTACGGCTACTATCTCTACTTGTCTGGCAACAAGGCTGCATTTTACCTCAATGGAAGCGCTTCTGCAAAATCAGCCAAGGAAATTAATGTGGGTGAGTGGTATCATCTTGCTGGAACATATAATAATTTTCAGTTAAAAATATATGTTAATGGGTCTTTAGAAGGAACATTAGATTTAGAGGATGGTTATGGTGCTGATACTGATGCTTATATTGGTTATGCCCAGGTCGGCAACGATTATTTCATAGGATATATTGACGATGTGCGTATTTATAACTATGTCTTGGATGCGGATGAGATATGGGAGTTGAGCTATATAAGTCCTGCTGATTTCGACAAAGACGAGTTCGTCAACTTCATCGATTATGCTATGTTTGCCAACGCCTGGCAAAGCTCAACAGGCCAGCCGTATTATAACGATATCTTCGACCTCGCGGATAACAATTCGATTGATTACAACGACCTCGCCTTGTTCTGTAAAGACTGGCTCTGGGTAGCTAGTTGGACACAGTCGATGGAGTCAATGATGATGGGCCTCGGTATGGGTCAAAGTGTTTCTTTCACAGAAGGCGTTTATACATCTCCACCGGTTGAGCAGAAACAGTCGGAACAGATTAACCAGCTTGATATTGAGGAGATGCTAAAGTGGCTCGCAGAAGTCTGGCTCGACCCTGAGGTGCAGGAGGCCATAGATGAGGCCGAATGGCTGAAATTCATAGAATCTCTCAAATCCGAGCTTGAATAAAAACCCTTACGAATAAAGCTAAAGGGCCGGCTATTTGGGCCAGCCCTTCTTATACGTTTAGCTTATATTTAAGAAAACTGAACGAAACAGAGAAATTAGTTAGCGGTTTTTCGACTATGCTTCTATGCAAATGCCTTAGCTGTGTACTTTCTGCGGCATTTTTCGTAAGCTGGCCAGCAGGTAGTCTTTCACTACTACATCCCAGCTCATATCATTTGCCAGAGAGTAGCCGGTCTGAATCATACTTTCAATCTCGCAGTCATCCTTCGGCAGCCGTTCTATAATTTCCTTTGCGACCTTTTCACTCTGGTTTGCCTCTATTTGATTGCGCTGCGACTGATTAATCTGCAGCATATCCTCAATGTCGGCATATTCCGGATTTTCCAATTCGGTATAATCAGCGACGATAACATTCTTTACGTTCTCTCCGCCGGTTACATCCCGCAGAAAACCCGAGCATCCGCAGACACTGCTAATCACGCATATTCCGCCGAAAGTAAGCGGTTCAAACTGGGCTATCCCGAACGGCTCATAAATACTCTGGCCGAATTCGACATCGCTTCCCCTGCGGATATCCATAAATTCCATATCTTCCGGCATCCTGGTGCCGCAATTTTTCCGGCTGAATCCGAACTGGTTAATAAAAACAATTTTTATATTGCGGCTTTTCGCATTGAATTGCTGCACCTGCGTATAAAAATTCGCCTCACCGCCGGACAAATCAGGCCAGCCCTCACGATGAGCAACAGGCCAGCCGTACGACGTTTCCATACTGTAAATTTCGTGACTGCGCCGCTGGGTTACTTCGGTGGATAATATAAACACAACCGCAGTTTTATCCTGCTGTCTGAATTCTCTCTCCAGATGTTCGAGGACACGCAAATCCCGCCATAATCCTTTGCTTCTTACAAGCCGGGTAACATGCGTAAAGACAAAATCCGGCTTATAACCCAACAAGTTCTCACAATAAAACTGCAGTTTCTGTTTTGACCCGAGTCTATCGGCGACGCTGATTTGATATGCGGGTATGCCATTATACACTATATCAATACCGGCTGTTTCAAATTCCGGGGCCAGAAACCTCAACTCGTCCACAACATAGTCGCCGACGGCATATATACGATCGCAATATTTTGAAGCTTCCACGAGGGCATGCTTGAAGTAAGAACCCTGGTCGCCGAATACCTCGTTGACATATAGTTTGTCTTTGTGAGCGCGACTGATAACATTATAAAACATCGTATCGTGGCCAATCTGCTCTTCCACAATACGCCGCATCGTAGCTACTTCGTGCGCATAAAATACCGTTTTAAAATCACACTCCGGCTCAAGAATGGCAGCAAGAGCGGTAGGCATACCCATAAACTCATGAGCAACCACAATTGTGGAATTGTGAGCCGCCCCGATCGCCTTCAAAGCAGCGATTGCCGCCGGAGCCGCCCTGACATACTGTTCATACTCCCACAGGTTTTCGTATAAATGGCTGCGAACGCCGAACTCCTCAAACAGCCGCCGCTTAAAGTTGTCAACAATTGCCTTGTCCATATGTCTTACATCAATAAGCAGCACTTCCTGCGAGCTTTTTACTCCAGTCTGTTCGTCAACGAATGTTCGCCTGCCATAGACAATACCTATATTGTAAATACTTTCAATCTTACGAAATGCCGAAGCATATCCAGGATTCAAAAAGCCATCGACAGATGAATATAGTACTTCACTGTTCTCGCCAAGCCGCTCTGATATAGAGCCCTCGGTAGTAAACAATGGGCCGACAAGAATTGAACGTTCAACTACGTCAAGATAGGATTTGCTGGTGAAAAAACCCTGCAGAACAGCACCTATTCCCCCGATTTTTCCAACCGCCTCATGCGTTACGTGCACAACTGTTGTTCCATTGGCCATACTAAAGTTTCCTCCAAGTTTTTATGATGTTCCGGTCAGGTTTACCATTTCCATTTAAAATATAAGAAATAGTTGCATCACAGCAAAATTGGATGGTCTTGCCCCGCCTGTTAATTTCGTCTGTTGGCCGAAAAAATCGGGGCTGATTTGCAAATTTAGGATGTTTTTTAGGACGCGTGAATTATTTTGAAAACTTTTTCGCTTATAATTCAGCTTATTCGCGTTCGCAGATTTCTTATCAGACCTGAAAGCACCTGCTGTGGAACATCAGCCAATTCCGGCTCAGGAATTTCACTAACTGCGATTCTATCAAGAATCTCTATTGCTTTGCGCCCGTGAGGGGCTATAGAATCCGCAATTTTTTGGGCCTGGTCTAATTCACCGTCAGCCATCTGCCGCAAATACAGAACGATATTTTTTGTTAACTCCTTCTCTCCCATCTCAGATATTGGCCCAGCAGTCTTCACCGGGCCATTGGGTATCTCTCTTTCCTGCAATATGTCCTGTGTAAGCTTATGTGTTTCTTCCATAAGCCGCTTTTTTCTTTGCTCTTCGCTTTCGTCTATTGGTGCAAGTTTCAAATCATCATCAAGTCCCGTTCTGGGAACGTATAGCTTGTTATGACACGATGGACACTTGCCCCATTTGCCGCCGGCACTATCTTGTGCTTCTATCTTTTTGCCACAGTGCTCACAATGAAATACGATAGTCATTCAATCACCTCTTAACTTTTCATTTGGTCTTCCGATTCCTGCCTTTCGTTTTTCGTCTTCCGAATTGTATTCCGCAACAACCTCTGTTGTTATTCCTCCGCGAGGAGTAAATCGAGATACAACCTTCATCCAACGCGGCTTACAGGCACCGGCTAAATCATCCAGTATATCATTCGTCAGTGCCTCATAAAAGATACCCTCGTTGCGGTAGCTTTGTATATAGAATTTTAAGCTTTTCAGCTCGATGCACGACTTATCAGGACAATATTCGATAATAATCTCGCCGAAATCCGGCTGGCCTGTCCGGGGACAAACGCTGGTAAATTCGGGACATTTGATTGTAACACAATAATCTCGCCCAAGATGTGGATTATCAAACAACTCTAATTTTGGCTTCTCAGCCATTGCTCAACCTCTTCTATAAATCCCTGATAGCATTATAATCAAAAAAACAACCCCGGGCAAGCAATAATAAATCGGCTGAAAAATAATTAAGCCAACCGCCGTAATAGCAGAAAAATGTTGTATAGTGCAATCAAATCGATATACTAATCCGCTGGTATTTGATAATTCGTCTGGATAAATGTAAATTGCTGAAATATCGTATAAACTCACAATTCTTTGAAAGGATGGACACAATGGCTAAAAAACTCTTGTTTGCAAACTACATAATTGCAGCCGTGCTTCTTGTTTTTTCGGGCTGCAAGACAGTGGAAAAAGCCCAGTCCGGCAGATTCGTTCTGCGAGTAAACTGTGGCGCCTATGACGTTTACACCGACAAGGCAGGAAACAAATGGCTCCCCGACCAGTATAAGGAAGATGACGCAACCTGGGGCGCTGTCTATGGAATGACCGTTGAGAGGGGTGACCTGGGCATAACCGGCACCGATACCCCGAGGATTTATGAAACCGAACGCTACAGTATGGACGCCTACGAGTTTGTCATCCCGAACGGCACATACACGGTTCGGCTGCACTTTGCTGAAACATACGAAGGGATAACCGATGCCGGACAACGGGTATTCTCGGTGTCCGTTAACGGCAAGACCGTTCTCGAGAACTTCGACCTCTTCAAGGAAGCCGGTTTTGAAAAACCTGTTGTCAAGGAATACAAAGGTGTAACCGTTACCGACAAAAAGCTGACTATCGGTTTCGTCCCGAATATAGAAAATCCGGAGATAAACGGCATCGAAATCATCGCCGAATAATTGTACCACGGGCTTCCAGCCCGTGACACGGATTATGGCAGATAGAAAAGCAGTAGTCCTGTTGAGCGGCGGTCTTGATTCAGCTACAACGCTGGCCATCGCACGCAACGAAGGTTTCCGCTGCTGCGCCCTGACATTCAGATACGGCCAACGGCATAAACGGGAAATAGAGTCCGCAATGAAGGTAGCCGGTTTTTTGGGTGCGGCCGAACATCGCATAATTGAGATTGATTTAAGACAGTTCGGCGGTTCGGCATTAACCGACTCAGCGATTGATGTCCCGAAAGACAGGACCGAATTAGGCACAACAAGCAGGATTCCGCCAACCTATGTCCCCGCACGCAACACCATTTTTCTAAGCTACGCACTCGCCTGGGCCGAAGTTCTCGATGCGTTTGACATATTTATCGGCGTAAATGCAACTGATTACAGCGGTTATCCCGACTGCCGGGCCGAATTTATCTCTGCCTTCGAGCAGACAGCCAATCTGGCCACTGCTGCCGTCGTCGAAGGAAAAGGATTATACAAAATTCATACGCCGATTATAAATATGACAAAGGCCGAGATTATCCAAACCGGCACAAAACTCGGCGTCGATTTCTCCCTGACACATAGCTGTTATGACCCGGATGAAAAGGGCAGAAGCTGTGGCCGATGCGACGCCTGCAGGTTAAGACTAAAGGGCTTCGCCGAAGCAGGCCTCAAAGACCCGCTTGAATATGTAGAAATATAATAAATATCGAAATCAGAAGTTCGAAATCCGAAATGGTTCGACGTGCTCACCATCCTGAGCGAAGTCGAAGGGCAAATTCAAAACTCTAATGCTTAAATGTTCAAAACAGAATGTTTTGGTCATTTGAATTTTGGTAATTTGATATTGTTTAGAATTTTGTGCTTAGGATTTAGGATTTTTATCTTACGCAACTTATCAAATCTAAGATATGGTAATAAACGAGATATTTTATTCCCTTCAGGGTGAAGGTTTCCTTGCCGGTGTTCCAAGTGCCTTTATACGTCTTGCTGGCTGTCCGCTGCGTTGTAAATGGTGCGATACGAAATACGCGTGGGACAAAGAAGCAGGGCGGCATCATAGTATTCCTGAAATCGCTCGGATAGTCCAGCAAACCCAGAGTAAATTCGTCGTAATAACCGGTGGTGAGCCGATGATAAATCCGGATTTGCCTAAGCTGGTAAAAAAGCTCAAAGACCTAAACAAACACATCACCCTCGAAACTGCCGGCATTGCATACATCCCAGAAATGCCGTGCGATTTAATGAGTATCAGCCCAAAGCTAAGCAACTCCACACCCGCCGACCCGAAACTTGTGGAGATTCACGAAAACTTCCGGCTCGACCTGGCTGTCTTGCGCGAGCTGATTGACAATTACAAATATCAACTGAAATTCGTCGTCGATTCAGAGGATGATTTATCGGAAATCCAGCAGACGGTAGAAAAGATTGGCAGCGTCAATTTGGAAAAGGTGATGCTGATGCCGCAGGCAGCTACGAGAGATGAGTATTTGGCCAAATCGCCAATGGTAGCTGATATGTGCAAAAAAAGCGGCTTTACATTTTGTCAGCGTTTGCAGATTTTGCTCTGGGACAACCAAAGAGGGACGTAATTGAGCTTTACCTGCTCATTTTTATATTTCTGATTTGACAATCAGCAATAATTTATCAATAATCACTTATCATTAATCATTTGATAAGGCCCGGGTGGCGGAATAGGCAGACGCGCCAGCTTGAGGGGCTGGTGGGCTTCGGCTCGTGCTGGTTCGACTCCAGTCCCGGGCAGTGGTTTGTAGCACGGATTCGTAGCACGGGCTTCCAGCCCATGAAAATACAAAGATTGTCCTAAAGAGCAATCGAAGTGTAGATTATAAATATACTTTCTAATTTAAATCCCTTACTTTACCTTGCAAGTGAGGGCTATTTTTATACCTATAGGATTACGAATTTTCTTTACAGAAGCTGGGGTGATGGTTTAGTGTATTATGCGGAAGAAAAACTGATAGGCTTGTTTTATTTGAAGAACAATATAAACAATAGTCAGGCATCACAAGAAATGAATGAAAATCTTAGGCCTAACAAAGCAGTGGACCCGACCAGATGTATAGCCCGTGTCGTGTTTGTATAAGTAGGTTAATTTTTATAGTAGAAATAAAGAGATGAATACTAAGCCCTTCCCAATTGACGATGCTTATCCTATAGTAACTCCAATTGACACATACTTGAGAGGCCTTGAACTATTCTCAGGGCAGTGCTCTCGAACACAATCCTACAGGAATAAAGACCCAGGTTCAAACGAGTTTCAGGAATATTTGGTCTGGCGTCAAAGTATGGTGATTTGGGCTTGCTGTACAATTGAGGCCGTTGTCAATCTTGAGGGCGTTTCTTGGGTAGGTGAAGAGTTCTATAAAAAGGCTATCGAGCGCCAGCGTATTGTTGACAAAATCAGATTGATATATGCTATCAAGTACCAGAGGTTGCTTGAGTCTGATAATGAAACACTTAAAGAAGTGCAGACGTTGTTCGATTCTCGTAATCAATTTGTGCATCCTAAAACACGTGAATACAGCGAAAATGAAGATGAGCCAAGTGAAGATTTTAAGTTTCTTACCGATTTAGATTATGCAAAACTAAAAAAAACGGTTAAATCTGTATACGGTATAATCAAAGACCCTGATGACCGAACTTAGTTTTTGAACAGCATCTATTCTTGGATGGCCTTGGAGGTAAAGTCTGATTAGAACAATTTTGCCATACAAGTTTTTTAATATGACTCACGATTTTTCTTGCGATGCTAATTCCTTTTTGTTAAAATGATGAATGAAATTGACTATTCCAGAGGAATGCATTTCTCAGTAAAAGGCTAAGAATATGAAAGAATCACAATACGGCCCCTGTGGTCTTTATTGCGGTGCCTGTGGTGCAACAGACTGCAGCGGCTGCGGCAGCACAAATATCGATGATTATGTAAGCAAGTGCA